>Ga0209345_10006474_pt1 | contig 10604 bp, 10 predicted proteins | sample Cruoilmetagenom7_FD_187294 | JGI IMG/M metagenome (GOLD analysis project Ga0209345, IMG submission 187294) | Oil polluted marine microbial communities from Coal Oil Point, Santa Barbara, California, USA - Sample 7 (SPAdes) (version 2) | ecosystem: Environmental > Aquatic > Marine > Oil seeps ... | reverse complement strand
CAACGCTTTTTCAGGGGCGCGCACAACAGCCACAACAACATGGTTTTCTTGCAATTGCAGGACGCTAGATTCTGGCCCTGTGCGAAAACTACTGGTCATAAACACGCCTTCATCGTTGTACCGTTGTGTGATGGCTGCGTTAAAAGGTGCGCGCACCGTCGTGTCTTTAAGACTTTGCTCCGCAGTTCTTAAAGTAGCCAACCTCATTTGGATTTCTGCTCGTGCAACATCTAGGGCGGCTTGCTCGGCATCTAGTTTTGAACGCGGGGAAAACCCCTTATCAACCAATTGCTGTGTGCGGCCGAAGTTTTGCTCGGCATTAGCGAGCTTGGCTTTTGCTACATTCAGGCCAGCCTTTGCCTCATCAACTTTTCGTTGATAGTCTGCTTTACGGGTTTGGAATAAAGGGTCACCCTTTTCAACTCTGTCCCCCACTTTGGCATATATTCTAGTAATCACGCCCGGCACGAGCGGGCCAATATTGCTGGTTTGTTTTGGTCCAAGTGTTCCTGTCGCTATAACAGTTTCGTTTATCTGTACTAAAACGGGTTTGACCGTTGTTATATTTATAACTTTGGATACAGGCTCTATTTGAATTTTCTCAGCCTTTGGCGCAGCTATAGGTGCTTTGTCTTTGCCGCAGGACGACAGCGAAACCGCTAAAAGCAAGCAAGCTAAAACACGGTAGCTATTTCGTGAAACAATCATATTATTATATTCATATCAATTAATTCGTGACAATTACTAATCATGTATATTATATACCCAGTTATGGAATCGTGCAATGACACATACTAAAGATTATTTCAACAGAAATCCCGGCTTCCTTGTCACTGATTTAGCGCGGCTCATGCGCAAGACTTTTAATGAACGTGTACAACATATTGGGCTGACCCGGACACAATGGTTTGTAGTCGCTTATCTTTATCGCTCAGATGGGCAAACTCAACGCGAACTTGCAGATGAGCTTGATATGGAACCAGCGCCTTTAGGTCGCCTGATTGACCGTCTTGAAAAAGATGGTTGGGTGCGCCGTGAAGCCGATATTCATGACCGGCGCGCAAAAAGAGTTTTTTTAACCAAAAAGATCCTACCAAATGTTGACGAACTTCGCGCAGCGGCAGAAGGCGTATATGCAGATGCATTTGCAGGAGTTACAGATGAGCAATACGAAAATTTTCTCGACATTCTAGCCCGCGCAAAAGCCAACCTTGCCGCAAAATCTGAGAGCCAAGAGTAATGAGCCAGTCTCCTTGGATTGATGGTGCAACCAAATTTTTCTCCGATACTCATCCTTTATTCTCTCGTTTAAAAATGAGGCCGATTGAAATTGAAGCTGGAGAGGTTCTTGTCCGCGCCACACTTGGTGATGTCTTTAAACACCGCGCTATGTCCCGCCATGTTCATAACGGCACACTAACAATTATTTCCGATACCATTACGGGTTTTGCCGTCATTACCAAGCTAGAAAAAATGCAGCCAATCGCCACTATAAGTCTACGCACAGAATATATTGCCAAAGCCCATGTTGGCGACGTGGTAGAGTGCCGCGCCGCATGTTATGCTGTGCGCGGTTCCGTTGCCTTTGCGCGTAGCGAAATTCATCTTAGGGAAACGGGTGAAATCCTAGCGACCTCAACAGGGGCATTTATGATCGGCACTAAAGGCCCAGATTTTCAAACATGGTCCGACGGAACTAAGCCATGAATGATAACCCTATAAATGAAAGCCCTATAAATGACTGGCTTAACTTTAGTTCGGCGCAAGACGGTGAACGCCGCGTCTATTCAATAGAGTTTTCAGAAGAACACATCGGCAATCCGCTCATCCGCGCCCTGCACGGCGGCGTCATTGCGATGTTCATGGAATACGCCGCCGAAAAGGAATTGCAATCATCCTTAGGCGAGCAGGTCGAGGTGGAAGCTATCACCATCAATGCTGATTACCTAAGGCCGACAACACCCAACGGCCTAAGCGCCGCCGTATCACTAACCAAACTGGGCCGCCGCCTCGCAATCATCGACATAACCGCATGGCAAAACAACGAAACCAAACCCGTCGCCAAAGCTACATGCAGTTTTGCGATTATGAGATAATGTTTTATGGCATTTGAAATAGTTATCTAGGACAGCCCCATATAAATTAATCACTGATTATGAAATTTCCTCTGGTGTCCTCTTTTTTGAGACACAAAAAATGCCAATAATGCTATCAATACAGACGCGACCGCGACTCCTAACATTGTTTTTGCGTAGGCTGCCTCACTAGGATATTTGACCATAGGGTTGTCGGGGTTAGTCACTGTATCCATCGTAAACCTAACGGAAACTAATTGTGCACCTATTGCCATAAAGGCGGAACGCGTAACGGTGAGCATCCCTGTGGCTTCACTGGTACGGTTGAGGGGAACAGAATCCATTACAATATTTGGCAATGCAGTATATGTCATCGCGGTTCCGATAGATGTTATGCATAGGCAGACCATAATAAAATAAATGTCTGTGTGATACTGGCTCGCCAACGCCCAACCTATTGCAACAATTACTGCGGACAATGATAGCGCAAATTTATGGCCCCAGCGGATGGCCAAATACCCGCAAAAAGGTGCGGCAAACAAAGCCAAGATATTTCCCGGGGCTTTGGTGAAGGCTGCAATTGTAGCTGTTGTTCCTAACCCTGCTCCTGTCCATGATGGTTGTTGTAAAAACAAGGAAAAGACCAAATTTACCTGAAGGGCAGTCATTGCGAGTATCATCATGGCAATATTTGCGATCAGTACATTGCGCTGCATTAATAGGCGGACATTGATGAGTGGGTTCTCATGTCTGAGACTTAGTCTTGCCCAAATAACTAGAATTAAGATAGAGGCGGCAAGTAGCATAAACATTTCCTTACTCGTCCAGCCCCAGAGAGAGCCTTTAGAAATGTATAGCAAAACACCGACAGTGCCCGGCACAAACAATAATCCACTGAGAAATTCTGTTTTTTCTTTCTCACCAGTGTTTTTAACTTTGGGTACATAAATATGAAACAAAATAGCGCCGATCGTTGCAAAAATAGCACTGGCTACGAATATCATTTGCCAATCATAATGGTCAACGATCATTCCGCCAACGACTAAGCCGGTGATTACCCCACCGCCTGCCCCAGTAACGCCTAGCCCTATTGCGGCAGGAACCCATTTGGGCGGAACATGTTGACGGACAAGGCCAAAACACAGCGGCAGGAGGGCGGCTGTCAGCCCCTGTAGTGACCTTCCTATGAGAATAGGCCAGAATGTCGGAAAAGCGATGCTGATTAATGAACCAACCACCCCTAGTAATAATTGTATGGTTATGATGTTTTTGCGGCCATAAATATCACCCAACCGCCCAGCAACAGCGGCTGTTCCTGCCCCGACAAGAAGATAGGCGGTTATAAACCAGCCCGTTGTGGTCGTATTACCAAAGACATCAATTAGCTTTTTGCTGGCAGCATAAATCATAGATGTCTCAAAGGCTGCCGCCATTTCCGCAATGACCAATGCGGCCAAAAATAGAAATAAGGCGCCGCCTTTGAGAATATCGTTACTTTCTTCTTTCATTATGGCCGCACGAGAGTCATACAACCAGCCAAGGGGCCACCCCCTGCAGCCGTTACGGCTACGCGGGTATCGCCTGACAGTTGCCGTTCTCCGGCCTCCCCCCACAGTTGTAAACAGGCCTCATATAGCACACCATAACCATGTAGTCGCCCGGCAGATAATTGACCGCCGCATAAGTTAAGTGGAAGTTCACCGTCGCGGGAAATTCTTTTGCCGCCTTCAATAAAGGCTCCGCCTTCACCTTTGCCGCAAAACTTTAAGGCCTCTAGCCAGATCAATGTCAATATACTAAAGCCATCATAAATCTGGGCAATATCAACGTCCTTTGGGCTAAGGTCACTACGTTCCCACATCATATTTGCCGCATCTCGAGCAGCCATGGTTGTCAGATCATCAAATTGATCCCACGAATCCCGTCCATGTAGGGCCGACCCGATCGATTCGATTTCAATTGGTGTTTTACGGGTATCTTTGGCCGCGGTTTTGGATGATATGATAACAGCGGTTGCCCCGTCAATCGGCACATCGCAGTCAAATAGACATAAGGGTGTCGATATCATCCTTGCGTTCATATATTGATCCATTGTCAAAGGTTCCGTATATATAGCGTTTGGATTTAGGGCAGCATTTTTTCGAGCGTTAATAGGAATTTGCGCCAACTGTTCTTTCGTTGTGCCGTATTCGTGGAAATGACGTTGTGCAAATTGTGCCATCCAATTTGTGCCCGACATAGCCAGGAAAGGGACTTGCCAACTATAGCGCCCTTCAATTCTATCTACCCCGGACCCAATAACACTGGCGCGGCGTACTCTTGTTTGAGAGGAGGCCTCATACAAAGCGCGAAAGCAAACAACATGATTAGCAAGACCTAGAGATACCGCTGCGCAGGCATTGAAGATACTGCCAAACTGACCGGGGGCTTCACCTCCACCGGAAAACCAGTTCAGCTTTAAATCAAGGGATTCTTTTACAGCCCTGACCCCGTGAGGTGATATACCTGGCGCATGGGCAACTTCGCCTGGCCAAGTCGATACACCGTCAATATCAGCCGGCGTTAAACCCGCATCATCAATAGCTCTTGTTACGGCCTGCATAAGTAATTCAAGAGATGTCTTGTCAGATGGCCGGCGCACTTCGCTTTGACCTGCACCCGTAATGGTGCAATCTAGTTTCTTTTTGCTCATAATTGTCTCTATTGTTTTCTGGGTTTAAAGAGCGGGAGATAAACATCTTCACGGTGCTCAAAAACAATTTGAACTGGCATGCCAATATATATGTCGTCAATTTCACACTCAACAATATTAGTCGTAAGCCGTAAACCTTCTTGTTCCTCCAACTCCACGATAAGGAGCGCGTAGGGCACCTCTAGGTCAGGTTTCCACTTTTGGTAATTAATGGTAAAGCTAGCAATTTCACCATTGCCAGAAATAGGCACCGCGTTGACGGTCCAACTATAACATTTTGGGCAAATTGGTTTGGGGGGATGAATGAAGTATTTGCAATCTTCGCATTGGTATATTTTCAATGCACCGTCTTTCCCTGATGTCCAAAACTCCCGATTAAGTTCATTTAACTCGGGTAACGTTCTTGGTTGGGTTTTCATATTATTGCCCTTTTCTTGGTTGGTTTAAAATACGGCGTAATGCATCCACTTTAATTTTTCCTGTGGGCATGCGTGGAAACGTCTCTACAAAAATTATGGATCTTGGAATTTTATATTTAGCCAACTTTTCTTGGCAATATTGCCGTATCATTTCTAGGAATTTGACTTCGTTTATGGCCTTGTTAACCGGTTGAATAACAGCGAGTAATGTTTCGCCAAACTCGGAGCATGGTTCACCTATAATGGCAATGTCGAGAATACTGGGATGTGTTATCAGTACATCCTCTATTTCCCTTGGGTAAACATTAACGCCGCCGACATTGATCATGTCGCCCCGTCTTCCGCACAAAAATAAATACCCGTCCGTATCTAAATACCCTAAATCACCGAGCGTGCTGCGTCCCTTCGCGTCATACGCACCTTTAGTTTTGTCATCATCATTATGATAATTAAAGTGTGCCCCACCGGAAAAATAAATATGCCCAATTTCACCTGGCTCTAACTCAACACCATTTTCATCTGTGATGGTAATAGTACAGTTTTTTGGCCTGCCAACAGAGCCTATTTTAGAAAGCCATTCATGAGAATCTATGGCAACAAAACCGTTGCCCTCGCTACCCGCATAATATTCTTTCAATATAGGGCCAAACCATTTTATCATTTCTTTTTTTGTATCAATGGGGCATGGCGCAGCGGCATGAATGATAACTTTAAGGCTCGAAAGGTCATAACGCGACCTCTCTTCTTCGGTTAATTTCAAAAGACGAACAAACATTGTGGGAACGCATTGTACATGTGTGACCTTGTACTTTTCTATGAGCATGAGCAATTCCACCGCGTCGAATGTTTTCATGATAATTGTAAGACCGCCAAGGGCTTGTGCAGACAGTGTCCAGCCAAGTGGCGCTGCGTGGTAAAGCGGCGCTGGATTTAGGTAAACAGTATTTTCATCAAATCCATATTGGTCTCTTAAGCGCTCGATATGTTTGTCTGGTGTGCCAAACACTGTGTCAGGCAGTTGGCGTTTTATACCTTTTGGCCGTCCGGTCGTGCCGGACGAGTAGAACATATATGCGCCCGATAATCGGTCATCTGGGCGTGTAAATTCTGTTGAGGCCATTATGCCGCTATATTCATTACCGCCAGCTTGTAAGCATATTGAAAGCGAAGAGTTTAAATCTTTAATGGAGGCCGCCATTTTGGCAAGGTCGGATGAATAAATGAGAGCTTTGGCGCCACAGTCCTTAATCATGTAACCTGCTTCGCTTGGCGTAAGGTGCCAGTTAACGGGTGTGTAATATAAGCCCGCGCGTTGGGCAGCCCAACATACTTCGTGGTAATATTGGTTGTTTTGCATCAATACCGCAATATGATCACCCCGAAGCAGCCCGCTTTGCTGAAAAAAACCACTTAAGCATCGAGATCGGCACTCAAGGTCTGCAAAGGTTTTATTGCGCGCACCCGGCTCTATGATGAGGGCTGGCTCATTTGGTTTTGTTGTTTTATAGTGCAAGATCGACATTAAAATTACAATATTTCTTTCATTTCGCTAATTAACTGATACATTGTCAGTTACATTACAGTAAGTAAAGAGAAGAAAATTAGGGGTATAAAGTATGGTTGAGTGGAAATTTGATGGCCTATATATTAACGGCACGTGGCAAACAGTAAACGATAGCATGCCGGTAATAAACCCTGCGACTGAACAGGCTATAGCTTCTGCTCCATTGGGCAATGCCCAGCATGCTGAGATGGCATTGGCATCTGCGAGGGCTGCTTTTGATGAAGGCTCTTGGCCGCACTTGTTGCCCAAAGAGAGGCAAGCTATCATGGCTAAGTTCTATGAAGGGTTAAAGGCTCGTGCGGCAGATATAGTTAAACTGATTGTTGCCGAATGTGGTGCACCGCAAGCACTTGCACAAGGCTTGCATTATGGCATTGCTATGTCACATTTTGCCTACGCGGTTGAGGCTGCAGGGCGAGACATGACCACGTCATTACCTGTAGCCATAACGCCAAGTCGGACTGGAGAAAAAATTCTTGGTGCCGCTGTAAAAGTTCGTGAACCTGTTGGTGTTGTTTCTGCCATAACACCATTTAATTTCCCATTTTTTCTTAATCTTGCAAAAATTGGGCCAGCTTTGGCAATGGGTAATACTATGGTGTTAAAGCCGTCACCCCTAACGCCCCTTCAGGCATTAATTATTGCCGAAGTTGCACATGACGTGGGCGTGCCTCCGGGTGTGTTTAACGTTGTCACAGGTGGAAATGATGTAGGTGAGTTATTAACGAAGGACCCGCGTGTGGATCTAGTCACCTTTACAGGGTCTGATCTTGTTGGTGCGGCTGTCATGGGGCAGGCAGCTCCTGGCCTCAAGAGGGTTTTGCTCGAACTGGGCGGAAAATCTGCACTTATTGTACGTGAAGACGCAAATTTGGATGCCGCTGTTCCTACAGGTCTCGCAAACTTTACTATTCAGGCGGGACAGGGGTGTGCATTGTGTACAAGACATATCGTGCATAATTCTGTGAAAACTGAATATGTTAAAAGATTGGGGGCAATGACAAGGAATGTTAAGATCGGCGATCCTGCAGATGCTTCGGTTGCCATGGGGCCGTTGATTAGTGCAGCACAGCGCAGCCGAGTTGAAGAGTTTGTTGAGCGCGGCATTAGCGATGGTGCCAAGGTAGCGGCGGGCGGCAATCGTCCAAAAAACATGCAAAGTGGATTTTTCTTTGAGCCTACATTGCTGACAGATGTCGATAATTCCTGGAATATAGCACAGGAGGAAATCTTTGGTCCTGTTGCTGTTGTGATAGGCTATGATACCGATGATGAGGCGGTTCAAATCGCTAATGATTCTCAATATGGTTTGTCTGGCGCTATTTTCTCGCGCGATGCAGGCGCTGCTTATGAACTCGCATTACGAATCCGAACGGGTCAAATTCACATTAATGGCGGTATGGGCACCATGGGGCAACACGTTCCATTTGGCGGCGTAAAGCGTTCAGGCATTGGCCGTGAGTTTGGTGAGGAAGGTATGAATGAATATACACAGTATAAGGCTGTTACATTTCATGCGGGGTAATTAGGATTGTAACTCAATTTTATCTTCTATACTTTCCCCTTGCAGGGTCGGAATAGTACGTTCGCCCATCATCATTGTTATCATCATGTAAGCGGCGGATTGAATCAATAAGGTCCTGTATTTTGAAAGATCTTTTTCAGGGCGATATTTAGTTTCCTCACGGTAAGCGGTTGCAAGCCTTTCTAAACTTGCGACAATTACGCCAGCGGTGGAGCGCGCATCCAGAGCCATAGGGACTTTCCCCATTTTTTGGGAATGCGTGATGATCGCCTCAATACGCTTTATGGTCGGGTTTAAGGAAGTAATGCGGGCTTTTGAAAATTCTATTTGTTTTTCTGCAGCGGCCAGGTTTCGTGCTGTTAAGGCTGCGTAATTTTCATCCCAGTAACTTATATATCGACTGATAAACCGAAACGCATTATAGTAACAATTATCTGCAGTCCATTCTTCGCAAAGCGGTTCCGTTATATATTGATTGCTTTGGTCGAGTTCTCTTATGACCTGTAATACTGCGTCTTCAACACTTTCAAAGTATAAATAAAAAGTCGATGGCGCGGCTTTTGCCAAACTTGATATTTCTGTGGATCGAATATCCTTTAAGCGTTTTTGGTCCAGTAGAAAAAAAGTGGCGTCAAGCAGGCGTGTGCGTGTGCCGCTTCCCTTTTTACCCATCTCCTGGCCTGATTTATTTTTAAACGAACTGCTTGTCATGGATTTTTACTACGTATGTTTTGACTTCTAAAATACCATTAATGCCTCACTTGATGTATCTACTCAAGAGTAAATGCGCCCTAATTATTAAGGCCTCATGGCCATGCCGCCATCGACGGCCCATGCTTGACCTGTAATCCAACTAGCTTCATCAGAGAGAAGGAAGAAACAAGTGCCAACGAGATCCTCTGGTATTCCCATTCGTGACAGTGGCATGGAGCGTAATATTCCTTGCACCATTTCACTAGGTATGACCTTGCGGGTTGCTTCTGTGTCAATTGGGCCTGGAGCGATCGCATTAACGCGTATGTTTTTTGGGCCAAGTTCGCGGGCGAGATTAAGCGTTAGTCCGTGAACCCCAAGCTTTGCTATTCCGTAAAAACCACCTGTTGACGACCAAGCAGCAATTGAAGATTGGTTTACAATGGCACCGCCGCCGCGCTCAATCATTGATTTGTGAACGGCGCGTGTCACGATCAAGCAGCCATTCATGTTCACTGACATGAAGCGAGTGTAGTAATCAATGGGAACGTCAAGCAAGGGTATCATTTCCATATTACCATAGATTGCAGCGTTATTGATTAATTTATCAATGCCCCCAAATGCCTTTGTAGCAGCCGCTACCATTAAAGAACAAGATTCCTCTGAAGAGACGTCGGTTTTTGCAAATATGGCTTTTCCGCCTGATTTGACTATGTCATTGGCGACCTGTTCCCCTTTTTCCTCATCAATATCTGCGATTACAACTGCCATGCCTTTTTCAGCGGCCACCTTGGAATAAACCTCGCCTATGCCTTGTGCCGCGCCGGTGACAACACATACTTTATCTTTAAAACTCATATTTCACTCCATTAGTTTATATTAATTGTCTCACGCAATCCAGATGTTGCACGCCATAATATACACAATGACTAAGAATTTTGATGAATTTGTCAAGAAGCCTATTGCAATACATTAAATAACTGATAGATAGTCAGTTATTTAATGGTTGTCCGTATGGCGTATCGCGAATAAGTAGGCGGCATTGGTTGATAACTTACTTTCACGAACCTATGCGTGTTTACGCTGGGGTTAAATGAGCGAGGAGAAAAGCTATGCGTATGAACGATATGATTTTGGTGAGTGTTGATGACCACATTGTTGAGCCACCAGATTTGTTTAAAGGGCGGGTTCCGTCAAAGTTTAAAGGTCGCGAGCCAGTAATTCGTATTGCAGAAAATAATGCGGAGCATTGGTTTTTTGAAGGCATTCAACTGCGCAACATAGGCTTAAACGCAGTGGCCGGTCGGGTTAAATCGGAATATGGCTGGGAACCCTCTGCCTTTGAACAAATGCGTGAAGGTACGTATCAGCACGCAAAGCGCATTGAGGACATGAATGCGGACGGTGTATTGGCGCAGTGTAATTTTCCTTCATTTCCAGGGTATTGTGGAAAGTTGTTTTTGGAAATTGACGACAAAGAATTGGCTATAGCTGTTTTACAGGCTTATAATGATTGGCACATTGATGAGTGGTGTGGCAGTCACCCTGGCAGGTTCATTCCCATGGCATTAGTGCCAATGTGGGACGTAAATTTGGCTGTACAGGAGGCAAAGCGTATTGCAGCTAAAGGTGTTCA
>Ga0209345_10006473_pt1 | contig 10604 bp, 10 predicted proteins | sample Cruoilmetagenom7_FD_187294 | JGI IMG/M metagenome (GOLD analysis project Ga0209345, IMG submission 187294) | Oil polluted marine microbial communities from Coal Oil Point, Santa Barbara, California, USA - Sample 7 (SPAdes) (version 2) | ecosystem: Environmental > Aquatic > Marine > Oil seeps ... | reverse complement strand
GCCACCAAAGAGACTTTAGAATCAACGATAATATCTTTCTCTTGGGGTAAGTGAATAATAACATCAGGTTTAAGTATGTTGTTTTCTGCATCACGAAACCCACCTTGGGTTTCATATTCTAGCCCTTTACGTAAACCTGACTGCTCCAACACACGTTCTAAAATCAACTCGCCCCAATTTCCTTGCAGTTTTTTATCGCCTTTTAATGCCTGGGTAAGGTTTTTTGCTTCTATATTTAATTGCTGATTGAGTTCACGTAAACTTTTGACTTCAGTTATTAACGATGCCCTTTGTTTACCTTCGTTGTCATAAACATCATCTACCTTTTTCTTGAATTCATTAAGCTGCTGTGAAAATGGGTTAATAATCGCATTTAATTTCTCTTTACTTTGTGCGGAGAACTTTCTGCCTTTTTCATCAAAAATATCATTGGCCAATGTCTTAAATTGATTTTTTAATTCATCTTTTGTTTCATTTAACAAGGTCAATTTTTCGTCAGCTGCTTTTTGTTGTTGTGTATTCAGCGTTTGCAATTCTGCAATCATTGTTTGTGATTTGATGTTTTCAATTTCTTTTTTAGACAAATGTTGTTTGAGTTGATATATTTCATCTTGCACTTCTTTCAAACGGACTAATTGTTGTTTTGAAACAGCTAATTCTGTTACAAGGCTTTTATTGTTTGCAGCAAGATATAGATTATCTTTTTCGTGTTCTTTTGCACTTTTATGTAACTTGACATAATACTCTTGCAGTTTTTCAAGTTTTTGCTGATTGAGTTTTAATTCTGTAGTTAGGTTTGATTTTTCATTTTCGATGATTAAATTTGTACGAGAACGCACATATAACCAATAAACAAATACACCGAAAATAAATGCTCCGCCGAATATTAGAAGTTGTTCAAGGTTTATACTCATGGTTGAGATTATACCCTAATCATGATTGAGAAATACGAATTACAGTGATACATTTGCCACCTATTTTACTCAAAAAAAAGGCAAGCTATAATGCTTGCCTCTTTGATAAATTGTGATTGTTTTTTATCTTCTTCCTCGTAATTCTGATCTTGCATTATTTGAAGAACGGTTTCTTGAATTTGATGCAGGTCTATTTGAAGAACTTCGTGAGTTAGAATTTGAGCGACTATTGTTGCTTGGCTTTTTTGAGCTCGAGGAATTAGAAGATGAGTTGTTATTTGAAGGTTTTGGTTTTGTTGCTCCCATTGCGGCACCAGGCTTCGAATAATTGACAGCTCTTGGACTTGACTGATAAGTTGGCTTAACCACCTGTCTTTGCGTTTGGTATTGTTGTCTATTTACATTGTATGTTGAGTTAGTTCTTGCTCTGTTATTTTGCGATTGAGCAGGTTGACGTTGGTATGAGTTAGGTCTAGTATTGGCGTAACTGCTACCCTGTCTTATCTCTCTATTTCCTGTATTAGTCCTTGCTCTATTATTTTGTGATGGAGCAGGTCTGGATTGATTTGTATTTTGCCTTGAATTCGAATAGCTATTTCCCTGTCTAATGACCCTGTTTCCAGTATTACTTCTGACTGGTTTAGCTGATTGATTATTATAATAATTCGCAGGTTTTCTTGTGTTCGTTCCAGATGAAATCAATCCATTGTTTCGACTGCGATTATTGATAACTTGTCTTCGTGCATTATTGTTGTTTGAAGTGTTGGGTTGTGATTGAGTGTTTCTTCTATTGGTTCTATAGTTTCTATTATTAGTATTGTTTTGGCTATATCCATTGCTAAAAGGTACATTTGAAGCTGGTTGACGATTACTTGAGTACCCAGAGACACCCCTTCCTCTTACGTTTGTTCGAGGGTTGTTTGGTGTTGCGCGGTTAGTACGATTTATATTTCTATTATTATAGTTTCTGTTGTTATAACTCGAGTTGCTGTTGCTATAGACATTGTTATTATAACGGTTATTGTTAGTATTTTGGTAACGTCCTTGATTTCTGGCCGCCAATCGGGCCACTTCTGAACGAGCAGATATATGTCTATTGGTGTTATAGTTGTTCCAATAGTTGTTCCAGTATCCAGAATAATAGGAACTTGAATAAGGGTTATAATTATTATAACCATAATAGTTGTTGTTATAGTAGTTATTATAGCCCCAGTAATTATTTCCAAAAGAAAAGCTCAATCCATAGCTATAACCATTGTTATATCCCCATGGAGAATAACTCCCCCAAGAACTATAGGGTGAGTTTGAATAATGATTATAAAACCCAACACGCGGATAACGATAAGGACTGTAATAAACGTCACTATAATTCACACCCCAACGATCTGGATAATAATTACTAGCATATGAGTCATAGCCATAATCATCGTATCCATAATAGTCATTTTCATAATACACATCTTCGTATTGTGCATAACGATTTGGGCTTGTCACACAAGCCTGTAAACTTAAGACAATACTAATAATAACAACTAATCTTTTCATAATTTTTCCACAAGGGTTTGTAACTATAAAGCATAGTATAGGAGATATGCTGAATGATAACTGAATATTCTGTTAATTTATTAGTACAAATGGAATAAATGCTATTAAATTCAACCTAGTTAAAGTAGATTGCTTTCCATTAATAAACTCGAACAATAAATTACAATGAGCTCACAAACAAATAGCTGGAAAATTGGATTAGGTCTATCCTTAATGGTTGTTTTCTTTTGGTCAACCCTTCCTGTTGCTCTTAAAATTAGCCTTGATATTATGGATGCTTGGACTTTAACGTGGTTAAGATTTTTCATCGCCTCATTAATTACTCTTATGGTGATTTTTTATTCTGGTTCATGGAGAGGTTTCAAGTCTTTATCATTGGTCAATTGGCTTTGGTTATTGTTAGCAGGTTTAATGCTTATAGGGAATTATGTAGGCTTTCTTATTGGCTTAGAAAAAACGACTCCAGCTAATGCTCAAGTATTAATCCAGCTCGCACCGTTGTTAATGATTTTAGGGGGTGTTTTCGTCTACAAAGAATCCTTTAGTTTAAAACAAAAATTTGGGGCATCATTATTATTTCTTGGATTAAGTTTCTTTTTTAAAGATCAATTAGGAACAATAATAAAGTCAGAATATTCGTCAGGTGTAGTTATTTTATTTTTTGCTGCAATTACTTGGGCAATTTATGCCTTAATTCAAAAAAAATTACATGATGTACTGTCACCACAAGCCATTTTGGCAGGGATTTATGTACTTGCCTCATTTGTTCTTTTGCCAACGATCAAACCTTTTGAACTCAGTAACCTAGACATGAATCAATGGCTCGCCCTCTCATATGCTTCTATCAATACGGTTGGAGCATATGGTGCTTTTGCCCAGGCTTTGAAACATTGGCAAGCTTCTAAAGTAGGAATGGTAATTGCGATGGTTCCAGTATTTACACTGCTTTTCATTAACCTGATGTCTACATTGTTCCCAAATTTAATTCAAGCGGAACAAGTTCATTTACTTGGGATGGTTGGAATTGTGTTCATCGTTTCAGGATCTATGATTGCCAGTATAGGTAAGAAGTAACTTTATTTAATACTTTCCGAACAATGGCTGAATAAAGCAGTCAAACCACATTCACAACCTATGACTTGTTGATGCACAATAAAACTTTATTTCAATGGCGTATAAGCTGGTTTATGCTAAAAACAAAAGAATTCATCAACCGCTATTTAATGGGTATTGTCATTCTTGTTATGTTTTTACCAGGCGTTGGTGTTGGTGAAAACTTTAACTTGTTGTTGGAATTTATCACAAAACCTTTTATTATTCTGAGCCTGCCTGAAGCTACTTTTTTTACCAAACAAGTTTATCTGTACTGCTTAATGATCATATTTATAGTTTGGTCTAGAGCACAAAGATTGGCAATAAATGGTGGAAAGTTTACACTTTTCCAAGACTCTCTACCCATCTCTGAATCCTCCAAAAATAAAACAAATGTAAAAATGATACTAGTTAGTAATCATTTCTTATGGCCTATTATTTTAGCGAGTTACTTCTATATTCCTGACGATAAAGACATACTGTTTTTAGCAGTAACAAATGTTACTTTTTTGGTTTTACTACTATTTGTAACACAATATATTATGATTTTTAATTATTCAATTACAAGAATTGGACTGATAGTAGGTATCGGAATGATATTTACTGCCCAGTTGAGTTCAGCTTATAGTTTTTATCAATTAGCTTTATCTTATTTGTTGTTATATCTCTTTGTTTTGAAATTTTTATTTAATGTGAGACAAAGCTACCATCATTTCTCTCTTAAGAGAAATAGGTTTTTTCCCTCTTTATTTTCCCATAATTTTTATTTTCAAATACTATTTAAATCAGGCTTAACGAGCAGTTTATTTCGAATAATAATCATTATGGGCATAATGTTTGGTTTTACACTTTCCATCAATTATTGGGTGGACGACTATAAAGAGTTAACACCCTACTATATTGTGCTTGAGACATTACTCGCCTACTTTATTAGTGGTTTTTATGTGAGTTTTTTGGATCAACGAAACACCCTTAAGCCTTGGTTAATTACCTTACCGATTAAAAATAGCTTTTGGATCACCAGAGATATATTTTATATTATTGTATTAACTGCTTTGGTGCATGTTGTTTTCTATTTATGGGCAATATCAGTTACTGAATATCAGACCTTGCCTGGTGTGTTTTTATATCACTTATTATTACTCATTATTTGCTATCCAATTCGTATCTATGTTGTTAAACAACAAACTTTCATCACATTTGTGGTGCTCTTTATTATTACATCTATAACTTTATTTAACTTAACATGAAAAAAATTACGATTAACAACCTATCTATTAAATATGATGACCTTCTGGTTTTAGACCAATTTAATGCAAGTTTTAGCCAAGGAATACATTGGATACAAGGATTAAATGGTTCAGGCAAAAGCTCTCTTTTAAAAAGCCTATGCGGTATTGTACCCATTGATAAAGACACTGTTAAAATTATGGGATTTGATTTAAAAACCCAGTCCATCAAAGCCAAGTCGTCATTATGTTTTGTTGCGGACAAGCCTGAAGTTTATCCATTCATGACAGGATTGCAGTTTTTAACCCTAATAGCAAAAATCAAAGAGACTGAATTAAGTGAAGAGCTTTTTGATTTTATGGATTCAATTAAATTAAGACAATTTAATGATACCCCTTTTTCTGAAATGTCATTTGGAACACGCAGAAAATTTACTTTGTGTTGTGTATTTATTGGTCGCCCACAAGTAATTTTGCTTGATGAACCTTTTAATGGATTGGACAAAATAACCATCGAAAAATTTCGGCTTTGGTTAATACAAGCCAAAAAAGAACAATGTGTATTAGTTGTTAGCCATGATACACACCTCTTAGATAACTTGTATGATAGTGTTCAGGTATTAGATTAACTAAACCCTTTTACTTAACTTTCTTACCTTTGGTTTTATATAACTTTTAGCAGCTGCTACCTACAATTCAGGATCTAGCCGCACTGAATAATTAGGGTTTGTGTACTGAAATTGAATGGTACCTTTTTCACCAACCAAATACGTTGATGGGGCTGGTAAATAATGGTGGTCATATCCAGATGCTTTTTCTAAATCTATGTTCCATTTTTTGTATTTTTCAACAGTTTTATCATCTTTGATCATTAACTATTTCATGTTATTGTAATGTTGTTGTTGGATATACCCGTGTTTGCTTATCAATTGTTACTGCCATAATTAAATCATTATCATTGATAAAATCTACTTCGCTTGCTAATATAAACTCTGGATTATCAATTGAAGGGATACAGTCAACCGCAGGACAACCTTGGAAGATGTCCTTAATTAGGTAGTCAGATTGAGAGTCTTCGGTAATCTTAAATTAATCAGCTAATATGTTGGTTTCAAATTTTCTTTCTTGTGAAAATGAAAAAGTTGAGATATATAGCAATACAGTAATCAAACTAACTTTCATAATTGTTCTTCTTTATTGAGTTAAATAAAGAAGAACAATTATAACCTTCTTATCTTACATAAATTTAATTACTAGAACATTACCTAATGTCAATTATGTGTACTTTCAAAAATTTTATCCGCTGATGCCGCTATAAATCCTTGGTATAACCGGCCTGTTTCAGGCAATGGGTAGCGTTTGGCAAATTCATAAAAGCACCCTGGAATGGGTTGAGTTGTATGATCAAATTCAACATTTACTGGTGCTGCCATAGTAGAAGATTGCTCTAGAAACTCTTCAGGTGTTCCTTTAATTAAACCGCCTGTTTGATTTAGAATAAAACCATTCTCTAGAAGAAAATCATTAAGGTTTTCTAACTTAAAGAAAGTTGTCAGGTGATTTAGTGAAACGGTAAAATGGTTAGCTCTGTATCCAAAAGCAGCCGTCCAAGCAGCATATTCGCTTTCTCGTAATAATTGAATATATTGTTCGAATGTCAGGTTCCATGTCCTTCCAGAAGTAATAAACAATTCATCCATAACATTGGCTGGGTTGATTTGGTTATCAATTTCAGCAATAATGCCCTGTAAATTTTCCGAAAATAATTCCGTTCTTAATTCTGAAATAAAAACTTTGGGATAACTGATATCAAACTCATGTTCTAAGTGAACAGCATTCAATTTTTTCTTAGCAAAATCATAATCTTCAATAATTCTATATCCTTTATCTAAAAAAACATCAGCGATTTTCATGATGCCTAATTTTTCTGTATTAAAGGTTCTTAAAGCAATGTGGTCATTGATGACTTTTTCTCCTCTTGCCTCAAACAATTGCTGAATTTTATTGGCTTGCGGATTAATTTGTATGTATTGTTGCCACAAGTGATCGAATAATTGTTCTACAGATAAACTCATTAATATTCTCAAAAAATTATGTCTCTTGATTTTAATAATCAATATTAGAGTTAGATACCTAATTTTAGCTTTATCACTGAATTTACTATAAAATAGCTGTTTTTTTACGATTATTCAAAACATGACGGACTTAACCGAAACGATTAAAAATTACTACGATGCCACCGATGAAGAAGTTAAACAAATTAAAGCCATTTTAGCATCGCAAAGTTATCAACGTGCAGATCGTGATTATGATTTTATCAATAGTGATGTTGCTAGGCCTATGCGCCTACAACTTGAGTACCTCAAAGTTCAAAGCGTACTTGAAAGAAAAAAAATTGAAAAAACTATTGTTGTATTTGGTGGCACAAGAGTTATTCAGCAAAAACGGGCAGAACTAAAGTTTTCCAAAGCTAAAAGCGCTTTAAATAAAGATAAGAATAATGAAAACCTACAATTTAAACTAAAAGTAGCACAACGTGTTTTAGATAAAGTTAAATACTACCAAGAAGCCGTTTCATTTGCTTCAATGGTAGCAAAATACAGCAAAGCCAACGGACATCCACCTATTCACATCATGACAGGTGGTGGACCAGGTGTCATGGAGGCCGCCAATAAAGGTGCATTTGACGAGGGAGAAGAAAGTATTGGTTTAAATATTGATTTACCTTTTGAACAATTCCCTAACCCTTACATCACTCCAGAGTTGTGTTTTAGTTTCCGTTATTTTGCCTTAAGGAAATTACATTTTATGCACAGAGCACGGGCATTAGTGGCTTTTCCTGGCGGTTTCGGGACTTTTGATGAACTGTTCGAGGCTCTTACGGTTATCCAAACCAAAACCATAAAACCTATACCTATTGTTTTAGTAGGAAAAAACTACTGGGAAAATGCCGTTAATTTTAAATTTTTAGCAGAAGAAGGTGTAATAAACCCTGAGGACTTGGATTTATTTAAAATAGTTGAGACAGCTGATGAAGCATGGAGCTATATTTTAGACTGGTACCATATAACCAATGAAAATGTATAATTAATGGTTTTTACTTCACCTACATTTTTATTTGCTTTTCTTCCAGTAGTATTATTTTTATATTACCTTGTCCCAAAGAAAATACAAAACTTCATTTTGCTATTCTCAAGCATTTTTTTCTATGCCTGGGGGGAAATGGTATTTGTACTTGTTCTGGTTTTTTCCATTTTTGTTAATTATTTTTTTGGCCACTTATTGTATAAACATTTACAAGTAAAATGGTTGCTTTATTTAGGTGTTAGTCTTAATTTACTCGTCCTGATCTTTTATAAATATTTTAATTTTGTATTGCTTAGTTTTGGCATCGATACTGATTTTAGTCGTGCAATTCACTTGCCCCTTGGTATTTCATTTTTTACTTTTCAAGCCATTTCTTATTTGATTGATATTAAACGTGGTCAATGTAAACCGCAATCCAGTATTGTTAACTTAGGACTGTATATTTCTTTTTTTCCACAACTCATCGCAGGACCTATAGTTAGATACAACAGCATTGCTCAACAATTATTAAATAGAGTTCATAGTAACAACTTGTTTGTAGCAGGTGTTGAGCGATTTAGTTATGGCTTAGCAAAGAAATTAATTATTGCTAATGCAATGGGAGCAGTTGCTGACCCTATCTTCGCATTAGAAAGTAACCAAATAAGCATGTCTTTGGCTTGGCTTGCTATTGTTTGTTATTCGCTGCAAATATATTTTGATTTTTCTGCTTATTCAGATATGGCAATTGGGCTAGGAAGGATGTTTGGCTTCAAGTTTCAGGAAAATTTCAACTACCCTTATATTGCAACCAGCCTGAAAGATTTTTGGCAACGTTGGCATATTTCACTATCGCGTTGGTTTAGGGATTATTTGTATATTCCATTAGGTGGAAACAAAAAAGGCTCAATCAGAACCTATTTTAATCTTTTTATTGTGTTTTTATTGTGTGGATTTTGGCACGGGGCCAGTTGGAATTTTTTGTTATGGGGAATGATTCATGGTAGTTTTCTTGTTATTGAAAGATTGGGTGTATTGCAATTTCTCAACAAGGTCCCTGTCTTTTGTCGACACATTTATACTATATTAATTGTACTTATTGCATGGGTGTTTTTTAGAATAGAAGAAATACCTGAAGCATTTTCCTTTTTGGCCGTCATGTTTGGCTTTCATCATCAAGAAAGTTATTACAGTTATCATTACTTTATTAATAACCAGTTTTTAATTACGATTGTATTCGCATTAATTCTTTGTACACCAATTAGTAAATCGATTGTTACTTATTATCCTTCAATAAAATTTGCAGAGAGTAATCGAGAAGCGTTATCTAGAGCATCAATTGTACTATCACTTTTACTGATTTCTGCTATATTGGTTTCTGCTTCGACTTATAACCCTTTTATTTATTTTAGATTCTAATGAAAAGATTCACTAAACTAAATTACTTTATTATTGGTACATTTGCCCTGTTTCTTAGTATGCCTGCGATTTTTGGTTTAATTTTACCCAAAAGAACTAACTCCTTAATTGAAAATAGACGACTTAAAGACTTACCTAGTAAACCAGCAACTTGGACGGAATTTAAAGAGGCACCAAAAGAATTTGACAACTATTATGCTGATCACTTTGGTTTCAGGTGGTCATTATTGTTTTTGCATCGTCATTTGAAATTTTTTATCAAAGATTCACCACTGGAAACGGTTTTTTTCGGAAATGAAGATGGATGGATTTTTTATAATAGTAAATCTGATGGAGATGTATTAGGTGATTATCGAAATATCAACCAATTTAGCAAAAAGGAATTAACTACTTATGTTGCTAAATTAAAACAAAAACAAAAGTGGTTGAAAAATAAGGGCATTGAATACCTTTTTGTTATTGCCCCTTCAAAGCATTATATTTATCCAGAGAAATTGCCAAAATATATAACCCGATTAAACACACAAAATCTTGTATCTCAGTTAACTCAAGAATTGAAATTACATCCTGAAATAAAATTTATTGAGCTTGCTCCAAAACTAATTTCAGCAAAAAAAAACCTGTTACTGTATTTTAAAGCTGATTCACATTGGAATTATTTTGGTGCCAATATTGCTCAGTTTGAAATAGCAAAAAAGATTAAATCTCTTTTTCCCAATCGAGTAACACCAATACTTTATCCTCAATCAACTTTTACTGAGCATGAGGTGCAAGGAGAGCTTGCTTTAATTATGGGGCTTGGTTCCTTTTTTAAAGAAAAAGAAAGTGTACCCAACCTTGATTCTTGTGCCAGAAACTATACTCCAAATAAAATTAAATATAGCCAAACCTTTAGTACAAAATGTTCATCAGGTGGTATTAATGCTGTCATTTTCAGAGATTCTTTCTTTACAGATTTACAACCTTTTATGTCTTTATATTTTGATTATAGTAAATACATTTGGAAAAAAATGTCTCTACAACAATTAGATAATATTATTAACCTCGAATATGGTAAACCTGATTTAATAATTGAAGAAATTGTTGATAGATATTTACAGTAATTTGTAAACGTATCAAATAAATTCAAATTCTCTCCTTATTAATTACTCTCTATTTTCCAATTTTTTAAGCACCATTTTCCTTTTCAAAGTCGAAAGATGATCCAAAAATACTATTCCTTTTAAATGGTCAAGTTCATGTTGGATACAAACAGCCAATAATTCTTCTGCTTGCAAAGTAAACATTTCTCCTTCTTCATTTTGCGCCTCAACTTCAACGCTACTGGCTCTTTTAACTT
>Ga0209345_10006472_pt1 | contig 10604 bp, 6 predicted proteins | sample Cruoilmetagenom7_FD_187294 | JGI IMG/M metagenome (GOLD analysis project Ga0209345, IMG submission 187294) | Oil polluted marine microbial communities from Coal Oil Point, Santa Barbara, California, USA - Sample 7 (SPAdes) (version 2) | ecosystem: Environmental > Aquatic > Marine > Oil seeps ... | reverse complement strand
CCGGGTGGTCACGACCTGCCACAGGTGTTTTCCGGCACACTGATCGTGCGGGGATCGGCGCTGGCCGAGGTCACGGCGACAGGGGCCGCAAGCGAGATCGGCAAGATCGGCAAGAGCCTGAGCCAGATCGAACCCGAGACACCGCATCTGCAAAGCCAGATGCGGCGGCTGGTGATCGCCACAGCGGCGATAGGTGTGGGTGTCAGTGCTGTTGTCGTGGCCCTCTACGGGGTGTTGCGCGGCGGCTGGCTGGATGCGGTGCTGGCTGGGATTGCGGTCGGCATGGCAATGCTGCCGGAGGAGTTTCCGATGGTTCTCGCGGTCTTCATGGCAATGGGGGCCTGGCGCATTTCCAAGGCACGGGTGCTGACGCGCCGCGCCTCGGCCATCGAGACATTGGGCTCGGCAAGCGTGCTCTGCACCGACAAGACCGGAACACTGACCGAGAACCGGATGGCCATTGCGGCCCTGCAACTGGCCGATGGCACGGTGCATGCGGTCGGCGCGGACGCGGTCCTGCCACCCGCCTTTCGGGAACTGGCGGCGGCGGGCGTCATGGCCTCGGCGCCCGAACCGTTCGATCCGATGGAAAAGGCGTTCCACGCGCTGGCCGCCGATGACCTGCGGGAAGGTGAGACCTTGCCGGGAACAGGGCGGACCCTGATCCGCAGTTATCCGCTCTCTCCCGATCTGCTGGCGATGTCGCAGGTCTGGGAGGCCGGTGATGGCTTTGCCGTCGCCGCCAAGGGCGCGCCCGAGGCGATTGCCGATCTGTGCAAGCTGCCGCCAGATCAGCGCGCGGCCGTCACGGCGCAACTGGACGCGATGGCTGCCAAGGGTCTGCGCGTGCTGGCCGTGGCCGAGGCATCATGGCCACCGGGGCAGGACCTGCCCGAGGCGCAGACCGGGTTTGACTTTCGACTGCTGGGCCTTGTTGGTCTGGCTGATCCCTTGCGTGCTGCCGTGCCCGGCGCCGTGGCGGAATGTCGGGCGGCAGGTATTCGGGTCATCATGATCACCGGCGACCATCCGGTGACGGCACGCGCGATTGCCGCCGAAGCGGGGTTGCCGGGCGACGTCGTGCTGACGGGCGATGATCTGGCGGGTATGGCGGAAGGTGACCTTGCCGAGGCGGTCACGCGTGTGACGATCTTTGCGCGTATCCTGCCCGAACAAAAGCTGCGGATCGTCAACGCGCTGAAGGCCAAGGGGGCCGTCGTGGCGATGACCGGCGACGGCGTCAACGACGCGCCCAGCCTCAAGGCCGCCGATATCGGCGTGGCGATGGGCGAACGCGGCACGGATGTGGCGCGCGAGGCGGCGTCGATCGTGCTGCTGGACGATGATTTCGGCTCGATCGTCACCACGGTGCGGCTGGGCCGGCGCATCTATGACAATCTGCGCAAGGCGATGAGCTTCATCCTCGCCGTGCATGTGCCGATTGCGGGCCTTGCGCTGATGCCGCTGCTGTTCGGGATGCCGCTTCTTTTCGGCCCGGTGCATATCGCCTTTCTGGAAATGGTGATCGACCCGGTCTGCGCGCTGGTCTTCGAGGCCGAGCGCGAGGAAGACGGCGTCATGCAACGCCCGCCGCGCCCGGCGGACGAGCCGTTGTTCTCCTGGCCCACAGTGGTCTGGAGCCTGCTTCAGGGGGCCACGGTGCTGGGTGTTGCGGGCTCTGCTGCGTGGTTTGCGCCGGGCCATGGTCTTGACGCCGATCAGGTGCGCGGACTGACATTTGCCACGCTGGTTCTGGGCGTGGTTGCGCTGATCCTGATCGACCGGTCCAACTCCAACTCGATCCTGTCGGCGCTGTTGCGACCGAACAGGGCGCTGGCGGTTGTCTTGCCGGTCGTGGCATCGCTTCTTGCCGTGACGCTTTTCTGGGAACCGGCCCGTGACCTGTTTGGCTTTGGCGTTCTGGAAGGCATCTGGCTGGCTGTGCCGCCATTGGCCGGGATCGGCGTTCTGCTGGCGCTGGAGGCGCTGAAACCGCTCTGGCGTTTGGTTCTGAACGCGTGAACCTGCGGTGAAAGCGGGGTCCGCCTGATGCAAGGATGGTGATCCGGTCTGCCTTCCGCCCCGGTTGCCGGGCGCGGCGGACTGATCCACGTCAGTCTGACGGGGTTTTCGATGTGCAAAGATCACGGATGTGGGTGGACCCTTGCCACTCCTGGATCGGAAAGGAATACCATGAACCGGATCATTTACATCGTCGGCCTTGTGGTCATCGTCTTGGCCATCCTTGGCTTTCTCGGGCTGCGCTGAGGCAGGCATTTCCGCAATCTGACACCTTCGACCACGAGCCAGGTGCCAAGGGGTTCATTGGCCAGCCAGCGGCGGGAGAGTGCCTGACCGCAGGGCCGCAGATGATACCGGATTACCGGGCGGACTGACCGCAGCCCCTGTCGGGGGGCAGGCTGTGACGCGATAGCGGCACGGTCGCGCGCCGGTTGAAACGGATTTGCCAATACCATCATGCATCTTTATGCCCGAGACTGAGCGCGGCCGCGCAAGACGCGTGCCCCGCAGTCTTGGAACACGCAGTCTTGGAACACGAGTGGACATGAAAGCGCTGACCTCACGCCTTCAAGGGTTCAGCGCCCTGTGGAGCCGCCAGACGCCCGCCTTGCGTGGCATCCTGCTGATGTGCCTGTCCACGTTGGCCTTTTCGATCATGCACGGGCTGGTGCGCTATGTCTCGGAAGTGCTGCCGCCCTTTCAGATCGCCTTTTTCCGCAATGTTTTCGGGCTGGCTTTTCTTTTGCCGCTTCTGATGCGCTCTCGCTTTGCGATATTGCGTACAAAGAGGATCGGTCTGCATGCGCTGCGGGGCGTCATCAATATCATTGCGATGCTGATGTTCTTTACCGCGCTGTCGATATCTCCGATTGCAAAGGTGACTGCGCTCAGCTTCACGGCTCCCATCTTCATGGCCGTTCTGGCCGTCCTTTTTCTGGGAGAGCGGTTTCGCATCTACAGATGGCTGGCGATCCTGTTCGGCTTTTTGGGCATGTTGATCATCCTGCGGCCCGGTCTGGTCGCGATAGATACCGGGGCGCTGCTGGTCACCTGTTCCGCCGCGCTATGGGCTGTGGCCATGGTCCTGATCAAGATCCTGTCGCGCACGGAATCAAGCCTGACCATCGTCGCCTATATGGGGATCTTTCTGGGGATTTTCTCGGTCTTTCCGGCGCTTTGGGTTTGGCAGCCCTTCGGTCTGCAAACGCTGGGCTGGATGGTATTGATCGGTCTTTTCGGCTCGATCGCGCAGATGTCGCTCAGCCAGTCCTTGAAGGAAACCGATCCGACCGTTCTGATGCCGTTCGATTTTCTCAAGCTGATCTGGACCGCATTGATCGGCGCGTGGTTCTTCGGCGAAATACCGGATGTCTTCACCTTGATCGGAGCGGCCGTCATCTTCTCGTCGGGTCTTTTCATCGCATGGCGCGAACGGCAGACGAAGCAAACCACCCCGTCCCATCCCGAACCTTTGGCCTGACAGAGAGGGCTGCAAAAGGCCGACACGGACGCGTCGGGGTCACCGGGGAACATCGGCCTTTGCGCGCAATGTCCCGCCGCGCGAAAGGTCCCGCGCGGCCAACTGCACCACCTGCCGCAGCGGCATGTGTCCCGCCATGGCGGGGCAAGCCTGTGGCCGGTTGCCGGGGCTGCAGGCAGGGACCAGCCTGTCCGACATGTCCAGAATACCCGCAAGCCCGCAGTTGCCCTTCACCAGATCGGCAAGGGTGACCCTGTCCATTTCGCGGTAGAACATGTCCAGCGCGCGCGCGATGAAATCGCGCAGTCTGCAGGTTGCCGACAAGGGGCAGGTATTGGTCTCGGCATCGAAGCATTCGGCGAACGGGACGCCCGCCTCGAAGACGCGAAAGACCTCTCCGATCGAGATCTTCTCCATGGCGCGTGCCAACCGCAGCCCGCCGCTGCGCCCGCGAATGGTCTCGATGAATCCATGGCTGTGCAACAGGCTCACCACCTGCAGCAAGTGATGGGTGGAGGCGTTGCACTTCTCGGCAATGTCCGAGGTGCGGACCGTGACACCGTCATTGACCGCACAGGCCATGAGGATGCGAGAGGCGAGGTTGGTGCGTGTCGTCAGTCGCATTGACGTCTTGTTCCTTGCGCGAGGTCCCGAACCGTGGCGTGTGAAGATTGGGCTGTAATTGATCCAGATCAGATCACATCGGCACCAATGGCAATATCTCACATTCAAGACTCAAGTTTTGAGGGTGACGTGACCGATCGTCAGATGTCCAGAAACGCCGATGTCACGGCATCGTCCTCTGCCGATTGGCTTGCGCCGGGGCGGGCGGCCCATTCGCGCGCTGCCGGTCTGGCCGTTCTGGCGAACCTGATCTGGCCCTTGCAGGCGGCTGTGGTGGCCTTTGCGCTGGGCGGGTTGCTGACCGGGGCCCAGATATCGGCGGCCTTGATGGGAGGGGCCTTTCTGGCCTTGGGGGCGCTGCGGGCGATCCTTGGGTTGCAGGCCGAAGCCCTGGCCGAATCCGCCGCGATCAGCGTGGTGCGCAAGGCGCGTGCGCAGATCGTCGCCGTCGAGGCCAAGCGCGCCGCCGACAGCCCCTTTGGCGGCGCAGGCAGTATTTCCGCGCTGGCCGGGGAAAAGCTGAACCTCCTTGCCCCTTACGTCACCCGCTATGCGCCGGCGCGCGCCCGCGTGATGGTCGTGCCGGCCGTCATCTTCGTGCTGGCCCTGTGGCAGTCATGGGCCGTGGCGTTGATCCTGATGATTTCGGGTCCCTTGATTCCGGTTTTCATGGCGCTGGTCGGCATGGCCGCCAAGGATGCCAGCCGCCGCCAGATGGTCGAGATCGGCAATATCAACGACCTTCTGGTCGAACGGCTCTCGGCTTTGGTGGATATCCGTCTGTTGGGCGCAGGCGATGCGGTTGTCGCGGGATTTGCCCGGCAGGCGGGGGATTTGCGGCAGCGGACGATGGCCGTGCTGCGTGTGGCCTTCCTGTCGTCCACGGTGCTGGAACTTTTTGCGGCCATCGGCGTGGCGATGGTGGCGGTCTATGTCGGCTTTTCGCTGCTGGGGGCGCTTGAATTCGGCACTTGGGGCAATGGGATGACACCGCAGGCCGGGATATTCCTGCTGCTTCTGGCCCCCGAATTCTACCAGCCCCTGCGCGATCTGTCCGCGGCCTGGCATGACAAGGCCTCTGCCGATGCGGTCCTGACGGACCTGGCCGATTGGGAGGCGATGGAGACCCCTGAACTTCTGGGGCAGGGGAGCATGGCCAAACCGCTGGAGGGTCCGGCGCGTGTGTCGGTGGCGGGCTGTGCGCTGCCCGGTGGACTGAGGCTTCCGGATATGGAGATCAGGCCCGGCGAAAGTGTCGCGCTGGTCGGGCCCAGCGGGTCCGGCAAAACCTCGGCCCTGCGGGTCATGGCCGGATTGCTCAGCCCGGTCAGCGGCTCTGTCACGGTTGCAGGCCAGGCCCTTGATCCGCAGATCGCGGACGCATGGCGCGCGCGGATCGGCTGGATACCGCAGAGCCCGCATTTCCTGAACGCCAGTCTGCGCCATAACCTGACACTGGGCCGCGAGGGGGCGCTGGACCGGGCGCTGGAGCAAGCCGCCGTTTCCGACGTCGTGGCGGCGCTGCCGCAGGGGCTTGCGACGCGGCTGGGCGAAACCGGCGGTGGCCTTTCGGGGGGCGAAGCGCGCCGCCTGACATTGGCCCGCGCGATCCATGGCGCGCCGGATCTGATCCTGGCCGATGAGCCGACCGCTGATCTGGATGCCATCACGGCACAGGCCGTCACCGATGGCCTTCTGGCGCAAGCCGCCCGAGGCGTCACATTGATCGTGGCCACCCATGACAGCGCGCTTGCGGCGCGGATGGACCGGATCATTCGCATCGGGGACGGGGCATGACCGCGCTCTGGCATATCTTCAGGCTGATCCTGCGCGAACAGCCCGTGGCGCTTTTGCGGGGGGCCGCCCTCAGCTTTGTCGTGCTGGTCATGGGCGCGGCCCTGCTGGGTCTGTCGGGGTGGTTCATCACTGCCGCAGCGGCGGCGGGATTGGCGGGCATGGGCGCTGTCTTCGACGTGTTCCGGCCCTCGGCCATGGTGCGGTTTCTGGCGCTTGGCCGTGCGGCGGCGCGTTATGGCGAGCGCGTCCTCACGCATGACGCGACGCTGCGCGCGCTGGAGGTGTTGCGCGTGCAACTCCTTGGCGGGCTGGTCGCGGCCCCCTATCAGCGCATGGTCAGGCTGCGCGGCGCGCAGGCGGTGAACCGTCTGACGGCGGATATCGACGCGCTGGACGGCGTTCCCCTGCGGCTGGTGCTGCCGGTCGTTGCGGGCCTGCTGACGCAGGTCGTATCCTTTGCCGTGATCTGGGCGCTGGTCGGGTTGCAGGTCGCGCTGTGGATCGCAACGGGCTATCTGCTTGGTGCGGCGGTGATCTTTTGGCGCACCACGCGCAAGACGGCGCGTCTGTCCCGTCGGGCCGAGGCGGCGGCCCAGGCGTTTCGGTCCCGTCTGATCGATCTGATCCGCGCGCGGCGGGATCTGGCCGTGCAGGGGCAGTTGGTGACCCAGGCGAATGCGGTCATGGCGGCGGATGACCGGCGGCTGGCGTTGCAGCTTGAGCAGGACCGCGCCGCGCGTCTGGCCGGTGCGGCACTTCAGATGGTGGGCACATTGGTCGCCGGGGGCACGCTGTGGTTGGGCGTGGCTTTGGTGCAGGCGGGAAACATGGCACCTCCGTTTGCCGCGCTCGGGTTTTTCGCCGCTCTCGCCCTGGCGGAAACATTGGCCCCGTTGCGCCGCGCCGCCAGTGATCTGGGGCGCATGGCCGAAGCCGCCCGCCGGGTGTCGCGGGATCTTGTGCCCACGCCGAAGGCCACTGGGACCACCACCACGGCGGGCGGGGCGTTGCGGATCGACGAGGTGACCCTGAACCGCCCCCTGTCCAACGCGCCGATCCTCAGCGCGTTGAGCCTTGATGTGGCGGCCGGTGAAACCGTTGCCTTGACGGGGCCCAGCGGGTCCGGGAAATCGACGCTTCTTCTGGCGGTGGCGCAGTTGCAGCCCGTCGCGGCGGGGCGCATCACCGTGGGGGGCGTATCCATTGCGGACTGGGATGAGAACGCCCTGCGCAAGGCTGTGGCCCTGTTGCCGCAGCGCAGCGTACTGATGACCGGAACCGTGGCCGAGGCGCTGCGTCTTGCGGCCCCCGACAGCGACGATGCGACACTGTGGCAGATGCTGGATGCCGTTCAACTGACCGACACGCTTGACGCGCGGGATGGGCTGGACACCATGATCGGTGCGCGGGGCGAGGGCCTGTCGGGCGGTGAGGCCCGCCGCCTTGTCCTGGCCCGCGTTTTGCTGCGCCGCCCTCAGGTTTTATTGATGGATGAGCCGACGGAGGGTCTGGACGAAGCCACCGCACGGCAAGTGCTGGCAGGCCTGCGCCGGGTGCTGCCAGACGCCGCTATTCTGATCGCTGCGCATCGCAGCGTCGAGACGGCCTTCGCGGACCGGATCATCAGCCTGAGTTAACTGGTATCAAAGATACAGGTTATTGATCCAGATCAAGGCCCGGCACCTCCATTCCTAAGATATATCTTGAAAATGGAATTTGAAATCGGAGGGACTCGCCCTCCGAGAGCTGGAGCTGAAGATATGGAATTCGGGATCGTAGAGCTGTCGCGCATGCAATTTGCGATGACAGCGATGTATCACTTCCTCTTCGTGCCGCTGACGCTGGGCCTGTCGATCCTCGTCGCGATCATGGAGACCGTCTATGTCATGACAAACCGCCCCATCTGGCGGCAGATGACCAAGTTCTGGGGCACACTGTTCGGGATCAACTTCGTCCTCGGCGTGGCCACAGGCATCACCATGGAATTCCAGTTCGGCATGAACTGGAGCTATTACAGCCACTACGTGGGCGACATTTTCGGGGCGCCGCTGGCGATCGAGGGTCTGATGGCCTTCTTCCTGGAAGCCACCTTCGTGGGCCTGTTCTTCTTCGGATGGGACAAGCTGAGCAAGGTCGCACACCTGGCCGTGGCCTGGCTGGTCGCCATCGGGTCGAACTTTTCGGCGCTCTGGATCCTGATCGCCAATGGCTGGATGCAGAACCCGGTGGGCGCGGAATTCAACCCCATGACCATGCGCATGGAGATGACGGACTTTTTCGCCGTGCTGTTCAACGAAGTGGCACAGGCCAAATTCGTGCATACCGTTTCGGCGGGCTATGTGACCGCATCCGTCTTCGTGATCGGCGTTTCGGCCTGGTATCTGCTGAAGGGCCGCCATATCGAGCTGGCCCGCCGGTCCATCACCGTGGGCGCGGCCTTCGGTCTGGCCTCGGCCTTCTCGGTCGTGCTGCTGGGGGATGAATCCGGTTATTCCGCGACCCACAGCCAGAAGATGAAGCTCGCCGCGATCGAGGCGATGTGGGAAACCCACGAGGCCCCCGCGCCGTTCAACCTGATCGGCTTTCCCGACCAGGAAGCACGCGAGACCCATTACGCCATCGAAATTCCATGGGCCATGGGCCTGATCGGCACCCGCTCGCTGACCACGGAAATTCCCGGCATCAACGATCTGGTGGCGCAAGCCGAAGAGCGTATCCGTTCGGGCCTGATCGCCTATGAGGCGCTGCTTGAGGTGCGTGAAAACCGCGATGCCACCGATCCGGCCGTCATGGCCACGTTCGAGGCGCATTCCGCCGATCTGGGCTTTGCCTTCCTGCTCAAGAAATACGTGGACAACCCGCTGGACGCGACCGAGGCCCAGATTCTGGCCGCGGCGGATGACACCGTGCCCACGGTCTGGCCGCTGTTCTGGGCCTTCCGCCTGATGGTCGGGCTTGGCTTCGGCTTCATCGGCACGATGCTCTATTTCTTCTACCGGGCCTCGTTCAAGGGCATGAACTTCCCGCGTCCGGCCCTGCATCTGGCAGTCTGGATGATCCCGGCACCGTGGATTGCTGCGGAACTGGGCTGGTTCGTCGCCGAATTCGGACGCCAGCCCTGGACCGTGGACGGCGTGCTGCCCACCGCGATGTCGGTCAGCGCCCTGTCGATGACCGAAGTGGCCCTGACGCTGGCGGGTTTCATCCTCTTCTACACCGTCCTGTTCATCATCGAGATGGGCCTGATGCTGAAATACATCCGCAAGGGTCCGTTTCAGGATGTCGAGGAAACCGCCGCCTGGAACACCCGTCACAATGATCGCCTGGCCGGCCGGCGCAATGCCGATGCCATCGCCATGCCTGCGGAGTAAGACACATGATCCTGCATGAACTGATTACCTATGAAGTATTGCGCGTCATCTGGTGGGGCCTGCTGGGCGTGCTGCTCATCGGCTTTGCCCTGACGGACGGCTTTGACATGGGCGTGGGGGCCTTGCTGCCCTTCGTCGGCAAGACCGACATCGAGCGCCGGGTGGCCATCAACACGGTCGGCCCGGTCTGGGAAGGCAACCAGGTCTGGTTCATTCTGGGCGGGGGCGCGATCTTCGCGGCCTGGCCGCCGCTCTATGCGGTCAGCTTCTCGGGCTTCTATCTTGCGATGTTCGTCATCCTTGCGGCCTTCATCGTGCGCCCGGTGGCGTTCAAATACCGCTCCAAGCGGGACGACCCGCGCTGGCGCAATGCCTGGGACTGGGCGCTCTTCGCCAGTGGCGCGATCCCCGCGCTTCTGTTCGGCGTGGCCGTGGGCAACGTGATCCAGGGCGTGCCCTTCCACTTCACCGACGATCTTCACACGATCTACGAGGGGGTCTGGTACATGAAGTTCATCGGCCTTCTTGATCCGTTCTCGATCCTTGCCGGTGTCGTGTCGCTGTCGATGCTGGTGATGCATGGCGGTGCCTGGCTCACGCTCAAGGCCGAAGGCGTTGTCCAGCAACGCGCTCGCGCCATCGGGTCGATCGCGGCACTGGTGGCTGTTGGCTCCTATGTGCTGGCAGGCCTGTGGATGGCGGTCGGGGTCGAAGGGTATCGCATCGTGGGCGACTACGTCACCAATGGCCCCTCCAACCCGCTGCATTTCGAGGTGGAGCGGACCGCAAGCTGGCTGACGGCCTATCTGGATCGTCCGTGGATCGTGATCGCGCCGATCATGGGTGTTCTTGGCGGCGGTCTGACCTTCCTTGGCCTGCGGGCCGGGCGTGAGGTGTCGACGCTGCTCTTCTCCAAGATGGCGATCCTTGGTGTGATCTCGTCGGTGGGGCTGACCATGTTCCCCTTCATCATGCCCAGCTCCAGCGATCCGCAATCCTCGCTGACGGTCTGGAACAGTTCGTCCTCGCACCTGACGTTGTTCATCATGCTGGTGGTCACGGCGATCTTCATGCCGCTGATCCTGATGTACACCGCCTGGGTCTACAAAGTGCTCTGGGGCAAGGTCACCGAGGCCGACGTCTCCGAAAACTCCCACTCCGTTTACTGAAGAAAGGACATCCCATGTGGTATTTCGCCTGGCTGCTTGGCCTTCCTCTGGCCGCCATCTTCGCCGTGATGAACGCGATGTGGCTCGAGCTCAAGGAAGACGAACGGACCATCGCCAAGGGCGCCCCCGCGCCCGAGCCTG
>Ga0209345_10006471_pt1 | contig 10606 bp, 10 predicted proteins | sample Cruoilmetagenom7_FD_187294 | JGI IMG/M metagenome (GOLD analysis project Ga0209345, IMG submission 187294) | Oil polluted marine microbial communities from Coal Oil Point, Santa Barbara, California, USA - Sample 7 (SPAdes) (version 2) | ecosystem: Environmental > Aquatic > Marine > Oil seeps ... | reverse complement strand
TCGGTGGTGGTTTCGGGCACGATGCCAAGCAAGAACGGTGTTAATCTATACTGCGCGGTGATTGTGAAACGGGTCGACGAGCGCACGCGTTCCAAAACCGGCATCAACGAGTTGCTGCGTGACTGATCAACCCGAAAATACGCCCGAAAAGCCCAAGAAAAAGAAGATCTCGCGCCAGCAGGTCTATACTTTGCTGGTCGAGGTTGGCCGGATGGAGGGCGACGGGTTGCCCAAAGGCGCGACCGGGGCGGCGTTGATGATCTATGCCAGTGGTGTGGATGAGCCCGAAGCGGTGCGCGAAACCGTGGCGATCCTGAAACGGGCCGATGTGGCGCCGCTGGATGTGACGGGCTACGGCACCTTGCAGGAGCGTGAGGAACAGGGGCACGACATTTCTGACGATGAACGCGGTTTGATGCAGCGGGCGCTGGATGAAAACAGCGTGATTGTGGCGCAGATGACGCCGTTCTTTGAGGACCAAAAACCAGCTGACGAAAGCAAACCCAATTGAGCACCATTTTCTGGGACCTTGACGGCACCCTGACGGACCCAAAACCGGGCATCACCAAATCGTTCATCTATGCGCTTGAAAAGCTGGGCATGCCGACGCCCTCGCCGGATGATCTGGAATGGGTGATCGGCCCCGCGTTGCTCGACAGCTTTGCTCAATTAGGAGTGAATGACCCGCAGGTTGGCGTCGATCTTTATCGCGAGCGCTATACCAAAGACGGGCTGTTTGAAAACCGCGTCTATGACGGTATTCCAGAGTTGTTATCGGGATTGCAAAAGGCCGGTTATACGATGTGCATAGCCACCGCCAAACCACACAGCTATGCGCGCCAAATCACCGCACATTTCGGGTTGGCGCAATATTTGACCCATGAGTTCGGCCCCGAGCTGGACGGCACCCGCAACAACAAGGGCGAGCTATTGGCTTATGCGCTGAATCAAACAGGGTATGACGCGGCAACCTCGATCATGATCGGCGACCGTCACCATGACATTGATGCGGCCCGTGCAGTGGGGATGAAATCCATCGGGGTGACATGGGGCTATGGATCGGATGCCGAGTTGGCACACGCGAATGCCATTTGCCAAACCCCGCAGGAATTGCAGACAGAGCTGTTGAAAATTTTGCCTTAAATCAGCGTCAGTGGGCAGACTTGTTCCAGGCGGGCGGCAAGTTGGGCGCGTAATTCGGCCAACCCCGTTAGTCTTGCATCAATTTCACCCAACTTACGGCGTAGAATGACCTCGACCTCGTTCGCAGGTAGCCCGCCCATTGTCATTGCGGGCATGTCTTCGGATATTTCGGCAAGGGTAAAGCCCAATGCCTGTGCAGTTTTGATATAGCCAACCAGTTGATCGCTGCCTTTGAGAAAATCGCGGTAGCCGTTTGCGCTTCGGGTGCTGCGTAGCAAGCCGCGCGCCTCATACATGCGCAATGCGTCGCGGCTTACACCTGAAATTTCTGATAATTCGCCAATGCGCATAATATCCTCTTGACCTTGGACTATAGTCAAGGGTGTAGCCTGCTCCGATTAAGAAATCAAACGGAGAAAGCAGATGCTGAGCCAACAGAGTTACCTAAAGATAGTCCGCGCCAGTGCGTGGTATGATATTGCCGTCACTTTCGCCTTTGCCACGCCGTGGACATTTGCGGTGCTGATTGGCACCTTGACACAAATCCACCAGGGTTTGGGCTTGTCTGGACAGGTGCCGGTTGCCGGGGTGTACGAAACGCTGTTCGCCAATTTCTTTGGCACGGTTGTGCTGTTGTGGTCCTTTGTGCGCTTGCGCCAGCCAACCGTTTTTCTGGGGCGGATGGACGGGATTGGTCGCTTGTTGTTCTCAACATGGCAAGTTAACGCGCTGCTATCCGGCGCGAGCAGCCTGATCGCAGTGTTTCTGGTTATCGAGCTAACCCTCGGGGTTGTGCAATGGTGGCCCGTTGCCAAAGTCCCATCAGGGACGTGAGCCAAACCATTTACGATAGAGCGCGTCATAGGTGCCGTCTTCGCGCAGGCGTAACAGGCTTTGGTTGATTGGTTCGGCCAAGGGGGAATCTTGCGGCAATACAATCCCGTAGTTTTCGCGCAAAAACACCGACCCGACGATACGCGCCTTACCGCGGCCTTTGGTATTGGCGTAATAGGCAAGCACCGGGGCGTCAAAAACCACGGCGTCCAACGTGTTATCTTCAAACGCGGCCATCAGTGTTTCCAGACTATTGTAACCGTGGTGCGGGATGTCGCGACCATCCAGATAGGCGCTGGCGGTCGACCCAGACGTGGTGCCAACCGATTTTCCGTACAGATCATTGATCGAGCTGACCGAGGATTGGATTTCGGCGATTGTCAGCGTCGCCGTGACCCGAGCGACCACCAGAGAGACGATGAACAGCGACGAAATCACCAGTAGAACGCCGAGCAAACGGCCAAACACCGAGCGCGGCACCCGTTCCTCGAACCCGCCATTCACCACCAGATTAAGCGCCCACCAAAAAGCCGGAAACATCGCCTTGCGTGCGGGCATGTCGAAATAGGGCTGCTGGCCCCGCTCAAACCGCCACATCAACATACCGCCCGCAAACAAAACCGCAAAAGACAGCGCGATGGCCAAGAACAGGTCTTTTGAAAACAGCGCCTGCCAGATCGAAGCCCCGCCTGAATTGTCGGCATGGACCATGATCTGCAGGCCCGACTCAAAGATCGGCTGACTGAAATCAAACCGTGCTTCGCGGTTGGCGGTGATCGAGATATTGGCGATGGCCGCATCCGCGCTGCCATCCGCAACCATATTAAGCATCTCGGAAAACTGCTCGGCGCGGACAATTTCATAGCCGCGGCGCATGTCATTCATCAAGGCCTTCCACAGCTCGACACTAAAGCCGGTGCCGGCCCCGTCCTGGGTCATCGAAAATGGTGGGCGGGTAACGGTCGAAACGCGCAAGGTTTGCGCCGAAGCGATTGATACAAAGGTGCTGGCCAAAAAGGCAGCAAACAGCAAAATGCGCATGATAAGTCCCCCAACTCGGCGTCAGTAGTGCATCACAACGCTGCAAAAAACAATCCGGAAAGTACAGGGGCAAACGGTTAGTGAAACACGCCTTTTTGCAGTGCCATTGCCTCGTAAGACCGCAAAAGCGGGCGGGCGATCTCTTTGTGGTAGGGGACATCGGTTGGCAGTAAACCTGCCAACAACGTCGACTTCAACATCTCTGGGTGGTCTGCGATTTGGCCGATAAACAGGCTCTCCATTTGGCAACCGGACGCGGTGATGATTTCGTGCTCATCAAACAGCAGTTGAAACAGGCTGATACTGTCCTCACAGGCCGTTTCACGGATCACATTCACATTGTTGGCCAGATGGCGGGCCTCGACCAGCACGCTTTCAACGCCAAACAGGTACTCAATCTCGGTATTTTCAAACACCAGCCGCTGTTCCGGGGCGACCAAGACATCTTGCTTTAGTCCAAAAAATGGTGCGCGCAGGCGCAACGGCTGAAACAACCCGCGGGTTGGCACGGTGCGTTCGCAAATCCAGCGGATCGGCTGGGGGCCGTTGTCAGCCGTTGTAACCAGATCACCGCAGAGCAGGTTTTCGATTGGCATCAGCCCGCTTGGGGTTTCGATCAAGGACTGTTTGGCGATGCTGGGTGCAAATCCAACTGGCTCGATTTGATCAGAGACGCCCATGAATGTGACACTGGCGTGGACGCTGGCCGGAGGTTTCTGCGCCAGCAGCGCGTCAATAACCTCTAACGGCATCGGCAGGGGGGCGTTGGTTTCCGCTTGGCTTAGGGATCCGTTCTCGGGGGTCTCGGCCGACAAAAGGGCTGTGTTGTTTTGAACATCCCATGAGAATGTGATCCGCAGTTGCGTTTGTAACTGGCTGGTGTCCCCCACGACACGAAGGCGGCAACAGGTATCCCCCAATCGCAAAAGCGCTGTGGTGCTGCCGTCGGCATCTATCGAGAGTGAAAACTGGCAGTTCTGCGCGCCCGCAATTTTGCACTGTAACAGAGGGGCCGAAGTTGGATTTTCTTGATCGATTGTGGTTTCAACAATCAGACTGCCACAGTCCAGATTGCGGGGACCCGATTTGCGCGAGGCGGAGGCGGTCGACGCCGGAAATGTTGTTGAGGGATCGTGATTTGGCCCGCGCAGCGCGGAAAACGAGGTATCATTTTTGGCAAGCCAGACCATTCCCATATTCTAGGTCACCACATCCAAACGACACAGCATACCCCTGCAATAAGCGAGGATACTACCTTGTCCTGATGGTATTTCATTGGGCAATTTCGTTACCTTTGTGTGTTTCATCTGTTAGGCCGCCATGGCGGTGTTGGTCAGGATTTTCGCCTCAAACCCACGCAGGGTCCGGCGGGCGGAAGGGCTGTATCCCAACCCCGTTTCACGGTCTATTTCGGGGAAGAGCGCGCAAATTTCGTCAATGGTGTCCTGTTCAAAGGCGTGGCTGGTTTGGGGTCCAGGCAAGAAACTCTCGGTGGTTAACCCTTCGGAGAAGATGACCTGATGGCGGTCAAACAACAGATGAACATACGTGACGTTGCCGCCCGCCTGAATGCGCACTGTTTTGTCATTTACCAAATCCTTGGCCGCGACCAGCACCTCAGACTCGCCAAACAGCAGTTCGGCCAAACTGTCGCGGATCAACACGCGATGTTGCGGCGAAACCAGTAGGTCGCGGTGATCGCCAAAGGTGCCCGCCTTAATGCGAACCGGCGCAAAGTTGTCTTTGGCCTTTACGGTACGCTGGCCAATCCAGCGCAGCGGCTGGGCACCGTCATCGTGGGTCATAACCAAATCGCCGGCTTGCAGGGTTTCAACCGCCACCTCGCCATCGGGGGTCAGGATCATGGTGCCCGACACAAAGCAGGGAATGGTCGCGACTGTTACAAAGCCGACATCCGTGGCTCCGGTAGAGCTGGCGACCTCATAGGAGAAATTGATGACACCAGTATCGGCATCGCCGACGACCGTCATGGTGCCATCCGCATTCAAGGTCACGACATCGCCTGACGGCAGCGTCACCGTATCGCCAATCGCGACGGCTACACCATTGATATGGGTGATCGTCAGGGTGCCGCCGGTTGAATTGATGTCATTGCCCAACGCGTCAATGATGCGGGTGCCGTTGGCATACATTGTATCTGTGTCATGAACGGCGACCAGCGTGGTTTGCACGCTGTTCCCCGCAATCAGCAGGTTGGTGTCATAGGATGAATCGCCCTGATCGGCGACACCAATGCGGATCGAGTTTACCACTCCGGCATTCACCGGAATTGTCAGGGTCAAGGTGATCGTCAGCCCGTCCATTTCGGTGTTGAATGCATCGCCAGTGTTATCAAGAAACAGATTTTCGTTGGTGCCCGAATTGATGTTTTGGACATCCGCGTCACCGTTGCCCACCGACATCTCCACGTAATTGCCGTTAATCCAAACCCCGATAATGTCAGAAAATGAACTCCAGTATTCCGGGTATTCTTCGGAACTGAGGGTGAACTGCATTGTCATTGTATCGCCTGTAGGGATGAAATCGACATCCAGAATCGAGGCGTCGTAGGTGTTGCCACCTGCAATGGCGTTAAAACCGGGGTCATTGTTTACGCCATGGGTATTGGTCGATGTCCCGCTATTATTGTTCGACTGCCCGCGGAAGTTGGTAAAATCATGCGCCTTGCCGGTTGAAAGGATAACGCCAGTATCGCCAGGGGTGGCGTCGGGAGCCGTTGAATCACCGTTTGAATAGACACCCGAAGAGCGGTTGTCGCCTGTGTAGCTGGCGCTGACCACCGTCACACCATCGCCAAAGATGGTTTCGGCCATAGTTGTGGCGCTTGCGCCGGTGTTCACCGATAGTTCAGAAGCTGCTACCATGCCTGTCTCCGTTATCGGAAACAGCGCAAACGCCCGTTGATGGGATTAGTCCTGTGTTGCCACCTGGATAATCTTTTTATTTCTGCTCGGTCGGACCACGTTGGATCCATCGTTTGCCCTGCCTCGGGTCTGATTGTTAATTGCACCTAATCAAAATTTTGCCGCTTTGTTAACCCTTTACGAACACTTTCTCATGTTGCCCGTGGATTTTTGTATCCCGCAAGCCACAGAGCGATTGATTTGCGTGCATTGCCGTAGCAACGCGAACCATATATTGGTGTTTGCAACCTAGGAGGCACTAATGACATTACCTATTGATCCCGTCCAATTAACCGCCGATTTGCTGCGTTGCCCCAGCGTCACCCCTGTTGAGGGCGGCGCTTTGGTGCTGCTAGAGGCGCTTTTGTCGGACGCCGGATTTACCTGCACCCGTGTTGATCGCGGCGAGGTTTCGAACTTGTTTGCCCGTTGGGGCGGCCAAACCAACGGGCGCACATTTGGCTTTAACGGTCACACGGATGTGGTGCCCGTCGGGGACGAGGCCGCTTGGAGCCGTGGACCCTTTAGCGGTGACATTGTCGATGGCTGGCTCTGGGGCCGTGGGGCACAGGATATGAAATCCGGCGTCGCCGCCTTTGCCGCTGCGGCGATTGATTTTGTGCGCGACACGCCGCCGGATGGTTCGATTGTGCTGGCGATTACCGGCGATGAAGAAGGCGACGCGGTGGACGGCACCGTGGCGTTGCTGGACTGGATGCAAGCCAATGGCGAGAAAATGGATGCCTGTCTGGTGGGCGAACCAACCTGCCCCAATGAGATGGGCGAGATGATGAAGATCGGGCGGCGTGGCTCGATGACGGCGTTTTTCACCGTTCAGGGCAAGCAGGGCCATTCGGCCTATCCGCATCGCGCCAACAACCCGCTGCCGCCAATGGTGCGGCTGATCGACCGGCTGGCCTCGCACGAGTTGGATCAGGGCACCGATCATTTCGATGCCTCGACGCTGGCGGTGACCACGATTGATACGGGCAATACGGCCACCAATGTAATTCCCGCGCAATGCCGCGCCACCGTGAACATCCGGTTCAACGACACCCATCATTCGGATGATCTAGCAGCATGGATGCGTACCGAGGCTGACAAGGTTGCAGCCGAGTTCGGGGTCGAGATTGTGATGACAACGACGGTGTCTGGTGAAAGTTTCATCACACCCCCCGGCCCGTTATCGGATTTGGTCGCGGCGGCGGTTCAGGCCGAATGCGGCGTGACGCCCACGCTGTCCACATCCGGCGGAACGTCAGATGCGCGGTTCGTCAAAGACCACTGTCCGGTGGTTGAATTCGGGCTGGTTGGCAAAACCATGCACCAAGTCGATGAACGGGTTGAAGTGGCGCAGATCATCCAGCTCAAACAAATCTACACACGGATATTGCGTGACTATTTCGCCTAAATATCGTCCAAGATTGGTTGTGATGGTCAAAGAGCCGCAGTTAGGTCGGGTGAAAACCCGCCTTGGCCGCGACATCGGCTCGGTCCCCGCCACATGGTGGTTTCGCCATCAGGTCAACCGCCTGTTGCGTGAAGTGACGGACCCGCGTTGGCAGCTCATCTTGGCCGTTTCCCCCGATGTGGCGGGCCTAAGCAGCCGCGTTTGGCCAACTCACCTGCGGCGCATCACTCAAGGGCAGGGTGATCTGGGCGCACGTATGGCCCGCTTGCTGGACGTGCCGCAAAAAGGACCCGTTGTGCTGATTGGCGGTGATATCCCCGATGTCCGGCGCTCCCATATCGCCGACGCATTTGCCAAATTGGGTAACAACAGTGCCGTTTTTGGCCCCGCTACCGATGGCGGGTTCTGGTTGGTTGGACTGAAACGCACCACACCTGCGCCACGCGGCATGTTCAAAGGTGTGCGCTGGTCCACCAAACATGCGCTGGCAGATACATTGGCGACCATGCCCCAATATGCGCCCGCAATGGCGGCGACCTTGAACGATGTGGACACCCTAGCCGACCTTGCCCAGATTGACCGATGACGCGGGCGAATTTGCGTGCTAGATCACCCCTATGAAAAAAATACCTACAAAACAGGAAATCCTCACATGGATTTCCGATAACCCGACCCTGACCAGCAAACGCGACATCTCCCGTGCCTTTGGCATCAAGGGGGCAGCTAGGATTGATCTAAAACGCATCCTGAAAGAGCTGGAATCCGAGGGGCATTTGCAAAAGCGCAAAAAGACCTATCGTGATCCCGACAAGTTGCCGCCTGTCAGCGTGTTGCAGGTGCTGGCACCTGATGCCGACGGTGACCTTTATGCCCGCCCGCTGGAATGGCATGGCGACGCCAATGAGCCGCGCATTTTACTGGTGGCTAAAGACTCCGATCCTGCGCTGGGCCAAAATGACCGCATTCTGGCACGCCTGACCGAAATCAAAGACGAAGACCACCAATACGAGGGTCGTTTGATCCGCCGTATCGGCACCAACCCGATCCGCCTGCTTGGCGTTTTTCGCAAACACTCTGACGGGGGGCGGATCACGCCCGTCGACAAAGGCAGCGACAAGGAATGGCAGGTCGCCGAGCGTGACATCAACGGAGCCAAAGACGGCGAGCTGGTGGAGGCCGAAAACGTTGGCCCGAAAAACCGCATGGGTCTGCCAAATGCGCGCATCATTAACCGCTTGGGCGATCCGTCCCAGCCAAAGGCCGTGTCGCTGATTGCCATCCACCAACATGGTATCCCTGACCAGTTCCCCAACGCGGTGATCGCCGAGGCCGATGCCGCCAAACCCGCCCCCTTGGGCAAACGCAAAGATTTGCGCGACATGCCGTTGATCACTATTGATCCGTTTGACGCGCGCGACCATGATGACGCTTGCTATGCCGAGGCCGACGTTGACCCCAAAAACCCAGGTGGCCATGTGGTCTGGGTGGCGATCGCCGATGTGGCGCATTACGTCACGCCCGGCTCTGAACTCGACCATGAGGCCCGCAAGCGTGGCAACTCGACCTATTTCCCCGACCGCGTTGTACCGATGCTGCCGGACCGTTTGTCGGGCGACCTGTGTTCCCTGCACGAAGGCGTGCCCCGCGCCTGTATCGCGGTACGCATGGTGCTGGATTCGCATGGTCAAAAAATTCGCCACGAATTTATGCGCGCGATGATGAAATCCGCCGCCTCGCTAAATTATATCGAGGTTCAAGCGGCCGTGGACGGCAAACCCAACGAGAAAACAGAACCGTTGCTATCCTCTGTGTTAGAGCCGCTTTATGCCGCCTATTACGCCTTGGTCACGGCGCGCCAACAGCGCCAACCGCTGGAGCTGGATCTGCCCGAACGCAAGATTATCCTGTCGGATGAGGGCAAAGTCACAGCCGTCGATTTCAGCGAACGACTGGACGCGCACCGGATGATCGAGGAGTTCATGGTGTTGGCCAACGTCGCCGCCGCCGAGGAACTGGTCGCCAAAAAAACGCCCCTGCTGTTTCGGGTGCACGAGGAACCCAGCCCCGAGAAGCTGGACGCCCTGCGCGAAGTGGCGCAATCGGCGGGTTTGGTGCTGGCCAAAGGGCAGGTGTTGCAGACACGCCATCTGAACAACCTGCTGGACCAAGCCGAGGGCACCGAGTTTGACGAGCAGATAAACCTCTCGACCCTGCGCTCGATGACACAGGCCTATTATGGGCAGGAAAATTTCGGCCACTTTGGGTTGGCGCTGACAAACTACGCGCATTTCACCTCCCCCATCCGGCGTTATTCCGACCTGATCGTGCACCGTGCTTTGGTGTCCGCGAACAAATGGGGCAACGACGGGTTGTCACCCAAAGAGATCGAAAACCTTGAGGCCACGGCCAAACATATTTCCGACACCGAGCGCCGTTCAATGATGGCCGAACGCGATACCACAGACCGCTATCTGGCGTCTTATCTGTCTGAACGTATCGGCGCAGAATTTCCGGCCCGCATTGCCGGCATCGCCAAATTCGGTGTCTTTGCACGGCTGAATGAAACCGGCGCGGACGGCTTGATTCCGGTGCGCACCTTGGGGCGCGAATATTTCCGCTATGATCCCGACAATCAGACCCTAACGGGGGCCGAAACCGGCATTACGCTGGGGCTGGGCGTGCCCGTGACCGTGCGTTTAAGCGAGGCTGCCCCGGTGACGGGTGGCCTGATTTTGGAGCTGTTGACGGTGGATGGCAAAGCCATGCCCAAAAGCAGCGGCGGGGCGCGTAGAGGGCGCGGGCCAGTTCGGCGCAAGTCGGACAAATCCCGCAAAAAAGCGGCCAAAACCAAACGCAAAGTGTCCCGCACCCGTAATTAATCGGGAAAATGGTAAAGAGCGTCGCTCATGCGGCTGATATAACCCATGAGCACGTCGTCATTTTTGACCAGATTGCTGACCTCGGTTGGCAACGGGATCGTGGACAGCCCCGAAAGCATCGGACAGATGCTGGCATCAGCGGCCGTCGGTGTATCGCCAAACAGATAGGGCTTGTTACCCAGCTGCAGCTTGATCGCCTCAAGGTCTTTTGTAACCCGCTCAGCGCGTTCAACCTCGGAAAAGCGCCCGATGCCTTGTGTATGTAAACCCGCCCGCAAATCTTTGCGCAGTTTGCCACCGATCACCACACGTATCGGTTTCGGGATCATGCTTAAAAATGTATCGCGTGTGATGGGCCATGTGTCATCGCGCAG
>Ga0209345_10006468_pt1 | contig 10610 bp, 12 predicted proteins | sample Cruoilmetagenom7_FD_187294 | JGI IMG/M metagenome (GOLD analysis project Ga0209345, IMG submission 187294) | Oil polluted marine microbial communities from Coal Oil Point, Santa Barbara, California, USA - Sample 7 (SPAdes) (version 2) | ecosystem: Environmental > Aquatic > Marine > Oil seeps ... | reverse complement strand
AGCCGAGTTAACTGGATGGGCATGCTTAGAGTATGGGATTTAGTGCTGTTTTCGCGGATGTTAGCGGCTTGCTACTTTAGCATCTGGCGAAGTCGTTTGATGTATTTTGAAGAGCTTTCGCCTTCGTTTTTCTGTAGCTTCTCAATTAGAGGCCTCTCTTGTGGAAGCCAGTTCGTCATCACATCAATTACTTCGGAACTATTGTTCAAGTCGACCTGGTCTGACGACAGGAGACCATCTACAAATTCGACATCAGCCGAGAAGATATCCTCGAACTTGCCGTCTAAAATTGCTTCACAGATTGTAAAAGCTACCACACCAAGCTTGTCGTGATAATTCTCCAGATAACTATCAATGTCCTCTACCAAGGATTGATCGCTGCGCATAACGCCACGCGGCTCCGTATTACAAAGCCAATTCATAAACCTTCCGCGAACTTGGTAATCATGCATGACATCCTGTAAATTGGATGAGGCTTCATCGATTTCATTGCGCGAATAGTAACGTGCAGTGTCGCGGATCACGTTGACCACTTGGGAGCTTTTAAGCGCCTCGAGACATCCAATCGCTGCCAGGTATTTCCCGTCGCGGCCAAGGATTTTACTGCCATGACTGACCGAGTTCACGCACACTGAAAATGCAAAAAAGTCGCAGACCATCTCATTGATGAGACCTATCGACAGCTTGTCCGGGTCTGCCGCGAGCATGTTCAGAATCTTTGGGTCGTCGTCGCCAAAAATTTCCTGGTTCTCTGCTCGGGAGCGACGCAAGAAGTCAAAATAATCTTCGATTACTTCGTTGACAGAATGACGAAGTAGCGGCTTCTCTTTCAAGATAAAGTGATAGGTTTCGTGAAGAACTAGAAACCTCTCTTGAAAGAAAATTGATGCTCCGCGCCGCCCCTTCTTAGGCAAGTGTCTGAGCTTAGTGTCATCTTGGCTATGGACTCGAGCGCAGACAAGGGCCTCACGTAGCTTGCCGTGTGCCCGCAGGTGCTCGGCGAACATCTTTGCGGTGTAATTCAACGCAAAAGCTGTCGAGGTAGATTCGTGAACAATCCTCGCCAGATTGGAAAGTGTTTGTCCTAAGTATTGATCTATAAAAACGACATCTTTGTGACCATGACGAACAGCCTCGCTACGCCTCTCGGAAGTATAGCAGAGACGGATATCAAGTTTGATACCTACCGTGCGGGCCGAGATCAGTGCTAATTTGATGTGCTCTTTGTAGTGTATCGGTGCAATGTTGCTAGAAAGTGTCCTACGGGTCGCATCTATGTATTTGTCGAAGCTATCCTTCATCGGTGCCTTTTCTACCTTCGCTAAGCTGCACTACCAGTTTTTGCGCATCTTCTGGGGTATTGGCTTGAACCTCAATTCCATCGACTTTGAGCACGATTTGTTTCTTTGTTGCCACTTTGGCTGCAAGTACGGCCGCAACAGCAGGAGTTATGATTTCGGCTGCGTCTATGAGCAGGGTGAGAATTGTCGCACCGTCAAAACCTTCGGCTTCAAACTTATCGTAAGCGAGGCTCTTACCATTCAGTGTCTCTTCAATTTCTATAAGCGCTTTCTTTGGGCCTTGGATAGCAATATTCATTTGATGTCCTCTAAGTAATTCATGCTTGCAATTATAACGAGAAAATCGGCAAAATTAAAAGTGCTTTGTCTCGATCAGGTATTCTCCAAGTAGAATGTAGCTTGGGGTGGTAGGATCGGGCTGAAACGCATTTGGACCATATTTGCGTTAGCGCGTGGCGACGCCACAACTTACGAGGATGGGATACGAGACTAATGACGAAACGACCTACGAAACGCCAAATAGAAAAGACCTTTAACTTCGTGCTGGATGAGCTTATCCGCCACTCAAAAATTTCGAAAGACATTGAGAGATTAAAGCAGGTAATCCAAGAAGACGGCTGGCCCTACGAGCTGCCATTTCCAGACGGTCACAGGCGGATGATTGGGAAGGTAGCGCACAGAAGATTGGCGGACCTCGCACGAGCAATAATTGCGACCGATGACCGGCTGATTGGAAGAATCCGCCTCGATCCCTTTTTCACAGTTCTGTCGGAAGAGCTTGGGCGAGTGATTTCGGAACGAGAAGAGATAGAGGAACGCGAATTCATAGAATCCTGCGTGCAACTGGCAATCTCAAACCATCTGAAACCTAGAGAATTCTATATTCCCTGCATTGCACCTTACTATCGGGGAATGACGAAGTTTCGAATTGGACCAGTCACATTCATCGACAAAACTTATTTCATGCACAACTATTCCGAAAGGATTCAGGCGTTCGACTCGTTCAAGTTCAGTGAGTTTAAAGACTTCTACAGAGTCCAAAACTGGATCGCCCGCATAAGAATCGAAGGGTTTGATAAGGAGAACTCTGAAGAACGAGCTTTTTTGTGCACTCGCTTGGCGATTGCTGCTATCAAGGTAAAGTTAGAGCGCGATCTGGCAGAATGGCTGGGTACTGAAAAGCAATCCATGCCGGGTTTGACGCACTATTCGCTCACCTCCGAACCAGATGGGACTGATCCGTCGAAGATTAGTTTGGGATGGGGACGCCAATTCATCTTGAACGGTAGTAACGATCAGGTTGAGGACCTGTTGTCAGCCCCTTCCCGGACTTGGTTTACTATGTTCGGCGCATTTCTCAACCAGGTAGTAAATCTTGGGCAGTGGAGCTATCTGGAGTCGAAAATCGTGACTGCACTTATATGGCTGGATATTGGAAATAGCCCCATCAGCGATGCAGAACGAATAGTTGCCTTTTCCAACTGCCTTGAGGCGGTTTTTGTAACCAAAGAGCGGGGTAAAAAACAACAACTCGCGGCGCGGTCCCGGGTTCTTCTTGAGTATTCCGGATGGTACCCGGAACTAAACGAAAAGGTGGAAGATTTCTACTCGACGCGCAGCAATATCGTTCACGGTGACGTGATGCCTTTGGATTCGGAGCTTTCGAGTGCCGCAATCCTTGGGAAGTATCTTACAGACGTTTGTATGGAGGGCTTTCTCCATTTCCTGCACTGGTTACTTTCCAAGCATAACCGCGCGGAGACGAAAGAGCACGAACGCCCGTTCAATGGCCATGGGAGTTTTGATCGAGCGATGGAGGAAGAACTGTCTTTGTTTATTCAGGAACTGAAAAAACCGCATTCGGATGTCGAAAGTGGCACTTAGCAAAGGCATCGCCGAGCACCAATGGCAACTATGTCGGGCCGCCACGCAGCATGCTGAACGGAGATCGGATGTCGACATTGGGCCGTTTGCAACTGGATCCTAACCATGACCTGAACTGAAACGCTGCAGAAGGCGGCTTAGTGAAGTGCCCCTAGTTTCCTAGACACCTGCCTTGTTCAGAATACTCACATCTGGGTTTAGAAAGCTCATGTCTGGGTTTGCTGGTTTACTAACCTCTTTCTTCCCTTGGGTACGTAACAATGGACTACACCCGTAAGTAACAACGAGATAGCCCAATACAAGCGATACATTAGGGTTGATATCCACATAATGTTACATATATCCATAATAGTCTAGAAGCTAATGTGACAAAAAGGATGTATAGAACATGAAAGTTGGATATCGCAGGGTTAGCACAATCGAGCAGAACCTAGACAGGCAAGAGCTGTCAGGTTGTGAAAGGATATTTGAGGAAAAAGAAAGCGCGGCAACCAGAGAGCGGCCAGCATTAAAAGAAATGATTTCTTTTGTGCGTGATGGTGACACTGTTGAAGTTTACAGCATTGATAGGCTGGCAAGAAACCTTCAAGACCTTCAACAGATAATTGCAGAATTGAATGATAAGGGCGTCTCAATCAAGTTTGTGACTGAGAACTTGAACTTTTCCGGCACGGATGCAGACCCGTTTGCAAAACTCCAATTACAAATGCTGGGAGCGTTTGCCGAATTTGAAAGAAGCCTGATTAAGAAGAGGCAGTTAGAAGGAATTGCAAAAGCCAAAGAACGGGGCGTCTATACTGGCAGAAAGAAGAAAATTGACGACAACCGCATCAAATCTATGAAATCGGATGGTGTTTCCATCACGCAGATTGCTTCTGAAATGGCTATTTCTCGTCAGTCCGTTTATCGTGCGCTTAAAGCGTAGTCCAATCCCCAGCTTTAAGATGCCAAAAGGTTTTGCCATTCTGGGCCACAGGCTTTGCCCTGAGACGGCCGCATGCAGCGCAGCGCAGAGCAGAGATTCGCCTATGGCTAAGAGATTAATTAATTCCTAAAGTGATCCTTGATCGTTTTTGGTCAGATATTGAGGGATGGATTATGAAAAAATCAAATATACGTGCTTTGAGCCTCGTTTCTATTGCCAGCCTAATGCTTGCCGGTTGCGCTTCTGGGCCAACAATTTCTGAGACCCCTAACATTCAAACACCACCAGTAGCTGGTATGAGTCGTATTGTAGTATACCGAACTGGAATACTGGGTGCAGCGATCCAGCCAATTGTTAGTGTTGATGGGAAAGAAACTGGTCGTTGTACTGCAAATGGGGTCTTCTTCATCGATGTGCCAAAAGGACAACATCAAGTTAGCGCCACAACTGAAATTACTCGTCAGACAATTGTTGATACATCAAACGTAGACACTGCTTATGTTCGGTGCAGCATTGGCTTTGGATTTATTGTTGGGCAGCCGAGACTCGAAGTTGTATTTGGTAATCAAGGTGCATCCGAAACTGCGGGCCTTGCATATACGGGATCATACTAATTTAGTTTCAGTTGGGGCGCTTTTCAGCGCCCCAATACTTTGCTGTCACACTACACTCGGTCTTGCTGCGCCTAACTAACAGAAGCTCTACCTCGTGTGTCCAATAGCGCGGGAGAGTCCGGAACTCAGTGTATTGAGTAGGGGCGGATAGCATGGCTTGACATCCATTCAAACACGCGGGGGATATCATTCGCGCTCGACCCAAATAAATTTCAAATATTTGGGGCGCATTGCTACCATTACAGTAATTTCAAATTTGGCAAATATCGTAAATTTATCGTATTATTAAATATGACAAATATTTCCGTAGTTATTGAAGTTAAGCCTAAATTTTTCCCTCATTTCAGACGCAAGCCAAGACGAAGACTACTTCGTCAAGTGAGCAAGCAACTATCGCGCGGGTTTCCAACCATCGGAATTTACCATTCGCACAATACTGAGCGAAAGGCTGGCGCGTTTTCGCCGCATGTCCACCTGATTGTTTCAGTCCCCGACGAGCGGCTAGAGAAGTTCCTAGAACAGTTGCCCACAGATTTCGCAAAGAAAGAAAAAACTGGGTATTTCCAGCTATCTGACCGTGAGCATTGGGCATTCGATTTTGATGATCGCATGCTGATCTACTGCCTTGGCGCTGGGCGCAAGCATCTACCAGAAATTGTCTATGGAAGAGTTTAAAGCGGGCGTTCTGCCTCTTCCGCCACTAAAGTTTTGGCTGTCTCTGCCAAAGCTATTTTTAACTATGCAAGAAAGGAAAACATGACAACACTTAGAAAAAAACTAACCCCTAACGAACAAATGTTCGTGTCTATTTATTTTAAGAATATTAGAACTGATTTGCTAAATTCAAAACAGTCAGATTTTATCCACTCCCTCAAAACCCAGTTTGAATATGATGGAATGCTATCTGACAAACAAATCAGTGCTCTTAGAAATATCAAATATTCTTCAGATATGGCAACGCGCAGCAGAGCTATAGCCAAAGGAAAATTGAACTCCGTTCAAAATGATGGGGAACGAATAGACCAAAAATTGAATGCCATATTTAATAGAATTGGCGGATAGAAGCAAAATCTGCTAATATAACTTATTGAAAATAAAGATTTTACGAAAGGAATTATATGAAAACTGCCAAAAGAAACGCTTATAAAAATACAGCTAGATACGACGTGTTGAACTTCGTTCAATCATTTCAACCTACCCCTCAAGAGAGCCTCTATCTGGATAGAATTATTTCAAAAAACAGCCTCTCAATGCGCGACTTGAAGACATTCTTTGAGTATTTTGCCCGTAGGGCCACAGAAGAGACCCTCAACAGGCAACAAGTGGACGCGCTGGGCTTACCAATCCTGCCAACAGAACTCCCGTCCAAGGCTTTCTCACGAAGTGAGACAGCATGAAGCCAACAATCAGCGTTACCACCGTAATCCAGACCGATGAGTTGAAGCAATATAGCCATGACTTGGCGGAACTGCTCAAAGTCGTGAAAGCAGCCAACGGTCGATATGTTTTGTATGTGGACACTGTTAGATCACCAGCAACCCAGCCGCTGATTATTAGCAAGGCTGAATTCGACAATGCCATATCAGCAACAATGGGAGGAAGTCCCAGAGCCTTCAGTCCCAAGGTCAATGGCGGGAAGTTCCTGCCCAACCGTTTGAACGCTACATACGCAGCGTATACGAGAGAACAAGCAAAGGCACAGGCAAGAGCGAATTCCGGCAGAAAAGTTATCAGAAACAGGGCTGAGTATTTGGCTGTATATGGCGACCAGTTCAAACTATACCCCGACAGCAAAATGGGGCGTATACTCAACAATGTTATCACAAAGGAATTGAAGAAAGGCTAGCGGGTTTTCACTAATTGCAATTTTAAGTTTGAAATGGAAATCATTACAAATGTTGGCATTTACCCATGTACTTCAGATATATTGATGTCATTAACTGGGAATTTAGAGTAACCTCCGAACATTAGAGAAATAGGAGATATTTTCGATGTTATGGTTGGTTTCAGCAAAACGAGCATTTTTATCCCTCCCGTTACTGGCATTTGCCAGCATGTCGTGGGGGTCGACCTACACTTTTGAAGTAGACGCTTTCCTTCATTCAATAAACAGCGGCTTCGGATCGGGTCTAAGTACCGGAATTCAATTATCGACGGGAGCTTCCATCAATATAACAAATGATGTCAATGACACATGGGACCTTGGGCCCTTCGACACGAATGCAGATGGCAACCTAAGTTCGAACGCTTTGTATTTGACCTTGGGAAACCTAACTGAAGTCGGGGGTGTCCTAGTTGGTCAAATTGGTTCGGGCGACTATTTTGTAGTAGGTAGCAACTATTTTGGCTCTGCTTTAAATGACGGCGAGCTAATCCTGTACGTTTGGGACGACTATACCGTAGATAATTCAGGGTCCATCACGACACAAATCACAATTGGAGCCGTCCCCCTTCCTTCTTCACTCTTATTGTTATTGAGTGGTGGTGCCGCGATTTTCTTTACTAGCAAGAGACGGCGCAAAAAACGATCCCCAGCCTTCGTTAATTCAAATGCTCAACTTACTAACTGTGTTTGAAGACGGGCGCTCCCTAGGTTACTAAGAGTTCCTTAAAGTAGTCGCCGGTCGCGAGATTTTGGATTTCTGCCCAACAGACATTATTCAAGCTTTCTCAACAAACAAAAGAAACTCACGTTTCAATTGTTCCGGCCCTTCAATCTGAACATTACCAATCCAGTCAGGATGCATGAGTTCCCAGAACAGTTCCCGATGCCCTCTGCATTTAAGTATTACGCGCAAACTCCCATCTGGCAATCTTATTGATTTCTGCGAACTGTGAAACGTAACGCTTTCTGCTCTATCAGCCACAGACGCTGCGAAACAAAGTTTCACAGTCAGCAATTCGTCACCATGATAGATGCCAAAGCTTTCCGCAGACCATTCCTTGAGATTGAACCCCTCACTATCGAAATAAGTTCCTGCCAGTTCTGCTTTTTCAATCATGTTCAAGCGGTAGGTGAGAACGCCCCTCTCGCCTGTTCGGGCCACCAAGTACCCAAACCGTCCAAACAATAAGCCAAGGGGTTGAACCCGTCTTGTTGGCGCTTTCTTCTTTCCAGTTGACTGATAGTCGATATCTAGTTCTTCAAATTCCTTTATAGCCTTTTCTAAAGTATTCATCAGAGTTTCGGAAATTGCACTTCTGGGTCCGACCCTGCCCAAATGCGAAGTACGCTCAATCAGGGTTTCTTGGTCAATCGCGATCGCTGTCCCCGCTGGCCGCTGAGATGCTAGCAGTTTGGTTAACCCTTTTCGCTCTGTGCCGCTGGGAAGCGTATCTAGCAGCGCTTCCAGTGTTGAGCGCTCCGAACCCTCCAATTGCAGAAAGGCCGCTGGTATAGCGTCTGAGAGCTTCCAGCGCTTTGTTAGATGGTGGTCCCAATCGACTGAACAACGTTCGGCCTCAACACCAAGAATTTCCAATTCTTTCAGCATCCGCTCTACAGTGCGGCGCGAACGTTCGGTGCGTCCCATCATATCTTCAATGGTTAAACCCGACGACGACGCCTGAAGCTCTCTAGCAAGCTCAGCCAATTCATGGAATTTTCTTCGTGCCATCAAACTATCCAAAATTAGACATTGTTTATAGATACATACTTTATGACAGGTTTTGACGCAAAAGGCATTCATAATGGTTTCATCAGCAATCGCTGGTAACAATTTAAACCGAAAGGAAATATCAAAATGAATACTTTTACACAACTCGCTAGCAAATTTGGCACAACTGAGGTTCTGCGTCGTGCAAAGGCAGAATATTCCGCACGCACTGTCGCAGAAATGCGGGCAACAGTTATCGATAGAGCACGAAATGCACTTCAGGTTATCAAGAATGGCGAAGAAGCCACTTCTAAGAACCCTATGGTGCGAAAAGTTCGCAACGGTCTCGCCATTAAATTTGGCTACGGCGCGAAGAATGAAACCCTGATTGTCTTTGGGCAGGACGAAAGTGGCAAGGACGAGGTTGAAATCCGGTTCTTTGAAGAAGAACGTCAAAAGGCGGTTGCCTATATGGAAGACGTAATCTCGGCAATCGAAGACGGTGATTTGGACGATGCCCTTGAAGCTAAGCTGGCCGATTTTCGGTCCCGTGCTGAAAAAGGCAAAGCCGCTCGTCGCGCAAAGAAAGCACCAAACAACGTTGAGCCAATTGGCAAAGCTGCATGAGGAGAAACAAATAGCTTTTCAAACAAGCATTTCGAACAGAGTTCGAAAAAGGGCGCTTTTTGCGTCCTATTTGTTTTTCAATAACAAGATTATCAGTTTGTAGTTATTCGACTAAGTCGGGCAGCAAATTGCACACTGTCGACCTCATTATACCAGCGTTGAATAACCTCAGGGCTGGTCCCGCAATTCTTGGCCAGATCATGCAACCCTGCGTCGGAATTAATCAATCTTTGCTCAAAGTAAAGGTGGCGCAATGAATACAAAGTTCTGCGTCGGCGCGGAAATTTCTTTTCGTACTCCAGCCCTGCCCAATTGATAAAATTTTTCCACTGTGTCTTAAAGCTCATAATTGGTTCCCCGACATAACTCCGATTTAATTGAGTGGATAGCGGGTGAGCAAAAATATATCCTTCTTCTTTTCGCAAATGTGTCCCTTCAAATTCTTGAAACGAAACCCACAATTCTGGGAGTGCCACTACTTTTCTAGGTGCGAATACACCGTTCTTCTTCTTGGCAGTTTTGACAGCCAAAAGGACATATCCCAATTCTTCGTTATTCACAAATTCAAGATCCTCCCATCTTAGGGAAGCCATTTCTTTGCCAGGTCTAATTCCTGAAAAGTATATTACTAAGCAGTAAAGCCTGAAAAGTTTGCGGTAATCCATCACATGTGGACCATCAAATTCATGAGTGTGGCCCACCCATTCAACTAGCTTTTCTTTGAATATTTCAGCTTCTTTTGTTGTGAATGACGGTCGCTGTGCAAATGCGCTTATATTATCAATTATTGGGATATCAGAAATGTATTTCTTCTGTTTAGCATATTTGAAGACAGCACGAATAACTGCGTTATCTCGGTTTAATGTTGCGGGACTTGCTCGTTTTCCCTTCTTCGTTCCAAAATTTTGTCTCTGCCCCTGATACTCTTCGATATCATAGCTTGTAATCTTATGTAGGTACTTGCCCAAAAAGAATGGGACTAGGGATTTCCTCAATATCACTTTGTGATAGTCAAGTATTTCCTTGCTACACCTGCCAGTCATATATTGCTGGCCCTTCCAATCCCCGTATTCTTTGGCAGCTCTTTCAAAAGTAACTTGCTTTAAGGGATAACCGCTTTGTGTTCTGGCTTCAGCTTTCCGAAAATGTTGGATCGCTATTCTTTCGGCTTCATCAGGATATTTAGACCTCGTCGAAATAGTCATGTGGCCCTTAGACGAAGGGACCTTAATTTTTGCTTGCCAGAAAGGGTTTTCCTTTCCATTGAACTTCCGCTTAAAAAGCAAGATTTGACCGCTAAACACCTCTCTCTCATCGTATCTTGAATTCTTTCCCATAACTATACCTCCAAGCGATATTTGACTCACTCTATTGCTTCGCCAATTATTCGCCAAGCAATAATTCTAAGCTGTTGGAATTATTGGGTCATAATATTTTGATTTAAAACCATTTTTGTCTTTAAGTGATTGATTTCATGAGTCGATCACTCCCTTAGGAGGGGGCTGCTCTATCCAGTTGAGCCACGGAGCCACGCGGTTATGGGATACGCAAAATCAATATCGACTTCCAGCACCAAAATGGACCGCGCCGCAATCCTTGCGGCTGTACCGTGGTAAAATTCACCATATTTTACCACAACCCCATTCTCAGAAACCAAATTTCG
>Ga0209345_10006467_pt1 | contig 10611 bp, 9 predicted proteins | sample Cruoilmetagenom7_FD_187294 | JGI IMG/M metagenome (GOLD analysis project Ga0209345, IMG submission 187294) | Oil polluted marine microbial communities from Coal Oil Point, Santa Barbara, California, USA - Sample 7 (SPAdes) (version 2) | ecosystem: Environmental > Aquatic > Marine > Oil seeps ... | reverse complement strand
CTTTCCTTTCGGAGGCGAGGTATGTAAGAAACTCCTGAACTTCTTTTTCTCCCATATCTTTGGGATGGTTTTTTGTGAAAGAGGATATAACGCCTAACCCAATCGATATAAGATTGTTCCGTTCGATAGGCATAATGCTTGAGACGTATAGCATCGCGTACCTAGCCGAAAAGTTTATTTGGTTTTTGTGCCATAGGTTAACTTCCGACACTTTTTCATGATATATTTTTCAGCATATTAACCGATTTTTTATCTTAGGCAACCTAAAAATACTTAATCGTCAGTAACCCATAAGTTCTGAAGGTCTAAGGCGTCATAATCACAATCTGGGCGGTCTACAAGGTTAGCGAGAAAAATATGGAATTGATAATTCTTAACGAAAAGAACATAAAAATTGCCGAGACTAAATCAAACGAAATTGTTATCAACTCACCTCAAGATGCTTTGGATCTAATGGCAGATGCAGGTAATTATGGGGCTAGAAGCATAATATTGAGAGAAAAGAATTTTGCTCCTGAATTTTTTGATCTTAGTACGAAAATAGCTGGGGAAATATTACAGAAGTTTTCAAATTACAGGGTAAAAATGGCAATCGTTGGCGAATTTGAGAAATATAAAAGTAAAAGTCTGAAAGCGTTTATCGGAGAAAGTAATAAAGGGAACCTCATATTCTTCGTTCCAGATAGAAAAACAGCCATATCAAAAATCATCGGTTAGGTAAAGATAATAGAGATAGAAATAAAAAGCATATTTCCTGAGCCAATTCGAAACTTACCCAGGGCAGACATTCCATTGAAAGGTCTTGTTGCTTACCTTTCACAAGCGAAAGAACATCAAATTCTATTTGCGGTAATTACACTAGATTCACTCCCAAATAAGTGACGCACCAGGGAATCGAACCTGCGACCAAAGAAGTCCCCGGAGGGGAAACCCACTGATTAAGAGTCAGTTGCTGATTACTTTTTATACTCCAATAAATCACGGTAAGCTCAAGACCCCAGGGTTATTGCTTCCATCCCTAACCCCGCATAAAAAAAGCACCTTTTCAGGCGCATTTGATATACAAAAGGTAGCGGGGCGTGGACTATAGTACCCTTTGGGTGTTCGAACCAGGGACCTCCGGGTTATGAGCCCTCTTCTAATATCGCTGACTTTTGATCTCCAGGCTGCTTCATCAGCTCAACCTTGCGGTTTGCGGTTTCTCTGAGCCTGGTGATATCGAGAAATCTAACATTACACTCAATTTCATTTAGATCACTAATTTATAATCATATGCTCTTTGTGTTCATCATTCCCACACATTATCAACAGTATTGAATCACTTCTTCATTGGGAATAGCTTTTTAATAATTCCCCCGCGTCTAACCTACGGTCAGATTTAGCGCATCTCCTGGCCACCAGTTACATTTATTGCTTGGCCGGTCATATACCTGGATTGGTCGGAAGCTAGAAATATCAGCACATTACAAACATCTTCATATGTGCATCCGCGTTTCATGGGCACCTGGTCTATGTAAGACTGGCGTACTTCCTCCTCACTGATACACCGTGTACGGGCATATTGTTTGTAAAGAGAATCAACCCACAGCGGTGAGTCAAGCAGATTGCCAGGACAGATGGTATTTACCCGAACACCGAACTCGGCCAGTTCTAATGCAATTGCCTGGGTCAATCCTATTCCTCCAAACTTAGATGCGGAATAGGCGGAATTTTTATAGCTGCCTTTCTTGCCGGATTTCGAGTTTATCTGTATGATGGCGCCGTTTTTCTTGGGCTTCATCACACGTGCAGCATGCTTGGCACACAGGAAATATCCGTACAAGTTAACTTCTATCACCTTCATCCATTTCTCAGCGGGGAAATCTTCAACTGCTTGTGCTATGCAAATGCCGGCATTTGGAACCATGATATCGAGTTTTCCATAGCAGTTAACCGTTTTATCAATCATTTCCACAACATCTTGTTCATTAGTAACGTCGACGACAATCCCTATTGCATCACCACCAAACTGCTTCGCAATTTTATGAACAGTTGAGTCAACACCTTCCTTATTGATGTCAGCTACAACGACCTTGCACCCTTCCTGCGAGAGGCGCAGACAGATTGCTTCACCCAAACCCTGCGCACCTCCAGTTACGATAGCGGATTTACCTTCCAACAACTGTTTCATTTTTATTAGGTTAGAATTACTTATCCCATTCAGTGAATGGAGTAGGGGCGGGAGGTGATTTCCTCCCGCCCTGTTGCATTGACCTAGATCTTTAGGTTTTTTAAAAAATATCCGCCCATTCTTCAATGTTGTCTTGGTCAAAGACCATAGGGTCGCCCTGATATACAATCAGATTGCCATCGCCAGTATCAACAACAGCTTTTTCACCCATTCTTCCCGCTGTGAAAGTCTCACCGTCTCCTGGTGTGATAGTTCCTTCAGCAAGCACTTTACCTAAGTAAACTGCGAGGTAACCTTGATCAATTGGACTCCAAAGTGCCATCCCTATGCACTCGCCATCAACAATGTATTCTTTCATTTCACTTGGCAAGCCAAGCCCTGCCACAAGAACTTCACCTGTCAGACCTTCATCCTTAACAAACTTACTTGCGGCTACAATACCTACAGACGTTGGTGAGATGAAACCTTTCAAGTCTGGATATTGTTTATATGCAGATTGCGCCAGGTTATAGCTCAACTGGTAGTCATCATCACCATACAACGTATCAACAACTTCCATGCCAGAGTATTTATCTTCTGCTAATTCCTCATTGGAGTATTGGATCCATAGGTTTGAGTTTGCATTGACCGAAGCAGAACTCAGGAATGCTACTTGACCTTCATAGTCAAGCGCTTCACCAAGCAACTGAACTTGTATCCTGCCTAGTTGTTCAGGGCTGGCAGCATCCGAGTGAACCTGACGCCCTTCAACTGCAACGGGTGAATCCCATGAATAAAAGGCGATTCCCGCATCCATCGCTTTTTGCCCTACAGGGACAACCGCGTTTGGATCAATGGCGGCAATTCCAATCGCATCCACACCTTGGGCAATCAATGAATCAACGATCTCTACTTGACCTGCCGCATCCATTGATGCAGGCGCAGTGAAGATTAATTCAATACCCAATTCTTCAGCAGCTTCTATTGCACCGATGCCCACAACCTCAAAATACGGGTTGCCTTCCTGCATATGCACAATCGCTATGGTTAAAGGTTCTTCCGCCGCGGGTTCTTCTGCTGCGGGTTCTTCTGCTGCGGGTTCTTCTGCTGGTGCTTCCTCAGCGGGTGCGGCTGGCGCTGCTGGAGAGCAGCTCACGGCTAAACTAATGACTAACAGCAGATTTAATAGATAAAAAACTTTCTTACGCATCGTTCCTCCTTGATTATTTTTGATATATTGATCTTCAACAATAAACGAGATTTAATTGTCTTATTATTTTCTTTTTACTTCCTCCTTTCGTTTTTTTATTCGATTCACAATTTGAGGGATGAATACTGATACAATCAGCAATAGGCCAGTAATTACAATCTGTATCTGTGGTGGGATATTCATCAGATTGAGCCCGTATTTGACTATTCCTAGCAGGAACATGGAAAGCGCAACACCAATAAGTGTTCCAGAACCGCCTGCAATGCTCACACCGCCCAGAACCACAATGGTAACCACATCCAGTGTTGCGTTTGGCACAACATCTGCGCGTACGCTGCCAAATCTGGCTGAAATGAGGATTCCAGACAAGGCAGAGATAATTCCCGAAATAATGAAAATGGTTCGGATGATTTTGTCATTTTTTATACCTGAAAATCGGCTGACTTCTTTATTGCCACCGATCGCAAAAACATATCGTCCGAATGTGGACCGGTGAAGAAAAATTGCCGCTGGAATGAATAATAGGAAAAAAAGGACGAGTGGTATTGGGATTTCTGTACCAGGGATATCTCCCCTCCCGATCAGGGTAAATTCTTCCGGGAAACCTGTTACACCACGGTTTTCAAGCAGAAGCCAGGTTAGCCCCCTGTATAGAGCTGCGGTTCCCAATGTTGCTGCAAAAGAGGGGATTTTTAATCGGGTGATTAAATTACCGTTGATCAAACCGGCAATAGCGCCTAAACCAAGCGCTAATCCGGCTGATAGCCAAATACTCATTCCGCTTTCAAAGGCCAATCCCATTATGCATGACGAAAGAGCAAGGATGTCCGCCACAGAAAAATCAAGGTTTCCGGAAATGATCACGTAAGTCATTGGCAGTGTAATGAACCCCTTTTCCAGAAAATTGAAGGTCATATCAAAAAGATTAGAAAAATCGAGAAAATAAGGAGATAAGTTAGAATTAATAATTGATATGAAAATGATCAATAAAACAAGAATCCATTCCCAACGCAGGAAGAAGGAAAGCGGATCAAACGGTTTCTTGTATGGGATCATCTTCATTTCTCTCCGTTTTTTGCCCTCATGTTCTTAAATCGGTTGTTGAAAACCGCATCTAATACAACGGCAAGGATGATTGCCATACCATAGAACGCTTGCTTCCAGAACTCTGAAATTCCGATTAAATTGATAGCGTTATTAATCATCCCAATGAAGAATGCACCGAGGAAAACACCAGGGATATTTCCAATTCCACCAAAAACGCTTACTCCACCGATCACACAGGCGGCGATCGTCTGAGTTTCAAAACCCGTAGCTGTATTATTAGCAGCGATTGCATATCTGGAAACCCACATAACACCTGCAACTCCTGATAAAAGTCCTGAGATTGCATATGCAAGGAATTCTACGCGCTTCACCCGGATGCCTGCCAATCTCGCTGCTTTTTGGTTACATCCAACTGCGTAAATTTGTCTGCCGATTGGGATCCGGTTTACAAATAAATATGAAATGACACCAAGCACCAGCGCAATGATGACCAGAAAAGGCAGACCAAGATCTGTCTGGATCGTGAATTCTTTGAACCTTTCTGGGAGCTGATGAGACATGACCCAAGTTCCCTGGCTGATAACATAAACCAACCCTCTGAAAAAGCTCATCGTACCTAAAGTAGTAATAATCGGCGGTATTTTCATTGCGGTAATTACAAAGCTGTTCAGGCAGCCAAGTGCAGCTCCGATCAAAGACCCAAATAAGATCGCAATGATAGGAGTGATTTCAGGATTTGCACGAACCATGCTTCCAACAGCCATCGCGGAGAAAGCCAGAATGGATCCAACTGAAATATCAATTCCAGTCGTTATCATCACTATCATTTGGCCGATAGAAACAATCGCCAACATGGCAATATCCAGCATGATATCCTCAAAATTGCCCAAAGATAAAAAAGCGGGAGTGCGCAAACTCACAACCACAATGATCGTCATCATCAGAACAAAGATAGGAAACTGTCTGGATCGGACAGCATTTTGAACAAATCGTGATTTTGGTCCGGGAATTCGCTTGCTCATGATCCGTTATTCCTTCGCATTGCAGCTTTTAAAATATTTTCCTGCGTTGCCTCACCACGCATGAATTCCCCGGTTAGCTTTCCTTCGCACATAACTATGATTCGATCACTCATGCCAATGATCTCCGGAAGTTCAGATGAAATCATCAATATGGCAACTCCTTGCTTAACAAGGTCGCCCATCAGGCGGTGCACAGCCTCTTTTGTACCCACATCAATCCCCCGAGTTGGTTCATCGAGGATTAGAATTTTCGGATTTGTCCCCAACCATTTTGCTAATACAGCTTTTTGTTGATTACCTCCCGAGAGCTGTTGTGAGTCTTGCCACAATCCGGATGCTTTGATCTCTAGTCTTTCCGCAATCGAGGAGGCAAATGAACCTTCTTCTTTTAAATTTACTAATCCAACCTTGCCGGCAAATTTTTTCAGATTAGTTAATGTAATATTATCTTTGATAGGCATGCTCAAAATCAAACCGTGCATTTGCCGGTCCTCAGGCACATAAGCCAGGCTCTCTTCCATCGCCTCGCTTGGACTTTCAAATCGTTTTTCCTCTCCAAATACGAAAATCCTCCCGGAATCCTGTGAATATATGCCGAATATGGTTTGTGCTACATCGGTGCGTCTTGCTCCCACTAAACCTGCCAGTCCCAGGATCTCCCCGCTGTGAAGGGAAAATGATATATCTTTGAATAAACCGATTTTGGTCAAATTTTCAACGCGTAATACTTCACTCCCTATTTTGACATTTTTCTTGGGAAATAATGTTTGAATTTTTCTTCCGACCATCTTTTTGATGACTTCATCATTCGTCAACTCCGATATCGGCTTTGAATCAACAAATTTTCCGTCTCGCAATATTGTTACTCGATCGGCAACCTCGAATACTTCTTCCAATCTGTGCGAGATAAAGATTATCGCGACACCTTTTTCCCTAAGCTGGCGCATAATACGGAAAAGATCATCCACCTCATGTTGCGTAAGAGCTGATGTGGGTTCATCCATTACTAATATGTGGGCATTCAGAGACAATGCCTTAGCCATTTCAACCATTTGCATTTGTGCTATAGATAACCCCCGTACTTTTTGGTAAGTGCCGATCTCTTTACCCAGTCCCTTTAATGGGACTTTTGCCATCTCGTGCATTTCTTTCCATCGAATTACAGGGTATTTTTCATGCACAGGGTGATGACCCATATAGATATTCTCAGCAATATCAAGGTCCATATACAATGTCGGCTCCTGATAAATAGCCGAAATACCATATTTCTGGGCTACAAGGGGATCTGAAAAAACTACGGTTTGATCATTAACACTTATTTTTCCTTCATCAGGTTGATGAACTCCAGCAATAATCTTCATCAGCGTGGATTTCCCGGCACCATTTTCTCCTACTAATGCGTGGATTTCACCGGGATGAAGGTCAAAATCGACACCAATCAGAGCGTTGACCCCGCCAAACGATTTGTGGATATTCGATAACCTTAAAATAGGTAATGCGTTTTCTCTATTCATCGAAAAAAAAGGAGCGCGCAGGTTGTGCGTATCTCATATTACCTTAAGCAGGCATGCAAAGCATGCCGATATATGCCAGGTTGTTTTGGGTGACATCCATTCTGCCAAATTGAACAATAACGTTCACGTTGCTTCGGAACCTCAAACCATATTGTGTCACTCGATCAATTATTACACCCCCGATCTCTTCGGGTTTGTCCATCCTGAAGCATTTAATCCTTTTCGCAGCAATCTTCAGTTCAATTCCTTCAACTGGTTCTTTACCTTCAAAATATACATCCATGAATACTTTTGCATTTTCATCTGTGCAATTCAGGATCATTACTGCCTCATGGCCTTCATAACCTGAATTCTCTTCCTGATTTTTCGAAGGAATCCATCCATCGGCAACAAACCAAGTTTTTGCACCAAGTTCTGATTTTAGAGCCATATCCGCTATCCTTTCCTCTAAATAATCTATTGGAATCGTTCCAGGTATTTTGAATTAAATGGAGTAACTAATTCCACATCATCTTTACCCACAATATATGTGTCTTCAATGCGGAATGAACCCCACGGTAAATTCGCAAAATATGCATCAATACACACAACTGAATTCTCTACAAGCACAACATCTTTTTTAGGAGAGAAAAAGGGTGCTTCACATTCAATCATTCCGATGGAATGAACTGATCCGTAAGGGGAATATTCTCGGTATCCGGTATCAGATAGAAAATCAGCGTAAATCTCATACAATTGTTTCGAAGTTGCACCAGGTCTTAATGCATCTGCGATTTTTCGGTGTGCATCCCAGGCAACCAAAATTGTCTTTCGGATTTCCTCTGGAATTTTTCCTAACACCACAGGAGTACAAATAACCGCATTGTATCCTTCATAAAGTACACCCGCATCTACATTTATAATTTCCTCTTCTTTAAAGTTTCTGAGGGAATTACGATTCATACACAAATTTGTATGTTCCTTTCCACTTGGAACCATCGGCGCCCAGGAAAGAGTATGATCTTCCGCCCCCAAGCGCAGCATCTCTGCCATTAGATCTGCTTGAACATCCAACTCGGTCACACCTGGTTTAATTCTGTCGATTGTCTTCTCAAATGTTTGACAGATGATTTCGCCTGCTTTCCTTATGCAGTCCAGTTCATTTTTCGATTTCCGAATACGCATTTCATAGAGAATTTTTTCAGCTAAGCTAATTTCAGCTTCCGGAAATACTGCTGCAAGTTTTCCGTATATTGATTGCGGAAATGTTAATTCTCCAATTATGCCAATTTTTTTTATCGAGTATTTTTCTTTTACTTCTTTGAATAGATCCTCAAAATCCAGCACATCTATATCATATTCAACGCCAGATACTTCTCCCACCTCAGGCATAACCCGTATGTCCTTGACCTTTGATTTGAACTTTGACCACTCATGGTTTGCCTGCCCAGCACAAAGAATTGGTTCTCCTTCTTTTGGAATTAATAACGCACCATTTTCATTGATTGCGAAGAAATCGCTGAAATATCTCACCGATGATGGATCGACATAATTGCCATAGGCAACAACAAGATCAAAACCAGCATTAATCATTTTCTCTTTAAATTTCTTTAATCTGCGGGAAAATTCTTCATCAGGAATCTGGGGGAATCCGTCTACTTTTTTGCGATTAATCATCTTACCTCCTTAGAGTTTCTCGTATGATGTAATTAAAAATATGTGCAGACGTTTGCATTGTAGCATAAAAATATAACACTTGTCAATACCTTTTTTTCAAGAATATCCGAGTATTTTGCTGATTATTATGGTTATTTCAGGAAATTCTTGTAAAAGATCGATTACTCTGGTAAAATAAATGTGCAAACGTTTGTTCTTATTATGAATGATAAAAACACAGTAACAATCAACGATATCGCAAGAGAGCTGGGTATTTCCAATTCAACCGTCTCCCGTGCTTTAAGAAATAATCCCCGAATCAGTGATGAGGTCACTAAGCGAGTTAAACAAACTGCCGCAAAAATGGGTTATATCCCAAACTCTGCCGCTCAGAGTCTCAGAACTGGTAAATCAAACACAATTGGCTTATTAGTTCGGGATATTAACGACGGTTGGAGTTCATCGGTAATTCCATTTGTAGAAAATAGTTGTTCTAAAAATGGGTACGGCTTGATCCTTTGCAATGCGAGCAATAATGCGGATCGAGAAAGATATTACATCCGGGTATTGCAGCAGCGGCGCGTAGATGGTATTTTAATTCTAACTCCTATGATCTCTTCTTGTGAGCCTTATCTTCCATTCTCGAAAAATATTCCAATCGTTTTGATGGATATATTTCAGAAAAATGTCGTCATCAGTGGAATAACAGTTGATCACTATGACGGTGCAAAACTTTCCGTCAATCACTTATTGGAACTTAACCATCGCCGTATCGCACTTTTAGTTGGGCCCATGAATTTATCTCCAATCACTCAAATTGCTTCTGGTTATAAGAAGGCAATGGTCAATGCGGGAATTGATATAGTGGATCAGGTTGTGATTTCCACTGCGCATACCGGGATTACGGATGGTTTCCAGGGTATGCTTGAAGTTTTAAAAGCAAATCCAAAACCCACATCCCTTATTACATCATCTGATCTAATGGCAATCGGTGCACTCGACGCATGCAAGAAATTCGGTATTTCTGTTCCGGAGGATTTCTCAGTTGTTGGATACGATGATATCCCACTTTCCGCTTTGATGTCTCCTCCCCTTACAACAGTTTTTCAGGATAAGGAGAAGCTCAGCAAAGAAGCGGTTCATTTATTGTTGGAACGAATTTCCAATGGTGAAAAAGATCCCATTCAAATTAAGATCAAACCGAGATTGGTAATTCGAAATTCTACAATGAAACACGATGTTTAGCGATAAACTGAATTTATTCCTGTACAACCCATCCTTTACCAAACCCATTTTCTATTGAAGCTCGATCAAATAAATTATTACTTTTCCATATACTTTTAACAGTTTATTAAATACCAAATATATGGGTCTTTTGAGTAACACGCTAGGGCTTACGATTCTCCTGTGGAGATTCGTAAGGTCTTTTCTCCCGGACCTGCTGATTAATAGTCAAATGCTGATTACCTTGCATGATCCAATAAATCGCGGCAAGCTCAAGCCCCCAGGATTATTGCTTCCATCCCTAACCCCGTATAAAAAAACACCTTTTCAGGCGCATTTGATATTCAAAAGGTAGCGGTGTTTGGACTATAGTACCCTTTGGGTGTTCGAACCAAAGACCTCCGGGTTATAAGCACTCTTCTTATTATCGCTGACTTTTAACCTCCAGGCTGCTCCATCAGCTCAACCTTGCGGTTTGCGGTTTTCTTGAGCCTGGTGATGTTATGTTATCTAATATTATACCTAATTTCATTCCGATTTCTTATTTACTCTGTCTCCTGACAGGCCGAATTCAATATTGATGTTGGACAGTTTTTTGGAGGCAAGTCAATCCAAACCTACCTCCAAATATTAGGTTTATATATACTCACCATGGCCTTCCGCTACCTCAAACTGAACGAGACACTTACCTCGGCGCGTACTGAAATCTGTCCCAGGTTAACCGGCCCGGCTTCGGTTAGAGCCCCGTCAATGCCTCCAGCAGGAGAAGCGTTTTGAACGGTATTTTGCGTCCACAAGTCACGGCTCTGA
>Ga0209345_10006466_pt1 | contig 10611 bp, 16 predicted proteins | sample Cruoilmetagenom7_FD_187294 | JGI IMG/M metagenome (GOLD analysis project Ga0209345, IMG submission 187294) | Oil polluted marine microbial communities from Coal Oil Point, Santa Barbara, California, USA - Sample 7 (SPAdes) (version 2) | ecosystem: Environmental > Aquatic > Marine > Oil seeps ... | reverse complement strand
GCCGCCGCATCGAGCAAACCGCTTGATCCGCCTATCAATAATCCTGGTGCAAGTGACGAACCGGTTACTTCAAGCCAGGCTTCAATCACACCGATTCCTCTCGATGCCGTCGATGTCTCGGATCTGGATGCCTTGACCTGGCCTCAGTTGCGCAGCGCGGCCGCCGAGGTATCGGAAACACCGGTATCAACCAAAGAAGACGCGGTTGAGGCAATTCGCCTTCATCGGGCCCAAAACCCTGAGCAGGCAAGCTGATGGCGTTGGTAGTCGAGGATGGAACCGGTCTGACGAATGCGAATGCGTTTGTTTCGGTTGTCGATTTCAAAGCATATTGCGATGAGCGCGGTCACGTTTATTCCACCTATACGGATGCAGTTATCGAGCAAGCTGCTGTGCGATCCACCGACTACCTGTCAAACAGTTGGCCTTGGGATGGTTTCAAGCTCAAGGAACGGGGGAATGCGGCCGGTGCTCAGGCACTCGCGTTTCCCCGCACCAATCTGACCGATAGCAAGGGCTACAGCGTGGCCAGCGATAGCGTTCCTATCGAGGTTGTGAGCGCTACTTGCGAGGTGATGCTTATCGAAGTCGCCAACCCTGGCATAACCACTCCCACCTATACGCCACATGAGCGCGTCAAATCAGAGGGCGTGGGGCCGCTCAAGGTTGAATACGACCTGAGCCGCACCGATGCTGATGGGGCCCGCCCTATCATGCTCGTTGTCAAAGATCTGATCGGCCAGTTTCTCGTTTCTGGCGCCGGATCTCGTTTACAGGGGGCATCCACAAGGTGAATAAGCTCACTATCGCTTCAAACCACGATGCCGATATCAATGATGCGCAGACGGATACCGTCACCCTACTGCGTGAAGTTGCCGATAAAATCGAGAACGGAGTTCTTCCAGCAAATGGCGCCATCATTATTGCGATCAATGATGATATCGATAAATTCGATTTTTCTGCGAGCTATAATCTCCGTGCAATCAAAGCCCTTGGCTATCTCAGAGTAGCCGAGGAACAGCTAATTCGTGACATGGAGTTCGACTTCTGATCTAAATCTACATCTGCACGCGAGGGAAAATCTAAATGGAAACCATCCCAGTAAATTGTCGGTGTCTCCCGATAGAAGAACGGCACTGCTTTGTAGGCTGCCAAAAAGAAGCGCCTGAGTGCGTCTGCCGGTCTCGATATCCTTATACTCACCACGGCCCTGCAATTCATGGGTCTAAGCTGGCTGACTATATGTTGAGTGAACACAGCTTACGCGAAGATCACCCCGAACTTTTCGGGTAGATCTAACCATGTGCACTGTCCTCGTAATTCTCGCGCTACTATGGCTCGCCGTTGCATGGGTATCATCCCTGTCTCGCGGGCTTGACTGAAACCAACCAAAGGAAAACAAAATGAGCCGCTTTAAACGACTGAAACAATTCGCCAAAGATTTTAGTGAGGAAACTATCTGGGAGACAAGAAATTACTCTCATGGTTTTCTGAATGGTCTATTTTATGCAATTGGGATTTTGGAAGGTAAAAATCCAGAACATTTCGACCAACCAGAAATCGAAACCGTTACTGATCGAGTATCTGGAATCGGTCGATTCTGGATCAATTCAAATATTCCTTCTGTCAGAAAAAATCATCGGCCTAATCCCAAAGATGTTGAAGTCCTCGTGATGATGCCGGATGGCAATCTATTGAAGCTGACAGATGTATATTCGATCGAACCCGGCCCGATCACTGTTGATGGCTATATGACCGCAAAAATCGAAGTTCACTTGGGCGGATATGGTATGCCAGAAACAACATTTAAGATCGAGGCCGATAATATCGTCATTTCTCCAGGCCCAAGCTGGCGTGATCATATCAAACCTGGAGATCACCACACCATTCTCTCCGAATATGATGATGGTTCGGCAGTGTGCTTGTCGTCATATGGTGGCGGTGCGAGTGCAGAAGGCGCTTACGGAACCGTCTCTCTATCTCGCCACTTATCGGACGGAACTGTTGCTTTTAGGGATTTCATCGCCATAAACGATTGGCATGATAATCCTGTTTAAACGAGAGGACGAAGAATGCTCAAGTTGACCAACACAACCGATCAACCCATCGAGTCTGAGACCGGCCACGTTATTCCAGCGAATGATTTTCTGGAAACAACTGCTGAGGTTTTCGATCGCATTGCAAATCAGCCCTATATTCGGGGCCAGATCCTTCGCAAGAACTTGTTGATCGATGTCGTTCCGAATAAGGACGCGCCGAAGCCGATTACCCGCAAAGACGTGGCAAAGGCAAATCGCTCTGATCTTGTTGAAATCCTCGTGGCTCACGGCATGGACCGCGACAACCTGAAAAACATCAAGGTTGATGATGAGGACGAAGGCACATCTCCTGGGCTTCGCACGATGGCCACAACCATTCTTTTCATGGAGGTCTAAACTGATGTCCTTCAATTATGCCAAGTCAGCTGCCACCGCTACTCGGCTGATTGCGAAGTTCGGACAAAAATGCACGATCCGCCAACGTACTGTTAGCGGGTCGCGCGTCTCACCTACCGTGACTTATGTCGATACTGAGGTCATTGCCGTTGACCTGAGCAAGAATATTCGCGATGCGGGCGGAACGCTAACCGGTGAAAGCCGACGCACGCTATATATTTCAACAAGCTCTGGTGTTGTTCCATCTAAGGCTGACAAAATTGTTGTCGGAATTACGCCGGCCGAAGTTACGGCACTCGAGGCGGCCCAAGAAAACATATCCTGGCATGAAATATCCCAGCTTCGCCCGCTTTCTCCAGCCGGTGTAGATGTGATGTATGAGGCTGATCTTGCCGGATGAGCTTTCGCTCGATACTGGACGACTTTCCAGATGATTGCGAAAAACTAGTCCACCAGGCTCATTGTCTTGGTATGGTGCACCGAATGATTTGGCTCTCAGCATGGATCGCATGGGCTAAAACCCTTGAAAGGTAGCACACTAGATGGCCCGCAAAGACCCTGTTGAAGCCCTGATCGAACAGATGGCGCCAGACGTCGCCGCAGCATTCATCGATAGCATTTCCAATATCACCAGCGATGTGCAGATTGCATCGCTTATCAAGGCCATTGAAAGTGGTGATCTGGCAGGGGCCCTTCGAGTTATTAACCTGGGGTCTGAATACTTCCTCCCACTCGATCGAGCAATCCGCGGTGCATATGAGGCTGGCGGTGATGCGATCATGGCGGGTTTCGTTTCTGAATCGGCCAGGCAGGGTGCAAAGGTCACGGCCCGGTTTGACAGTCGTAACCAACTGGCTGAACAATTCCTGAAAACAGAATCCGCACAGATGATTGTCGACATCTCAGATCCTCAGCGTGTGCAGGTTACGAATGCGCTGGTATCGGGTATGGAGCAATCCAAGGCACCCCGCTCAGTCGCTTTGGATATCGTGGGACGCATTGATAAGATCACAGGCGTTCGTACTGGTGGGATCGTCGGTCTTACACAGGGCGACATCGACCTATCCAATGAAGTTTACCGGATTTTGACTGAGGAACCCCGCAAGTATTTCATCATCGATCGGAAGACTGGCGAATGGAAGCCTCGTTACAAGGGCACTGATCGTCGCTTTGATCGCACTGTCGCGGCCGCAATCCGCAATGGTGAGACCATCAGCGCAAATGATGCTGGCAAGATCGTCGGAAAATACCGTAATCGCCTTCTTTTGGGTCGCGGTGATACCATTGCGCGCACTGAGCTTTTAGGAACGATCAATGCTGCACAGGATCACAGTCTGGAACAGCTGATCGACAATCGCAGTATCATGCGACGTGACATCCAAAATGAATGGGACGCTTCAAACGACGGAGCCACTCGGGATAGTCACGCATTCATGGATGGTCAGATCCGTGAGCAAGGCAAAGCCTATGAGACCGGCGCCGGTTTTCTCATGTTGCATCCTGGGGATCGATCACTTGGCGCGCCAGCAGAGGAAATTATCAATTGTCGCTGTCGTAAAATTGTCCGGATTGATTTCTTGGCGCAACTTGCAAGAAAACGCTGATGGCCAATTACAGTTTTGCTGACATCGGAAAGTGGATCGAAAAAGTCGATCGCGGCATGGATCTCGTCGTCAAGCAGGCCACGGTTGATATGTTGGCCGACATCGACGTTATTCCTGGCATTGCCCGAGGTGGCAGCCCAAAGCGTGGAACTATCCCCCGAGATAAAGGCGCTCTCGCCCTGAGCCTTCAATCCTCGCTATACGGATCCTCAGCGATCTCAATGACTGGAACGGACAGCTATGTTATGGTTGCTGGCAAGATGAAAGCCGGTGACGTGGCTACGTTCGTCTGGGGTGGCAATGTGGCGCCCTATGCCCGCGCTATCCACTATGGGTGGGGAACATACCCAGGCACCTTCTGGCGCGACGTGGCCGCAGGAAAGTGGCCATCATACGTTAAGGCCGCTATCGTGCGGGCAAAAGCATTGATCGGATAAACCATGCGAACGCAAGATATCAGAAACGCTCTGAAAAATCGTATCATCGCTGAGGGTCTGAATGTTACCGAGCACATGCCCAATGTTGATGGAAACCATGCTGTTCTTCCTCGCTTGGAGGTATCAATCCAAATCATCGATCGTACGGGTGGAACGCTCAAAGGAAATGAGATCAAACGTGAAGTCGGATTATTGTCTGTCAGCGTTTGTATCGAGCAAGGCGTTGGCGAAGACACCGCTTTTACGCTTGCCGATCAACTTAGCGACCTCTTTCCAGAGGGTTTGAATCTCGCGATTACCGATGGCAGAATCACCATTCTTGAACCCGCAGATATTCGTGGGGGCTATCCAGACGATAAATGCTGGCGTATTCCAGTCATTATTCGTTACGAAGCGGAGACCACATGAATAAAGTTTTCGCGCAAAACCAGCGCAACGAAATACTGGCCACCCCGGCGGGCCGGTTCCCTATGCAGGGTGAAAGCCGGGATCATCCAATGAAGCATAGGAGGCTCAAATGAGCAACTATATCGGTTCTACTTTCTCTCTCGTTGCGGGCGTACCTGCTACCGAAGACCAGTCGGGCTACGAAGCTCTGACCTTTGTCGAGGTCGGTAAGGTCGTAACAATCGGTGAAATTGGCGACACGCACGAAGACATCTCTTCAAATCTGTTGAAGGTCGGTCGCGTCGAGCATGACAATGGCGCCGCAGATGGTGGTGAAGTTGCCATCGTGATCGAAGATGGCGGCGCTGATGCCGGTCAAGCTCTCGTCAAAGGTGGCTCTGGCAGCACGACAATCTACTCGTGCAAGATCTCGGATACTGACGGGAAAGACTATTACTTCCAGGGTATCTTGAGCAACTATCGCCACCGTGAACGCTCAACGTCTGTTCGCAAGGGCTTCTCTTTCGCCGCTCGTGTGAATACTGGTATCACCGAGGTCTAATCCCCCTTCATAACGAAAGGGGCTAGGGGCGGTGGGGGAGTTGGTTTCAATCTCGCCGCCCCGTTCTACTGAAACCAGAAACCAAAAAGGATCTGAGAATGGAATTCAATAAACTTGAAACAAAGACCGGTGCCAAGAAGGGCGCATTCCTACATCTTCGTCATCCAGGCGAGGGGCACCTGCTATACACTGGCGAGCTTGCTGATGAATGGGGTTCTTTGGTTGATGACGCCAAAGCTGACGACGCACAGAAGGTCGGTGTTTACGTTTTGGGCTATGAGAGCGACAAGGTGCGCCGTAAAGCGCGGGCCATGCGTCGTGAGCGCATGAAGAGCCAAACCATGACGGACGAACAAACTGACGAGCGCGGTATGGCTTTCGTTTGCTCTCTTGTTATCGGTTTTGAAGGTATCGAGACCGATGGCAAGCCATTGGAAGCCAGTGATGGTAATAAGCGCGAATTCTTTTCACAGTCGGAAGGCCTGATCGATCAGGTTCTCGCGTTTGCGAAAGACCGTTCAAATTTTTTCAAGCGAAGCTAGATCGCCTGGGTCTGGCAGCTGAACAGTTGGGGTGGCTACATGCCACCCCAACTCACGGCGAAGGTAAGGAAAAGATCACTTGGGGATGGAACCGCATGCACCAAATCGGTGTGATCGAGGAAAAACCAATTCCGCAAGTCAATCTCGACGAAGAACAATATCTTCTTGATGCTCTTATGGTGGTTGGCCCATCAAACCCCGGCCTTATGGGGGGCGAGCTTCCGATATCATGGTCTGACGTTTGGTACTATGGGAAGTCTACTCAGGATATCTCTAAGCCTTGGGAGTTCCAGGCGCTGATCAGAATGAGCCAGCGTTATATGAGGGGTAAGATAACTGGCGTGGATCCACTCAGTTACTCACCTCTCGAGATGCAAATCAGCGGTGATCTATAGACAGCCAAATGATTTTTGGGGGGCCAGAGTGCCCCCCAATTCTTGCGGTAAACGTGGTTCGCACGATCGCACCAAAGTCATTCTGAGCGTCAACATATCCCTTCAAATCATAGACACATGATCCATTGGAATAGTTCGTTATTTTGACTTCTTCGATCGGTGGAAATTTGGCAGTCGTTGGGGATTTCATCTTATCCAGCACTGCATTTTGTGCCACGTCATATCCCCGCCAAGAAGCACATGTTGATTTAAGATCGTAGACGAAAGCGCCTCCGAGGATTATCAATGCGATAACTGCTGCCGCTTTGATCCATGTTTTCGATAGTGGGGTCATCGTCGTTCCTTCAAATGGGTGAAAAAATGGATCTAGCACTTCTTGGACTTCGTGTCGATTCGAAGGGATTTGTTCGAGCGAAAAAAGACATGAAAGGCTTTGCAAATGAAGCAAAGCGCACTGAAACCATAAGCACAAAGATGACCAACAGCATTTCTGCTGGTATGGGTAAAGCTGCCGGTGCTGCAACACTTGCTCTTGGCGCATTGTTTGGTCTCGGCAAAGGTATCGGAACTCTTGCAGATTTCGACAAACAGATATCAACCGTGGGCGCTGTTTCGCGTGCAACATCGTCTGATCTTTCCGCGATGCGTGATATCGCGGCTGAACTTGGTTCCACGACTGAATTCACTGCGATGCAGGCTGGCCAGGGTCTCGAGTTTTTGGCGCGTGCAGGTTTCGAAGCTTCCGATGCCGTTGCCGCTATCCCTGACGTGCTTGATCTCGCCACAGCCGCGGCGATGGACCTTGGCAACGCAGCTGATATTTCATCCAACATTATGTCGGCCTTTGGGATCGATGCAAAGAACGCCGCAGATGTCGCAGACATTCTGGCAGCTGCATCCAGTCGAGCAAATACAGATGTCCAGCAACTCGGAGATGCCATGTCGTTTGTCGGCCCGGTTGCATCTGCATTGGAAATTGAGATGTCAGACACAGCCGCGGCCATTGGCGTTCTTTCAGACGCCGGTATTCAGGGCAGCACGGCTGGCACCGGTCTTCGCCGCATCCTCTCATCGCTCGTCGGACCAACCAAGGAAGCCACGACTGCACTCAATGCATTGGGTGTTCAGATTGAGGACGTGAACCCACAAACGGTTGATCTCGTCGATATTGTGAACACCTTGGCTGATGCTGGTATCGGCGCCGCAGATGCTCTGACAATCTTTGGTGATCGAGGCGGGCCCGCGATCCTGGCGTTGACCAGTCAAACCGATAGTCTTGAAAATCTGACGGATTCACTGAAAGACGTGGAAGGTGAAGCAGCACGCATGGCCGATACGATGCGAGATAACCTTCGCGGAGATATCGACGGCCTTTGGTCGGCCGCACAGGGTCTTACAATTGCTCTCGGTGATGCTGGCCTCAAAGCAGCGTTCCGCGCCTCTGTTCAAGTAGTAACAGTCTTTATTCGTCAAATTACATCGCTCGTCGGAGTATTCATTGATGCTACTTCTGCGGTCAGTAATTTCTTTGACCGTATTTTTGGTGGGACATCGATCGCGATGGCCCAAGCTGCGGCTCTCGATAGCGTCACAAGTTCTATGGGCCAGCAAATGGTGCAATCGCAATACCTGAATGCGGTTCTCGGTGATGGCCAGGCTATGTCTCTGCAAATCATCGATACTAAGATTGCAGAGGCCGAAGCTCGTCTTACCAATGTCGACGCGCTCGTCAGTGAACGCCGCGAAGCTGAATTGGCCGCCCTTGGATACGGTACACTCCTATCGAGCATGGCAGATACCAGATCTGCCATGGATGCCCTTCGTTCACCGGGTGATGATCTCGATCAAATGCCTTTACGAATGCGCGAAGGCTATGAGCAACTTGAGGCTGTTCTCGCAAGTCAGATCCAGCAACAGCAAGAAATGCTCACGGCCGCACGCGAGCGTATCAATTTGACTGACGAAGAACGCGCGCACCTTGAGATGATCGAAGGCAATCTCGAAGAATTGAAATCTCGCCAAGCTGTTCTCAATGGCGAAATTGAGACCGGCGTGACGCTCGTAGATCGATTGGGTGTTATTTCCGCCGGCATCAGCTTTGATGGCGCGACAGCCTCAGCCAGCGCCCTTGCACATCAATTGGGTGTGAGCCTCAGCATTGCTACTGCACTCGATGCCACATTGGACCGACAAGCCGGGATCGAAAGATCCAAGAAGCCAGGTTTGAGCTTCGGTGGCGATATTCCAAATCCGGGCGCAAGCGGATCCTTTACAGATCAAGGCGGCGATCTTTCATTCAGTGGTGAATACGGTCCTGATCCAAAAGATTTCGCCAGCAATCTTCCGATAATCAATATCAGTTCTATGGGCGGCGGTGGCGGCGGTGGCGGTGGCGGTGGCGGTTCCAGCACTGCAAAGGCTATTGATGAAGTGACCGAGGCGGCTCGTGCCGCTGAGCAGATTATTGGCCAAGTGAACCGCGAGGCCGTCACCTATACCGACGTGATGTCTTCTCTGACTGAGCAACTTGAATCTGGTGAGATCAACCAGCAACAATTCAACTCAGCAATGGATATAGCGAAAGACAAGTTTGGCGAAGCTGGCGATGCCGCCGGTGATTTTGGTGATGAATTCAAAGATACCATTGAATCAAGTTTGAAAGACGCTGATTCAATTGAGGGCGCCATCGACAGCATCATTTCTAAATTGGCTGATATGGCGATTGCTGCCGGTATGGATAATCTCTTTGGAAGTGACGGACTGGATGTCGGCGGTATCATTGGAAGCTTTTTATCATTCGACGGCGGTGGCAGCACGGGTTCTGGACCACGCACCGGCGGGCTTGATGGTAAAGGCGGGTTTATGGCAATGGTTCATCCGAATGAAACGGTGATTGATCACTCTGACGGCCAATCTATAGGATCAAGTATATCACTTACATATGCACCGGTAACTGATGCGAGAGGTGCAGATTCATCGGCAATTGATCGGTTGGAGAGAATCCAGGCTCAGCAAGCAAGTGAGCTTCCAGGCCAAGTCAGAAAAATCCTTATATCTGATCGCAACACTCGTAGAAATAAAGCGTACAAAGGATAACGGATGCCCACATCACCACGAGACATGATTTCTGAATATGAATGGGAAAGCACGAGATTTGTCCTTCGTCGTCTTCAAGAGCTTTCCAGAAGCGCAAATGGCAGCACACAAGCAAAAGATTTGGGCTCTCCTATTTGGGCAACAGCAGAAGAATTTCGCACAAAGGCATTACCTCGCCAAGTCGCGGATTCTGCAATTGCTAATTTTCAAAGCCTGCGTGGACCAATCTTTCCATTTTACGCATATGATGTGAGTAGAACTGTGCCGATTAGCATTGAAGGCCAAACAATTCCTGATCTGGGATCAGTCACAGTTGAAAGTATCAATGCTAATCGATCAGCAATTGCATTGACTGGTTTGCCTGTCGGCTTCGTTATGTCCAATGGTGATTATATTTCAGTAACGACTTCGATTGGCGGGATAGAGTTTTTTCGTATCAATCGAGCCTGGGGAGGAACCGCAAATTCAGGCGGTTCTACCGGAGAAATGGAAGTCGAACCGAATATCAGACCTTCTGTAATGGCTGGTGATATCGTCGATTTGGTCAATCCGAAAGTTGAAATGCAACTTGTCCCTAATTCCTTGAATGATCCTTACTCTAGCACAACCCATCGTCGAATTGTGTTTCAAGCAACTCAGGTGATCAGATGAAAACGACTGATTTAGCCACTGATGCGGCTATCGAAGCTGATGCAGTCGTTCCGCGCGATTTCATATGGATAACGGCAAGAAATCGCACCACTGGCATCCCGGTATCGTATGGAATGTGGTCCGATAGGGGCACGATTAACGCGCCTGTTATCGATCCCGTAACGAAAGCTACTGTCTACCGTGATTGGGAGGGGGCTGGCGGTCTAATCTCTGTGCAAGACGTCCAGATGACGACTGGCCTTTCGGTGAATACAGTTTCTATCATTTTGAGCCAAATTGACCCACTGGCAGAACAGATCATTCGTGGCCTTGATCCACGACGTGGCCGGGTTGAGCTATATCGAGGCTGGCTAAATCCGGTGAGCATGCTTCTGACAGCACCAGCTATTGCAGAATTTGTGGGCTTTATCGACGGGGCGCCTATTATCACGCCAGCAGAGGGCGGCGAAGGTAGAATTCTGCTTAACTGTGCCAGCTATACGCAGGAATTACCCGTTCAAAT
>Ga0209345_10006465_pt1 | contig 10612 bp, 8 predicted proteins | sample Cruoilmetagenom7_FD_187294 | JGI IMG/M metagenome (GOLD analysis project Ga0209345, IMG submission 187294) | Oil polluted marine microbial communities from Coal Oil Point, Santa Barbara, California, USA - Sample 7 (SPAdes) (version 2) | ecosystem: Environmental > Aquatic > Marine > Oil seeps ... | reverse complement strand
TCTTGCAATTCCTACTTCTATTATAGGTACCTTTGCTATTATTGATTGGTTAGGGTATGATTTAAATCGTTTGACACTTATTGGTCTTACATTGGCTATTGGGATATTTATCGATGATGCTATTGTTGTTATTGAAAATATTACCAAAAAATTAGAGCAGGGGCTTGAGCCATTTAAAGCTTCAGTTGAAGGGATCAAAGAGGTTGCTTTCTCTATCCTAGCTATTTCTTCTGTTTTACTTGCTGTTTTTATACCAGTTGCTTTTATGGATGGGATTGTGGGGATGTTTTTTAACTCTTTTGCCATGACTGTTGCTGCTGGTATTATATTGTCTTATCTAGTAGCTGTTATGTTTATACCTACTGTTGGTGCTAGAGTTTTAAATGCAAGTGAAAGTAAGTTTTACCATTTTACAGAACCATTTTTTGTGAAGTTGGATAAAACTTATGTTGTTATATTAAAACAGCTTTTGAGATTTAAAACTTTGACTATTATTTTAACTATTGGATTGCTTATTGCTTCTACTAAACTCACTGTTGGTATGGATTTTATGCCTATGGAAGATAATAGTGAGTTTCAAGTATTTATCAAAGCACCAGTTGGTACAAACCTAGAAAATATGAAACAAAAAATACAACCTTTGGTTGATAAAATAGAAAAAGACAGTGCAGTTGAATATAGTGTCATCTCTATAGGATACAACAGTGCAAAAGAGATAAACAAAGCAAAAATTTATGTAAAGATGAAATCAAAAGAGAAGCGTTTAGGTATCTCTCAAGAGGATATGGTAGTTAAATATACCAATGAGTTTAAATCAATCAAAGATATGACTATAACAGTTGAAGATTTACCACCATTTGATACCGGAAGTTCCAATGCCCCAGTACAAATTGTGATAACAGGGGATAGTCTTGAAGTGCTAGAGAAAACCACTACAAAAGTTATGGAGATGTTGAAAAATACAAAAGGGCTAGTAAATATAGATAGAGATTATGAGAGTGGAAAACCACAAATCAAAATCAATATAAAAAGACAAAATACTCAAGTTGCAGGGGTGAGTGCAAATGAGATTGCAGGAGTCTTAGCAAGTGCATATAGTAGTGATAGAGCAATCTCTTTTTATGAAGAGAAAGGGAGACAGTTTGATATAACACTTCGATTTGAAGACCAGTATAGAAAATCAATTGAAGATATGAAAAGATTACAGGTGCGAGCTAGTAATGGGGAGTTTGTATCTTTAGAAGGGCTTGTAACTTTCCAAGAAGATACAACAACTGCTTCTATAAATAGATTTGATAGGGAGAGAAAAGTTCTCGTAACTGCTGGGTTGTTTGGCGATAGTTTAAACAATGTTGTAACAACAATAGATACAAATATAAAAGAATTGTTACCACAAGGGTATAACTATAGATATACAGGAGATATAGAAAATATGGCTGATACTGCAGCTGCTTTTGGTGGGGCTGTACTTTTGGCAGTTATATTGATATATCTTATTTTAGCAGCACTGTATGAATCATTTTTACAGCCATTGATTATTATGGTTTCTATGCCTTTATCTTTTACAGGGGTTATGGTAGCTTTATATTTAAGTGGAAATAATTTTAGTTTATTTGTGATGATTGGTATAATCTTACTTTTAGGTATGGTTGGGAAAAATGCGATTTTAGTTGTTGATTTTGCAAATAAGGCAGTGGAAGATGGAAAAAGTGTAGATGATGCACTTTTGGAAGCTGGTGAGAAAAGACTCCGACCTATTTTGATGACTACATTTGCTATGATTGGTGCTATGGCACCACTTGCATTTGGAACAGGTGCGGGGAGTGAGTCAAACGCACCTATGGCATTAGCTATTATTGGGGGACTTGTAAGTTCTACAGTGCTGACACTCCTTGTTGTACCTGCAATGTACAAGTTTATCTATCCTATGGATAGGTTTTTAAGAAAATTTTATGAGAAAGGAAAAGTTAAATGATAAATAAAAAGTATGAGTTTGTATTATTTGCATTTTTAATGGCTGCTTTTATGGCTGGTTTTATGAGTTTTATTGTAACTTTAATAAATATTGGTTTTGTTGACGGAATTTTGTGGTTTTGGCTAGAAGCATATTGGAAAGCATTTTTAGTAGCGTTTCCAACTATTTTTGTAGTTGTACCACAGGTGAGAAGAGTTGTAGCGCGACTTATTAAAGATTAAATAGTACTCACTATTTAATCTTTGCTGTATCTACTTTTTCATTTCCTAATAGATCTTTCCATGACATTTTTAAAGTATCACCTTTTTTTGCACCATTAAAATAAAATTTCACATAAGGGTCTCTTGATAGAGTTTGACTTGTAGCTGCTTCAAATACAATAGTATCTCCTACTGTACCTAGCATATTGGTAATATAGTTTGCAGTTTTACCTTGTCTTTTCGCTTCTGCTTGACTTAACATAATATGTTTAGCCATCATTTTTACTATAACAATACCATCTTTTAATTTTGCCTTTATTCTCATAGTTTCCATCCTTTTTATATTATAAAATATTATATCAGAAAAAATAGTAACTTTCATTTATATTTGGTTAAACATTGATTAATTTTGATTCTTTATAATTTCAAAAAATAAGGGAATAATATGAATAAAGTTTTTACAAAAGATATGGCAACATCCTTAACTACATTAGTATTTGTTGTTATGGGGATTAGTGGTGTTATGATGTATTTTCATCTTATGGATAATTATGTCAAAGAGATGCATGAGGTACTAGGATTAGTATTTGTAGCAGTTGTGTTTTTTCATGTTTTTTTCAATTGGAAAAGTATGAAAAAATATTTTTCAAAAAAAGTTTTTTTATTTTCAACAATAATTATTATTGCTGTAACAATTGGATTTGTCACAAATGCTCCAAGTGGAACTAATCCAAAGGGTGCAATAATAAAAGCTGTATTATCAGCACCAATTGAAGATTCTGTAGTTGTGTTAGGATTAGATATGGAAACATTAGAATTAAAATTAAAAAATGCAAATATACTGTTTAATGATGAATCAACAATCTCACAAATAGCAAAAGCAAATAATATATCACCTTTTAAAGTAGTAGCAATAATAAATGAATAACTTGATTCACATTATAATTAATAAACTATAAGTTATAATTTCAAATGAATCAAGAAATCAAACAAACTTTACCAAAAGGTTTTGTAGTTATTTTAGCTATGCTTACATCCATATCCCCAATGGCAATGGATGTTTATCTTCCCTCTTTTACACAAATATCAAAATATTTTTATACCTCAATTGATCAAATTGAGGTAACTTTGAGTATCTATCTTATTGGTTTTGCATTAGGACAACTTGTAGGTGGTCCATTTTCTGATAGATATGGGAGAAAATTGTTTATATTTATTGGTTTAAGTATTTATATACTATTTTCTTTTATGATTAGTATTGCCTCTAGTGTTGAGCAATTATGGGTATTTAGATTTTTTCAAGCTATTGGTGGTGGATTTGCTGTTGTAAATACAAGTGCAATTGTAAGAGATATGTTCCATGGAAAAGAGGGTGCAAAAGTGTTCTCAATGATCTCTATGGTTATGATGATAGCACCAATGGTTGCACCAGTTGTTGGTGCAACTATTTTACACTTTTCTTCTTGGCAGTTTATATTTATTTTTTTGTCTTTTTATGCTATTTTACTGTTGTTTTTTATAACAAAATTACCAGAAACTTCCCCTAAAAATAAAACTAAAAATATGTTTACAAACTATATAATTATACTAAAAAATAAAAATGCAGTATTGTTGATGTTAGCAGGTGGATTTGGAATTGCCGCTTTATTTATTTTTATTACTAAATCCTCTTTTATATATATGGAGTATTATAAATTAGATACTATGCATTTTTCATTGCTTTTTGGATTAAATGCAGCTGGATTAATAGTAGCGACAAAACTCAATATAATATTGCTTGAAAAATACTCCTCTTTAAAGCTATTTTTATTTGCAATTATTGCACAAATTTGTTTTGCTATGGGATTGTATTTTATCTCATCATTGAATATCTTGCCTCTGATGATAATTGGATTTGTACTGTATGTATCAACATTAGGATTAATTTTTGCAAATGTGTTATCTTTACTTCTTGAACATTTTAAAACAATTAGTGCAACGGCAACTGCTTTAAATGGTGTTATAGGTTTTTCAATTTCAGCTTTTATTGGTTTTGTGGCTAGTTTGCTCCATGATGGTACTCTTGATAATATATTTTATCTTATGATAATCACCTCTTTTACATCATTAGTAATATTACTAATTCTAATACAAAAGAAGAAAAAAGTTTCTCAATAATTTCTAAAATATGTTTACTATTGTAACATGTGATAAAGTTTTATACACAAAAAGTTACAAAAATGTACAAATGCTACTTTAATGCTACATAGTACACATACAATCACTTTGATATTAAAAAAAGGAGAATATTGTGGATAAAACTATGATTGACAAAATCAAAGCGAATCCCTCTTATCAGAAATTGATTACTGAAAGAGGTGCTTTTGCTTGGAAATTAACAATTACAATTTTAGTGGTTTACTATGCATTTATTTTATTTATTGCATTTAGCCCTGAAACACTTGGTGCTAGTATTAGTGGAGGACTTACAACATGGGGTATTCCAATTGGCATGGCTATTATTGTTTTTGCATTTGCGTTAACAGGAATTTATGTTAAAAGAGCAAACAGTGAATTTGATGATCTGTTACAACAAGTTAAAGATGATATTGCAAAGGAGATGAAGTAATGGTAAAAATTTTATCTGCTTTAATGTTAAGTGCAGTTGCAGTTTTTGCAGCAGGTGCTGATCTAGGTGCTGGTACAAAACAAGATTTAAATGTACCTGCTATTATTATGTTCTTTATGTTTGTTTTTGCAACTCTTGGTATTACATACTGGGCTTCTAAAAAAACAAAAAGTGCAAGTGACTTTTATACTGCAGGTGGTGGTATAACAGGTACTCAAAATGGTATGGCGATTGCTGGAGATTATATGTCAGCAGCATCATTCTTAGGTATTACTGGTATGGTATATTTAAAAGGATATGATGGACTTATTTTCTCTATTGGATTTTTAGTTGGTTGGCCAGTAATTTTATTTATGATCTCTGAGCAACTTAGAAACTTAGGTAAATATACATTTGCTGATGTTACAGCTTATAGATTAAGACAAAAACCTGTTAGAATTTTAGCAGCACTTGGTTCTATTGCAGTTGTTATTTTATACCTAATTGCTCAAATGGTTGGTTCTGGAAAACTAATTGAGATATTATTTGGACTTGATTATGAGTTTGCCGTTGTTTTAGTTGGTGCACTAATGGTAATGTATGTGGCTTTCGGTGGTATGCTTGCAACTACTTGGGTACAAATTATTAAAGCTGTTTTATTATTAGCTGGAACAACATTTATGTCAATTATGGTTATGGCACAATTTGGATTTAGTTTTGAAGAGTTATTTAAAACTGCAACAGAGATTCACTCTCAAGGTGTTGCAATTATGAGCCCAGGTGGACTTGTAAGTGATCCTGTTTCTGCAATCTCTTTAGGTATTGCTTTAATGTTTGGTACAGCTGGTCTTCCTCATATTCTTATGAGATTCTTTACTGTTGCTGATGCAAAAGAGGCTAGAAAGTCTGTATTTGTTGCAACTGGTTTAATTGGTTATTTCTATATCCTTACATTTATTATGGGATTTGGTGCTATTGTACTTGTTCTTGGTGCTGAGGGTAACATCTATTGGGATGACGCTACAAACACATTAAGAGGTATGAATAATATGGCAGCTATTTGGCTAGCACATGCTGTTGGTGGTGATTACTTCCTTGGATTTATCTCTGCTGTTGCATTTGCTACTATTTTAGCAGTTGTTTCTGGACTTACATTAGCTGGTGCATCTGCTATATCACATGACCTTTATGCAAATGCTTTTGCTAAAGAGGGTGAAAAGGTAGATGAGTTACAAGAGATGAGAGTTTCTAAATATGCTACTTTAGCTATTGGTGTTGTTGCGATTATTTTTGGTATTGCATTTGAGAAACAAAACATTGCGTTTGTTGTTGCACTTGCATTTACAATCGCTGCAAGTGCAAACTTCCCAGTATTATTTATGTCAATTTTCTGGAAAGGTTTAACAACTAGAGGTGCAGTACTTGGTGGATATATTGGTCTTGCATCTGCACTTATCCTTGTTATCTTAGGTCCAGTTGTATGGACAAGTATTTTAGGAAATGCTGAGGCAATTGTACCTTACAAATTCCCAGCTGTATTTAGTGTGCCTATTGCATTTATTGCAATTTGGTTCTTCTCTATAACTGATAGCAGTGATGATGCAGCTAGATGTCAAGAAGAATTTGAAGCTCAAAATATCAGATGTCAAACTGGTATTGGTGCAGATGGTGCAGTTAATCACTAAAAAGCAAATGAGACAAAGTTTAGTTAGAATTTAAAATCAAATTAAAGCCCCTTATTTAAAGGGGCTTTTTTTATGTAATTTGTATTATGATTATATAAGAAAAGTAAAGGAAAATATATGAGTCTTTTAGAGATAAAAAGTTTTATTAAAAATATAAAACCTTTTGATAATTTATTAAATAATGAGCTTGAAGAGGTTTGTAGTCACTTAGATATATTATATTTTAAAGACAATGAAGAGATTTTATCTCCTGCTAAAAATGCTGAATATCTTTATTTTATTATTAAAGGTGTGGTGCAAGAAAAACTAGAAGAGGAGGTAGTATCTGTATATTCTGCTAATGAGTATTTTGATCCTATAACACTCATTGAAAATAAAATAAAAAATACTTTTGTCACTGTCCAAGAGTCAATTTTATATGCACTACCAAAAGAGATATTTCTAAAATATATGTATCAAAATGACGCCTTAGAGAGTTATTTTTTCTCAACTATTTCACAAAAATTAAATAGTAGTATGCAAAATGAACAAAAGAAAAAGTTATTAGATTTTGCTATGTCAAAGGTTGAAGATGCCTATTTACAAAAACCGATCTATATAGATGAAACTGAAACTATCTATAGTACAGTTGTACAACTCACTACTAATAATATTCAATCAATTTTAGTTAAAAGAGCAGATGGTGAGATTGGTATTGTAACAGACTCAAGTTTTGTAAAAAAAGTACTTCTTAAAAGGATGGATGTAGATGGACCTATTAGTCAAATTACAACTTACGGTTTAAAATATATAGAAGCTACAGACTTTTTATTTAATGCCCAACTACAAATGGCAAAATACAATATTAAAAGACTTGTGGTAAGAAAAGAGGGTGAGATTGTAGGTATATTAGATATTGTGAGTCTTAGTAGCTTTTTTGCTTCTCATACACACTCAACTAGCATGTTAATAGAAGAGGCTAAAACTGTTGAAGAGTTAAAAGAAGCTAGTAGTAAGTTTATACGAACTATTCGAGTACTGTATGAAAAAGGGGTAAAAGTGAGATATATCTCTAAATTAATATCTCAATTAAATAATAAACTATTTCAAAAGCTCTTTGAACTTACTGCACCAGAGGAATTGAAAACAAAATCAGCTTTAATAATTATGGGAAGTGAAGGGAGATCTGAACAAATACTACGAACAGATCAGGATAATGCATTGATTTTAGCAGATGATTGTAGTATGGAGTATGATGAGATTCTGAAATATACCCAAACTTTTACAAAACATCTTGTAGAGTTTGGGTATCCCCTTTGTGATGGGAATATTATGGTATCAAATCCTTTTTGGGTACAAAATAGTACAAAGTTTAAAGAGACTATTTTTAATTGGATACATAAACCAAGTGAAGAGAACTATATGTATTTAGCAATTTTCTATGATGCTGTTGTAATTACAGGAGATAATAAGTTATTGACTGATTTAAAAGAGTATATGTATACAATATGTGAAAATGCACCATCTTTTTATCCATATTTTGCGAAGCCTATTGTCTCATTTGAAACACCATTAGGATTGTTTAGTGATTTTGTTGTGGATAAAGATTTACATAAAGATGAATTAGATATTAAAAAAGGTGGAATTTTCCCTATTGTTCATGGGGTGAGAACTTTAGCTATAGAAAAAAACCTACATGAAACAAACACTGTAGATCGTTTAAAAGAACTTCATGAGTTAGATATAATAGATGAAGAGTTTATGAATGAATTGACTGAAGCATTTAACTTTTTATTGACATTACGATTACGATTTAGGCTTGAAAAAATAGATAAAAGAGAAGAGTTGGATAATTATATAAATCCATCTAGATTAACTATTTTAGAAAAAGATTTATTAAAAGATAGTTTAAAAATAGTGAATAAATTTAAAAAATTTATCACATATCATTGTAAAATAAATATGATAAGTTAACGATATGTTCCTAAAAATAAAACAATATTTTAATCAAAAGAATTTAAAAGATAGTAACTATAATTATCTTTTTGAACCTTATGAGGGTGATGAATATGTATGTTTTGATTGTGAAACTACAGGTTTAAATCCTAAAACTGCTGAGATAATCTCAATAGGTGCAATAATTATAAAAGATAATAAGATAGTACACAGTAAAAAATTTGAACGCTTCGCAAAAACTACTAATCCACTTTGTAGTGAAAGTATAAAAATACACCATATTCGAGAGTGTGATATTCAAAATGCACTTGATATTGATGATGTAATAGATGACTTTTTAGACTTTATAGGTAATCGTCCCCTTGTAGGATATTTTTTAGAATTTGATTGTGCAATGATAGATAAATATATTAAGCCAAAATTAGGAATTACACTTCCAAATCCAAAAATTGAGGTCTCATCTTTATACTATGATATGATGATAAAAAAATATCCACAAGGAAATATTGATCTTCGATTTGATGTAATTATGAATAAATTATCACTCCCTCGTCTTGGAAAACATGATGCTATAAATGATGTAATTATGACCTCTATGATTTTTTTAAAATTAAAATAAATTGACTGATAAGTACAATTTAAGATTAGAAGGTTACATTTTTGTTACATTAGGTAACGAAATTTTTTTTTTCAACTCTATAATGGGTTATATTTTAAAATGCTATTAAAATGCTATATAATAAATTTATAATAAAATGATATAAAATTTAGGAGAAGTTGCAGTGGAAAATATTTTTAATCCAATTAAATCAAGGTTCAAAGAACCATTGATAAAAAATATGTGTGAATATAATGAATTAATGGATAAGTTTAAGGGTGACTATGAGGGTACTTGGGCTTCATTCGCTGATGAGAAAATTGACTGGTTTAAAAAGTATGATACTATATTAGATGAGAGTAATGCCCCATTTTATAAATGGTTTACTGGTGGACAGATGAATGTTGCACACCAATGTGTAGATAGACATCTTGATACAAAGAAAAATAAAGCAGCTATTATATTTGAAGGTGATAATGGTGACCAACAAATATTAACTTATAGAGAGTTAGCTTATGAAGTAAATAAAACTGCAAATATGTTTAAAAACAAGTTTGATGTTAAAAAAGGTGATAGAGTTGTAGTATATATGCCTATGATTCCAGAAGCAGCTGTTGTTATGTTAGCTTGTGCAAAAATAGGTGCTATTCACTCTATTGTATTTGGTGGATTTTCTGCTGAAGCTTTAAGAGATAGAATTATAGATGCTGAAGCTAAACTTGTTGTGACTGCTGATGGTGCATTTAGAAAAGGAAAACCTTATATGTTAAAGCCAGTAGTTGATAAGGCTTTAGAAGAGGGTTGTGAGTGTGTTAGTAAAGTATGTATTGTTGAAAGAAATGGTGAAGATATAGAGTGGGTTGCAGGGAGAGATTATTCTTACAACGAATTAGTTAAAACTGAATCTTCAGTATGTGCAGCTGAGCCTATGGATAGTGAAGATCCGTTATTTTTACTTTATACATCTGGTTCAACAGGTAAACCAAAAGGGGTACAACACTCAAGTGCTGGGTATATTTTATGGGCTCAAATGACTATGGAATGGGTATTTGATATACAAGACAATGATACTTATTGGTGTACAGCTGATATTGGTTGGATTACAGGGCATACATATATTGTGTATGGACCACTTGCAGCAGGGGCTACTACAGTGATGTTTGAAGGTGTTCCTACTTTTCCAGATGCTGGAAGATGTTGGAGAATGGTTGAAGAGTATAAGATTAATCAATTTTATACAGCACCAACAGCTATTAGACTTTTACATAAAACAGGTGCACATGAGCCAAGTAAATATGATTTAAGTAGTTTAAGAATTTTAGGAACAGTTGGTGAGCCTATTGATCCACCTGCATGGAAATGGTACTATGAAGAGGTTGGTGGATCTCAATGTTCAATTGTTGATACATATTGGCAAACAGAAACAGGTGGGCATATGATATCTCCACTTCCTGCTGCTACTCCTATTAAACCAGCTTGTGCTACTTTCCCATTACCAGGGATTATGGCAGAGATTATTGAAGAGGACGGAACTCCTGTAGAGATTGGTGAAAAAGGTTTTATGTGTGTAACTAAACCTTGGCCATCAATGATAAGAACTATTTGGAATGATGGAGAGAGACTCAAAAAATC
>Ga0209345_10006464_pt1 | contig 10612 bp, 11 predicted proteins | sample Cruoilmetagenom7_FD_187294 | JGI IMG/M metagenome (GOLD analysis project Ga0209345, IMG submission 187294) | Oil polluted marine microbial communities from Coal Oil Point, Santa Barbara, California, USA - Sample 7 (SPAdes) (version 2) | ecosystem: Environmental > Aquatic > Marine > Oil seeps ... | reverse complement strand
GTTTACACTTTTTGAGGTTGGTCTGTATTCGTTATTCATGTAATAGTGGCTTATCTGTAGATATATAGATTTCCATATATCAAATTTCACTGCGTTATCGGTCGGAATCCTCGACGACGTACTACAATGTACGACTTACTCGGATTCCTCCCTCTGGCCTTGTGAAATTTAATATCTGAAAATCTATAGTGCTTTGCGACAAGGCTTTAAACCGAATAGCCTCCACCGACAATTTGTAGCTCATAATTGAGTTTCAAAATTTCTATTTGACACGTAATTAATTGGGTGCTAGTTTTGGAGATTGGAGATGGAGACATTGAGTACGATTGGGGAGGAAGCGAAGCATGACAAGAGTAATACTTGTTAGACACGGAGAAACAGACTGGAATCAAGAGCAGATATTTCGGGGGAGAATTGACGTGCCACTTAACAACACAGGGCTCAAGCAAGCGAGGGCAACTGGTGAGGCACTTGGGAGCCGAAAGATAGATGCAATTTACTCAAGTCCGTTAAGCCGAGCAGTTGAGACTGCCAAGGCTATAGGTAGTTTTCATCCCGACATATCGGTAAGAGATGCCAAGGGTTTCATAGATATTGACTTTGGGAAATGGCAAGGTATACCCCATGAGAAGGTAAAAGAGGAATATAAGGAGCTTTACGGCAGATGGCATAAAGAGCCACACAATGTTAAAATGCCTGATGGTGAGGGCTTAGACGACGTAAAGCTTCGAGCTGTCGAAGCGCTCAATAACATACTTGCCGATCATAATGATGGAACCGTTGTTATTGCGTCTCACAGAGTCATTAACAAAGTGGTCCTTTGCGCCATTTTGGGGCTAACCAATCAACATTTCTGGTGCATAAGACAGGATACGTGTGCAATAAATATATTCGACAACTCAGAGAGAGGGTTCATCGTTTCAGTGATAAACGATACCTGCCACATCAAAGCGCTTGGTGATAGCACAAGCAGTGTGGATTTTTAAGGGATTTTAATTTAAATAGAGGGCTCTTAGATGTTGATTGATTCTCATGCACATCTGGATCTACCGGAATTCGATGGTGATAGGGATCTTGTTGTCCAGAGAGCAGTAGAGAAAGGTGTAAAATATATACTAAATGTGGGTGTCAACCTTGAATCATCTCGAAAGGCCACGGAACTCGCAGATAAGTATGATATTATCTTTGCATCTGTAGGTGTTCACCCCCATGATGCAAAGGCCATTGAAGACGGAACGTACACTGCTCTAAAGTCGCTGGCCAAAAAGAGGAAGGTTCTTGCCTTTGGAGAAATTGGTCTCGATTTTTTCCGAGATCTGTCCGCTAGGGAGGTTCAAGTAAAAAGATTCCGGGAGCAGATTAACTTAGCCGGCGAATTGAAACTTCCCCTAATAATACACGACAGAGATGCTCACAAAGAAATTGTGAACATATTAAGGGAAGAGGGGGCCAAGAACCTGGGAGGCGTCATACATTGTTTCTCTGGAGATTACGCCATGGCAAAGAGTTGCCTGGACATGGGGTTTTCTATCTCAATTCCTGGTACTGTTACATTCCCTAAGGCGCTCCAACTTCAGGAGATAGTTAAAAAACTTCCCCTCTCCAGTATTCTTATTGAGACCGATTGTCCCTTTCTTGCACCAGTCCCACATCGTGGCAAAAAAAACGAACCCTCTTTCGTTAGATACGTGGCAGAAAAGATAGCTTTCATGAAGAACACCTCTTTTGAGAATGTTGCAAAGGCCACTTCTTTGAACTTCAAGAGACTTTTCGCCCCTTTTCTCCTGCCATGAATTCAAGAAGACCCATACAGGCGTAAGAAGTTTTTTGCTCGGAGATAAGTTCAATAGGTATGTCAAGATCCAGGAATACATATCGAGCCAATCAAAAAAAGGGGGATCTTTGTGCATTAGTGGGGGGATTCTGCTGATTCATTGCTCATGCCGCAAATGAATGGTTGTTATTAGGTGCTAGGCGCTAGGTGTTGGTTTATTGGGCATGGCTCTGAGCACATGACAAAAGGCTGAAAATATAGGCTGAAAAAAAATTCTTGCCATAAGCTAATTTAACTTGATATTAATCAAAAAGCAGTATATAATTTTATTAATTCTTAGTTAAGAAGGCCCGGCATGAATAATAATAGTATCGGGCTGGTTTCGTTCTTAGGGGGAGATCTAGGAGATCCATTTGTCAAAAGTGACAACCTGAGGTTTGGAACCATTAAAATTTGAAAGGAGGGTGTCACTATGGCGAATGGTACAGTGAAGTGGTTTGATGATCGTAAAGGCTATGGATTCATTGAGCAAGAAGATGGTCCGGATGTGTTCGTTCATCATTCAGGGATCGACGGTGCCGGTTTTAAGTCTCTCAATGAAGGCGATCGGGTTACATTTGATATCGAGCAGGGTACAAAAGGTCCTTCTGCAGTAAATGTAACTATTGCTTAATTAAACTTGTTCAGGATAAAAAGGGCACTCCGTCATTTATGATGGAGCGCCCTTTTTTTTGTCCTTTTATGCCCTTTTTGATATGATGCTAAAGATCATTGATCAGAGCTGTAAAATGATCATCAACATCATTTTGGATCTCCTTTATTTGATCAGCCGTCAGGCCGGAAAACCTCCCCTGGACTTTCAGATATTCTTCGATGGGCTTTCTTTCTTTCGGCCGCCTCGATATTGTCCTTTTTCCTTCAGATGACTCATAGAGCACCCAGGCGCCGGTTTCATAAGCGAGACGAGAGACTTCTATCCCAAGTGCAGGATCAAATTCCCAGCCGGTAGGACACGGACAGAGGATATGTAGGAAAGCCGGACCGTCCGCCTCCTTTGCCTTCAATATCTTCTTTTCCATATCTTTCAAGAAACAGGGAAGTGCTGTAGCCACATATATGCCGTGAGCTTCCATGATCCTGGAGATATCCTTCTTCTTGACCTGCTTGCCCTTTAACGTGGTCTTGGTCTTTGCCAGATATGAGGTGGTGCTGCTTCTCTGAGCCCCTGTATTCATATATGCCTCGTTGTCGTAACAAACATATATGACCTTGTGGCCGCGTTCCACTGCGCCGGATAGCGCCTGGAATCCGATATCTGCCATTCCTCCGTCTCCGCCTATGGCGACCACATTATAATCCTTGCCCATCTTCTCTAGGGCCACCTTAATACCACTAGCAGCAGAAGCCACGTTACCGAAGCAGTAATGGCCGGCAGGGAGTTTCCATCCGGATAGGGCAGCACTGCTCGTTGCTGCCATCACGCAGCCGGTAGCATATGGGACCACCGTATCTTTCCCCAAAGTGGAGAGTATCTTTCGACAGACGAGAAGGGATGTGCAACCAGCACATAGGTTTAACCCCTTCGACATAAAATCGGTAATACCGCGTACATCTTCTCTTATAACCTCTTTTCCTGTCTTCAACTGGTCATAATTAGAAACGCCACTGGCCTTTGCCCATAGTTCCTCCGGCTTGAAAAGATTGTACCATTCCTCAAACCCATCGTCTCTTTCCAGGGCCTTGTCGACCATGCTCTCCATATCCCAGGAATAGAGGTCTTCATGTCCTATAATAAAATTGGATATGATAGGCTTAAAGTCGTATAAAGCGGACCTTATCTCGGAATAGAGAACACCGTGAAACCCAGGAGAGTTGAACCGGTCGATGACGATGACCTTCTTAGCATTTGCAAGGGCGTCTCTGATCTCTTCCTCTGGAAACGGTCTGAATACCCTGATCTTCAAAGACCCCAAACGAATACCCTTGTCTCTGTATTTTGCTACCACCCCCCGTGCTATTGCTGCGTTACAACCCATGGATACAACTACCACCTCGGCGTCTTCCACTCTGTAAGCATCCACCAACCCGTACTTTCTCCCAAATATCTCCTCAAACTCACGGCAGGCCTCTTGGATTACCTCCTTGGCTGTAATCATGGCCTTGTGCTGCTGATATTTTCGATAAGTGAATTCCGGCATTGCTCCTGTCCCCTGAAGGATTGGATAATCCGTATCATAGAAGGCGTGTTTTGGTCTATAAGGAGGCAGAAAAGCGTCCACCTTTTCTTGCTCAGGGACATCCAGCGGTTCGTACGTGTGAGTCATTCGAAAAGCCTCCAAACATACAAAAGTCGGCAGAAGGACACCCTCGTGCTCTCCTATCTTGTACGCCATGATTATGGTATCGATAACCTCCTGAGCATTCTCCGTGTAAAACTGCAAATAGCTGGCATCCCTCTCGGACATGATATCCGACAGATCACTTACTATCGTCTGCGGGGACCCGACACCCCTGCTTGTAACGGCTACCACTATCGGTAGGGCCATCCCTGATGCCATCCAGAGAACCTCATGCATAAAGGCCATACCCTGCCCACAGGTAGCGGTAAAGGCTCGCACCCCTGCTGAAGAGGCTCCCGCACAGACACTGCCGGCAGAATGTTCTCCTTCCACATTAACTGTAGTAGCATCCATCTGCCCTGTTTCGATCAGCTCTGTTAGTGCACCGATTACCCCTGTATTCGGTGTAATTGGATATGCAGAAACCACCTCTACCCTCGCAAGCTTTGCACCGTAAGCTGCAGCTTCTGAACTTGATATAAATTCCTGACTCATATACCCTCCCTTACCATCTCTATGGCATCTCTGGGACATTCATGGGCACATATCCCACACCCCTTGCAGTAATAGTAGTTAATCGCCACCTCTTTGTCCTTCTCGTATAGGATGATTCCATCCGGACAATATTGACTGCAGACTGCACAAGGTTTGCATTTTTCGTTATCTAATACCGGTTTGAATATTCGCCAGCTTCCTGTGTTGTTGATAGCCGTGGTACCTAAATTATGGGATACACATCCCCTTATTAATTCTACAGACATTTCATCACCTCTTCGTACGTTTTATCGATGGCCTCCATGTTGGCCACTATCTTTTCCTTGCTCTTTTTTTTGAGAAGGAGATCTTTTGCCGCCTCTTTTATCGATTCGAGAGAAATCAACCCTGTAGCTGCGGAAAACGCCCCCATCATCGATGTATTGACAATCGGAATCCCCAGCCACTTGATAGCGATGGCGGTCGCATCCACACATACCGCTTTGTGTTTGAATTTGAGCTCTTTTGTGGAATTTATAATAAGTCGTCCCCCTTCTCTTAGCTGGGCGTCCAGATCCACGGTCTCTGCCAGACCCGAATCGAGAACAACAAGGTAATCCCCTATTAGGAATGGCCCCCTGTCTGAAACACGCTCGTCATCGATCCTGGCATAGCCTGCCATCTCAGCGCCCCTTCTGATCCCTGCCACATCCTGAGTAGACTGTCCAAATTTTCCTTCTTTACAGGCAGCAAGAGCTAGTACGCGTGCCATAGTAACGGACCCCTGGCCTCCTCTGCCCAGACACTTGATCTCAATCATAATTCCTCCCTCATTAATATTAAAGTGATTCGGTTATGAGCATCTTTTATTTCGCGGCTTACGCTTTAAAAAGATGAGAGCGCCATAAGACCAGAAATTTTGAAACTCAATCATGAGCTACAAATTGTCGGGGGGGCTATTCGGTTACTTGTTATACGTAAAGCTTTTTCGCAAACCCCTATCTACAGATAAGTCACTATTACACGAAGAACGAATACCTTATGACAAAGCAGTTCATAAGAAGTAAACGAATAGTCCCCCTGACAATAGCTTAAAGGCACAATTCAAATGAGTTTCAAAATTTCTGAAGACAAATTAAAGTGATACCCTTTGAAAAATAACCATTGGCGCTCATACCATAGCACAGCAAAAAACTATTGTGAACGACCCTTTAACTTTTAGGAGGTGTTTGGACCATAACTTCTTTTCCGGTAAAGACCTCATCTACCATGAGGTTCTCAAATCTGAACGTGCTGTGTTTCGCTAAAATCCTTGCTGGTTCCTCGTGGAGTGGTTCCATACCTCTGTAATAGGTCTTCTTTTCAACCAGATCATTTACTGTCTTATGATCCTCGATTACAATATCGCCACCCTTTATCAGATATGCGCAGTCACTGAAACGGTTCTCCAGGTCACACGCATTTGTATTCTGGTTTATATCATATATGACTATGTCCGCTTTTGCCCCTACACCCAGGTGACCTTTGTCCACCAAACCAAGGATATCCGCAGGGTTTTGTCTTGTAATCCTTGCGATATCCAAAAGGGAGTATTCAAAATCCGGAAGCTTCTTGTCAAAGAGGCCGGCCCTGTTCTCAACCTTCATAAGCCACGAGAATATTTTCGGATACGCTTCGAACGAGGCATTGACTGGGCTGTTGGTGGAAAAAGATATACTCTTGAAAGGATGGCTCAAGGCTAGTTTCAAGGCAAAAAATGGGGATTCATCATCAGGGGTCTTTCCACGAGAGAATACGATTGGCTCGGAGAATCCCATATCAACACTTCCATAAACCTCTTCATGCGCCTGTTTAGGGTTTGATATCTTCAGGTTTTGTTCAAAGTCGAATAACCCTAAGTCTACCGATGCCCCTTCATCAAGCCAAGCCAAGACCTTTTGGTAAGCTTCTTCGCTGGTCATGGCCGATCCTACATGGGAAAAGTGGAAGACCGATGAGTTTTCTATCTCTTCACTGAGTAAATCTAAAGACGTATGCATGATTGTGCGCGGAAAGCCCTCCCCGCTTATCTCTGAAAATAATTTCAGCACCTTCTTTGCCTTCACATTTCTCATAATGAACATTCTCTGGGCGTATCTTACAAAAGGTTCATATATCTTTATACCGATAGCCTTGGCCCTGGCCAAGGCTATCGGTATAACCTTCTTAACCTCGTCATAGTGCTTAGCAGACTTGATCTTTTTCTCGATATCTCTTAGATTCAGGACTAGAAAAGACGAAGTGTCTAATATGGGTATTGAAGACAGCTCATGATGAACATAATTTGCAGTGGGTTGGGTCAGAAAAGGTTCGTTTACGTGGGTATACCCCATCTTAGCGTATATGTGGCCAATCTCCCTGAGTGAATAGAATCTGTTTGTGCCTCTCAAGAGGTTTAAACCATAAGTAGCAACGTGGCTGTGGATATCAATACCCCCTGCCATAATAGCTTTTCCGTATGCATTAATGATCTTAGGGTAACCGGAGAACCCATCTACGATCGTCCCATCCTCTATAAAGATATCCTTCTCTTCTCCATCGAGGTTATTCTTTGGGTCGAAGAGCCTTCCACCTTCAATTTTTATCTTCATATGATTCTCCTGTATCGGTCAGCTACACCAGGCCGCCAACGGGGTAGGGACTCTTATCGGTATTAATAAAGTCTCCTTAACTCATTGCCAAGGACTGAATACGACCAGTTCTTTCCAGTCCTGGTTCTGAATCCACGGTTATTGAGAAGTTTGACGATGGCAGACGGGGGAACTCCTCTCTTTTTAGCATCGAGTGCTACCTCCATGGCTTCTCCAAACTGAGCCCTGTATTTTTCTCTATCTGAAAGGACCAGTGGTTTAACTTCCTCTGCTTTTACCTCTTCTTCTCGTTCTCGTTCTATTTCATACAAGACCGGTTCTTTTTTCGCCATTCTTTTTTGGTGTTTTCTAAACATCTTTTTGTATACCGGGCAGTCTCTGTCGCACTGTGCCTTAAAGGGATTATTCTCACAGCCACAATCAAAAGTCCTGTCCGATTTATAAATGTACTTGATATTGGACTTTGTGCTGTGGCGTATCCGTGAATTCGAACTGGATGATATGGACGATAGGACATCCACACAGTATTCTATCATCCAATTCAGACACTCCTTCGCAGACGCCCCTATATATTTGAACCAGCATGCCATAAACTGAGTTAAATCTTGACGGGAAGGATTACTGTCTTCATTTGAGAATCGTTCCAGAGGAACTCCATTCGTAGCTAGATCCTTGATGCAAGGAAACAAAAGTCTGTTATTTTCTTCTCCAAGAACTTTGTTCAGTTCGTACAAGTGTTTACTTTTCTTTTCTGACATCTTATTATCCTTTAATAGATTTCCAAGCGTTCTTCATCACTTTTGTATTATTCCTGCTCAATATAACAGACAGTCCTGATACGGATTCAACGGTGATCTAATTTTAATCCTCAAAATGCTCTATGTATTCCTGCGGTTTTGCGTTTTCAGATCGAACAAATCTAACCTATAGATATCCCCATATGACTCGATGCTAAAATGATAACATCTCTATTGTGAGGCGAAAAGATATTAGCAGCTCAATTTAGGGAAGTTGTCATGGCTTTTCAGGGCAAAGATTGATCGCAAAGGTTGTTAAGCAGGAGGAGAAATATTGGTCTGAAGACAGCAAGTTGTATGAAGAAATAGACGAAGATGGAGAGGAGCTTTGTTGAGAAAAATAGTATCAAGTCATCTGAGGACTACTATAAATCTGAACTCCGGCTTGAGGAAGTTATTTCGGCCCCGTCCCTAGATATTGATATATTTCTTCCAAGATGGCCTCGTCCGATGGATAGTCAGTCTCCAGAACCTTTTTCAGTCTAAGGGGAAGGCCGTCCATCCTGTAAGCTATGCCCTCTGCCTCAACACCCGTAATAGCCGTTGGGAAAACTACATCGCATTTATTGGTAGTCCTAGTCCAGAAAGGATCGATTAGGATTATAGGTATATCCTTCAGAAGATCAGACTGCTGCGAAGGCATAGACCAGAAAGGGTCTTCCCCGATTATTAATGCAGCGTCGATTTCATGAAGGTTATCCAGCAACGTGTTCATGCTATGTTTAGTCCTTTGGTCACCTGAAAAATCTGCCGGCATTGGGCTTCCCAACTCCCTGAGCAGGAGCTGCATTACTCCGCTGCAATTAAAATCATCGTATAGAGGAACGACTACAAACCTTGTCTTATTGTTCAACTCCTTAACAAGGGCCATAAGAGTCTCAACATTCCTGACAGCGTTACCTTTTTGTGCCAACCCCAAACCAAAGAAGATAACACCATACTGTGCTTTGACCATATACTTTACCATATCTTCTATGGTAGCGATATCGCCTTCATAGTCTTCAACGCCTTGCCCTTTCAACAACTTAATCATCGTTTCCAATGCCAGAAAATCAGTACCCGGTTCGACTAGAAGGTACCGGCGGGACATCTTGGTCATCTCATTTTCACAAACATCTATAGTGAAGACCAGTCTGTCCTGGTTTCCCCTTTCCTTGCATCTCCCCTTGGGGAAAAGGGAATACCGGGCCAGGTGTCTTGGAGTCGAGTGTACCGGGTTGCACCCCCAATAGACTATAAGGTCAGCGTTATTCTTTATCTCCTCTAAAGGCGCGATGTAGAAGTTTGAATCTCCCATCGCTGAATAATATGCGCTCAAAAGGGACGCTTTCCTTGGCTCGAACCATCCCTTTAACCTTCTTGTGATATTCAATGCGATCCTTTGGGTGTTATATCCTGAGTTTGTCAGCCCATAAACCAACGGCTTCTTTGAACCCTTCAAGATATCCACTGCTCTGGAAATGGCTGTTTTATAGTCAGTCTCCACCAAGCTCTTTTCCTTGATCATCGGTCTTTCCACCCGTCCCCTTCGCATGTTTGAAGTGAACTTCTTGGTAAAAAGAAACTTGTTTATGCCCCATTCACAAACATTTCTTATGGACTTTACCTTATTGTTCTCAACTACTACGTCGATGTCATCACACAAACAACCACAGGAAGGGCATATCACCGACTCGTACAGTATCTCCGCCAAGCTTTACCTCCACCCTAAGCCGTATCTTTTTAAATAGTATCCATCCACAAATGCGCATCCTTCATCAAAGTTATAAAGTATAGATTTTCAGATATTAAATTTCACAAGGCCAGAGGGAGGAAACCGAGTAAGTCGTACATTGTAGTACGTCGTCGAGGGTTCCGACCGATAACGCAGTGAAATTTAATATCTGGAAATCTATAGTTTATTCTTTTTATTATTGGGGTATGCACTTGACTCCAGTTCGCAAGTGCGAACCTTTTGATTTTAAATTGATCGTCGAACGCTTGCCGGTACGCTATATCCATGGGTTGAAATCAGAGAAGACTGATGGCAGTGGTAGGGCATAACTCCACACATGCTCTGCAGATATAGTCAGATGGGTCTACCCGCCTACAGGACTGAGGGTCAACCAGTTTAATTTTTCCATTATCTATCCTTAATACCACATCGTCTGAAAAGCTTGGCCCTCTTCCGGATTCCACTTCTTGACTCTTCTCAATATTTATCTCACATACAGTGACACATATACCACATCCGTTACACTTTTCCGGTGTGAGCAAAAGTCCTGTTATCTCCTTCTCGCTATCAACCTCAGGGCCCAAAAGCTCGTTTAGTGTGGCCAGAGACTCTGAGTGTTCCGGTTCCAAGAGAATAGGACAGTCCTCTGGTCTAACGTCTCTTGAAATCAGGTGATTAGCAAACCCCATGCATGAAAAGCCGCACTTCTTGCAATCGGTCTTCGGAAGATACTTTTGCAGTTGGTACATGGATAACTTTGCCATAGAATCACCTTAGGGACGAGGTTGAAATAACTTTCCCATTTGTGCATCTCATCATCAGGCCATCCCCCGATCGGGGTAGAGGATTCCGACCGATAACGCAGTGAAGTTTGATGGACACTA
>Ga0209345_10006463_pt1 | contig 10615 bp, 12 predicted proteins | sample Cruoilmetagenom7_FD_187294 | JGI IMG/M metagenome (GOLD analysis project Ga0209345, IMG submission 187294) | Oil polluted marine microbial communities from Coal Oil Point, Santa Barbara, California, USA - Sample 7 (SPAdes) (version 2) | ecosystem: Environmental > Aquatic > Marine > Oil seeps ... | reverse complement strand
CCAGCCGCGGAATATGCGGGCCGGTCAATCCTGAAAGGCTAAGACACTTCTCATGGAACAAGCACGGGCAACGATAATCGGCGGTGGCCCGGCTGGTCTGATGGCGGCAGAGGCACTAACGCGCCGAGGCATAGCAGTCGATCTGTTTGACAGTATGCCCTCGCTCGGGCGCAAGTTCCTGATGGCCGGGAAGAGCGGGCTCAACCTCACCCATTCGGAATCGATTGATCGTTTCCTCACCCATTTCGGCGAGGCACGACCTTACCTTCAAAACACCATTGAGCATTTCCCGCCAAATGCCGTCCGGGAGTGGGCGACAGAGCTTGGCACCAAAACCTTTGTCGGCTCGTCTGGCCACGTCTTCCCTAAGAGCATGAAAGCCGCGCCCTTGCTGCGTGCATGGATACGCCAACTCAAGGCGCGCGGTATGAGCGTCCATGTCCGTCACAAGTGGCTTGGCTGGGATGGGACGGGAGCCTTGCTGTTTGAAACACCAGAGGGAAAACAATGCGTCAAAGCAGACGCAACCATTCTGGCGTTGGGAGGGGCCAGTTGGCCCAAGCTGGGGTCTGATGCAAGCTGGGTTTCTCACGTGAGAGAGGTGGGCATAGAGGTTAAGCCATTCGAGCCTGCCAATTGTGGTTTCAATCATGCATGGTCGGATCATTTCAAAGAGCGGTTTGCTGGCGAGCCCGTAAAAGCTGTCGCACTTACCGCAGATGATGTGCGTGTGAATGGTGAATTTGTGGTAACCACCTATGGCGTTGAAGGCAGTGGCATCTACCAGCATGCGCGCGCGTTGCGCGAGATCATCCAGGAGAAGGGCGAGGCAGTGCTTCGTCTTGATCTAATGCCTGACGTGCCGCTTGAGAAAGTCATCACGCGCCTGTCAAAGCCACGCGGCACGAAAAGCTTTTCCACTCACCTGAAGAAAACAGTCTTCTTGTCGGGCGTTAAAGCCAATCTTCTGCGTGAATGTACGCCCGATCGCCTAGGCGATGTGGAGACACTTGCGGAGGCGATCAAAGGCCTCCCTCTCAAAGTGACGAGCGCCCGCGCGATAGAGGAAGCGATTTCATCCGCAGGCGGCATCTCATTTGAGGCGCTGGATGAAGACTTCATGCTGACCTCAAGGCCGGGCACGTTCTGCACAGGCGAGATGTTGAACTGGGAAGCTCCAACCGGCGGGTATTTGCTGAATGCCTGTATGGCACTTGGTCGCTCCTGTGGGGTCGCGGCAGCCACCTATTTGAAGTCGCGCTAAAGGTGTGGGATGGCCAAGATACGCATCAACGATAGGGTCGAGATAGATGAGGCCGAGCTGGAAGAAAGCTTCATTCAGGCGGGGGGACCTGGAGGGCAGAATGTCAATAAAGTGGCAACTGCAGTTCAACTGCGCTTTGACGTGGGTAGGTCACAGGCACTTACTGCGGCGACGAAAAGACGCTTAGGCGAGTTCGCCGGGCGACGCCTCTCGTCAGGTGGAATTCTCACGATCACAGCGCGGGAACATCGTTCGCAACAAATGAACCGGGACGCAGCCCGCACACGGCTGTTCGATCTTCTGAAACAGGCATCAGAACCTGTGAGATACCGTGTAAAAACAAAACCGACGCTGGCATCCAAACGGAAGCGGCTAGAGACCAAAAGCAAGCGAGGCGATAAGAAGAAACTTCGCGGAAAACCAAAATTGGATTAGCGGATTGATGGCGTGGCACTGCAAATTGGAGCCAAAAATGATATTAGGCGACACTTAGCTTCCGCATTTGAAGACGAGTTCATGAGTTTTTCATCGGGTTCACCACGCCCGATATCGGCGTACTCGGACCTGAGCCTTTTCATCGCGAGCACTGTGCCGCTGTTAGGTTCGCCAATGCCTGCTGTGCTGTAATGTGCGTGGTAGCTGAAAAACAGATTTGGGTCTGTGCCTGCGGTCTTGCACATTGGGAGCGTGATGGTTTCCAAGGTCACTCGACTACCATTCTCAAAGTCACTCTCATACACCAGATAAAAGCCGCACGGGTGCTCGAGCATCATTTGATGTCCAGCAACTGCCTCCTCCCTTTGGTCAGCTGCAGTAGGTCGAGGAAATTCGTACCTGTTGGTTTGAAACCCAATCGGTCGATAACTGCATCTCCTGCGATCTTGTAGATAATCTCCTCAGGCGATTCCTGCTCAAGCAGGGTCACCTGCGACATGAGCTTGGCGAGCTGCCGCATCGGTAACGCGTCTTGATGGGCAGGACAAATATCTCTCTGGGCTGCGCCATAACAGTCAAGAAACAGGCGGAGACCATTTTTGTCATGCGCAATTTTCAATAGCTGGTCTGGTGTCACGGCTATTCGAGGCTCAAAATATCTGTTGATCCAGCAAGTTTCATACGTTTTGTCTAAGCGCGGGCGCACGTTCCTCTACCTTGGTAGCTGGCGCATCCGACAGGTTGGGCACCCCAAATCCTATGTCAACAAACTCAGCCACAGACCAATCAACCATGAGGGAAGTACGCGCACCAAGCGCATAAACGTCTGTTGCTTGATGGTGAATGTGATAGCCGAAGATGAAATCTATTCCAGAGGCCGCATTTTTTCGCATAGGCAGCATGAGGCTTTCGCTGATCATACGGCGACCAGACTCATATTGATTTTCATAGACGGCATAATGGCCACATCGGTTGGTCAGCCCTGCGTTGTTAACCCGCGCACTCTTTTCCCGGATGGCGGCGTCGAAGAAATCTAGAAAATTCTTGCCCGTAGGGTTAAAGCCAAGCCTCGCAACAATGTTCTCGCCTGCTATCCGATAAACAATGTGGTCATCGTCCAGGCGTTCCATGAGCGTGACATTGGCGAGCATAGGTGCCATTTTCCGCATTGGCAGCCGATCTTGAGATGCCACATTGAGCGCGCCCTCTCCCTGGGCTTCGCGGTATCCCGCAATCAGGCATCGCATTTTCTCTGGTGCAAGAGATAGCGCCAGCATTTCGTCCAAAGTCATAAAACCACCCAATCATCTCGGTTCAAAACCAAGCCCTGCACTAAGCCTGACAGCATCTTTTTTAAAAAGAATGAAGTCCGCCAGATACTGGGGGGGACTGGGGGAAATCCGGGGAATTTGCGGCTCTGGTATTAATTATTGAGAGCCAAACTTGCGGATTTACGCGAGGGGATGTAACCAATCTGCTGACCTTGCAGGATGAAGACCATGAGTATTGATCAGACCTACACAGTGGCGGCGATGTACAAATTCGCTGCCCTCCCAGATTTCGAAACGCTCCAGACGCCTCTGCAAGCTGTTTGCAGAGCGAACCAGGTCATGGGAACAATTCTTCTCGCAGAAGAGGGGATAAACGGAACTGTCGCTGGTCCCCGAAAAGGCATCGAGCTTGTCGTTGCCCACATCCAGTCTGATCCCAGGTTCGAGGGCATCAGCATTAAGTATTCTTACACTAAAAAAATGCCCTTTCACCGGATGAAGGTGCGTCTGAAGAAAGAGATTGTGACCTTGGGCAGGCCGGTGGCAGATCCCAACAAACAGGTTGGCACTTATGTGAAGCCGGAAGACTGGAACGACCTGATTTCAGACCCGGACGTCATTTTGGTCGACACGCGAAACGAGTATGAAGTGGCAATCGGAACTTTTCGCGGAGCAGAAGATCCCAAGACCGCAAGCTTTCGTGAGTTTCCCGAGTGGGTTGAGGCTCTGAAGGCACGCGTAACGGAAGGCAAGAAGCCGAAAGTAGCCATGTTTTGCACTGGTGGCATTCGCTGCGAGAAAGCCAGTTCCTACATGAAAACGGAAGGTTTTGAAGACGTCTATCATTTAGAAGGCGGCATTCTGAAATATCTTGAGAATGTGTCTGAAGAAGAAAGTCTTTGGGAGGGCGAGTGCTTTGTCTTCGATCAGCGTGTCTCGGTGGAGCATGGTCTCACACCTGGCAGCTATGATATGTGCCACGCCTGCAGACGGCCGATCTCTGAGGAAGAGAAGGCAGCACCGCAATATCAGCCCGGCGTGAGCTGTCCTCATTGTTACGATGCCTCAAGCCCCGAACAGATCGCGCGTTTTCGGTCCAGACAAAAGCAGATCGATCTGGCAAAGAAGCGGAACGAAAAGCATCTTGGGGCGCGGTATGAAACACCTGCGTTGGCGGATGACTGATGGAAGAGCTACCCATCCTCTACTCCTTCCGCCGTTGTCCCTATGCAATGCGCGCGCGCTTGGCTCTGGCGTCAGGTGGCCTATCTGTCTCTCTGCGCGAAGTTGTGTTGCGCGACAAACCTCCTGAGATGATTGCAGCCTCACCAAAAGCGACAGTGCCTGTTCTGGTCCTCCCAGAGGGAGAGGTTCTCGAAGAAAGCCTCGATGTCATGCACTGGGCTTTGGGTCAGTCTGACCCGGAGAATTGGCTCGGGGGTGACCGTTCAACAATCGATGAGCTGGTCGCGCAGAATGATGGTCCCTTTAAACACCATCTCGATCGCTACAAATACGAGAACCGATATGACGGGGCCGTTGCAGAGGAACACCGGACAGAAGCTGCGGTGACCTTGCGCGGGTTAGATGAGCGGCTGAGCAAGAGTGTCTGGTTGTGTGGGGCAAATGCCAGTTTTGCTGACTATGCGATCCTGCCCTTTATTCGGCAGTTCGCAAATACCGACCGCGCCTGGTTTGACGCGCAGGACTGGAGCCACCTGCGCGCCTGGCTGGAGCGCTTCCTGGCATCACATCGCTTTAAATCTGTTATGGAAAAGTACCCTCGTTGGAGCACTGGCGATCCTGAGCCGATCTTCCCGAGCGCGCAGGTGAGTCCAGATAGGCACACTGCCAACTAATTGGACTCATTGGGAGAATCCCGAATCGTTTGAGCTTGACGAGGCGAATCACTTTGTGATTCTCTCATCCTTATGGAACGTTTCGGATTAGTCTCAACACATGAACCTCTCAGGCTCCGGCTGCTGGTCTTGCCGGTCCTTTGTGGGCTTCTGCTGACTTATTTCATCGTCAATGCGGTGAAGGGGGAACAGGGATTGCGGGCATGGTCCTCCTTGGCCATCGAGATTGAGACATTGCGCGAAAACCTGGCGAGCGTCAGCGCGGATCGTACGCGGCTGGAACATCAGGTCGCGCTGCTGCGCCCGGAAAGTCTGGACCCGGACCTGCTTGATGAGCGGGCGAGAGCCTATCTCGGAGTTTCCCGACCTGACGAACTGACCATTTATCGTGATCCCAAGTAGTTTCCAATGTGATCTCAAGTGATTTGCGCACCTGCGTCGAGACTGACGCGCTGGTGAGCCACCCACTTTTGGTCATGTTTAACTGAATTTCAGTTCATCACGAAATTTTTCATACAAATCAAATATTTGGCGCCTATCTTGGGGCATGATTTCGGGGCTTGAGCCTCAGCATCACAACCGCGAGGCCCCGTATATGGCGACCAGAAAAGCTGCTCCCAAAAAATCAGCTCCAAAGAAAGCCACTGCCAAGAAGACGGCTACTCGCAAGAAGTCTCCCCAAAGCCAGTCAGATGTTCCCTCCTTCACCGCAGACGAAGACCTGGAAGCCTACAAGGTGATGCTCACCATCCGCCGTTTCGAGGAAAAAGCGGGCCAGATGTATGGCATGGGGCTCATTGGCGGGTTCTGCCATCTCTATATCGGTCAGGAAGCCGTCGTCGTCGGGGTTCAAATGGCCTCGGAAGACGGTGATCAGATGATTACCGGGTACCGGGATCATGGTCACATGATTGCGATGGGGCTCGACCCCAGAGGCATCATGGCGGAGCTGACCGGGCGCGAGGACGGTCTGTCGAGAGGCAAGGGCGGTTCCATGCACATGTTCTCGACCGAGAAGCACTTCTATGGCGGTCACGGTATCGTCGGCGCCCAAGTCTCGCTGGGCACAGGTCTCGCATTTGCCAACCGCTATAACGACAATGGCAATGTCTCTTTCGTCTATTTCGGCGACGGTGCGGCAAATCAGGGTCAGGTTTACGAGAGTTTCAACATGGCTGAGCTCTGGGAACTGCCGGTCGTCTATGTCATCGAAAACAACCAATATGCGATGGGCACGGCGATCAGCCGCGCGTCGGCACAGACAGATCTCTCCAAGCGTGGGGTGAGTTTCAATATTCCCGGCGAACAGGTTGACGGCATGGATGTGCGCGCTGTGAGAGATGCCGCTGTACGCGCTGCGGAGTCCTGCCGAACCGGCAACGGCCCCTTCATCCTTGAAATGAACACCTACCGCTATCGAGGCCACTCAATGTCCGACCCGGCAAAATACCGTGCGCGGGAAGAGGTGAATCGCATGCGCGAGGAACATGACCCAATTGAACAGGTGAAAGCGCGTCTGCTGAAATCAAAGAAGATCGACGAAGCTGGCCTGAAAGAAATTGATGCAGAAGTGCGTGCGATTGTGACGGATGCCGCGAACTTCGCTCAGGAGAGCCCGGAGCCCGATGCTTCTGAGCTTTGGACAGATATCCTTGAAGAGGTGCCGGCATGAGCGTTGAAATCCGGATGCCAGCACTCTCTCCGACGATGGAAGAGGGCACACTGGCCAAATGGTTGGTGAAAGAAGGCGACGAAGTTCGCTCTGGCGACCTGATCGCGGAGATTGAGACAGACAAAGCCACGATGGAATTGGAGGCAATCGACGAGGGCCGCATTGGTAAGCTTGTCGTTGCTGAAGGAACAGAGAACGTGCCGGTCAATGATCTGATCGCAGTCCTGTTGCAGGAGGGGGAAGACGCCACGTCTATTTCCTCAGCCCCGCAGGAACAAAGTCCGGCGCCTGAGACGGTTCCAGCCGACGAAGCATCGGACACAGAGACTGAGCAGGTCGCGACCCCGCGCGATGTGGCAGCCATCATTGCGCCCGATCCGGATATCCCGGAAGGAACCGCAATGCAGTCCATCACTGTGCGCGAAGCGCTGCGCGATGCGATGGCAGAAGAGATGCGCGCCGATGACAACGTCTTTGTCATGGGTGAGGAAGTCGCCGAATATCAGGGCGCTTATAAAGTGACCCAGGGGTTGCTCGATGAGTTCGGACCTCGCCGCGTTGTGGACACACCCATCACCGAGCATGGATTTGCCGGCCTTGCTGCAGGGGCTGCCATGGCAGGCCTTAAGCCGATCGTTGAGTTCATGACGTTCAACTTCGCCATGCAGGCCATTGACCACATCATCAATTCAGCGGCGAAAACCCGCTACATGTCTGGCGGCCAGTTGGCCTGTCCCATCGTATTCCGCGGCCCGAATGGCGCAGCAGCGCGCGTCGCTGCACAGCACAGTCAGGACTACTCGTCCTGGTATGCCCAAGTGCCAGGTTTGAAGGTTGTGGCACCTTATTCAGCGGCAGATGCAAAGGGGCTTTTGAAGGCTGCAATTCGTGATCCAAACCCTGTCGTGTTTCTGGAAAATGAAATCCTTTATGGCCGCACATTTGATGTGCCGGAGGTTGATGATTGGGTGCTCCCCATTGGCAAGGCCCGCGTAATGCGTGAAGGGGCAGACGTCACCATCGTTTCCTTCAGCATGGGGCTTACATATGCGCTTGATGCAGCAGACAAGCTTGCCGAAGAAGGCATAATGGCAGAAGTGATTGATCTCCGGTCACTGCGCCCACTCGATACAGACACCATCATCGCCTCGGTTCAAAAAACAAACCGCCTCGTTGTGGTGGAAGAGATGTGGCCCGTCTGCGGAATTGGTTCTGAAATCGTAGCGCAGGTTCAAGAAAAGGCGTTCGACCATCTTGACGCGCCCATCCTGCGCGTGTCGGGCAAGGATGTGCCAATGCCATATGCCGCGAACCTGGAGAAGCTCGCATTACCGAGTGCGCCGGAAGTTGTCGCCGCCGTCAAATCTGTCACCTATCGCTAAGGGGAGGAAGTCATGCCAATACAAATTCTCATGCCAGCTCTTTCCCCGACGATGGAAGAGGGCACGTTAGCCAAGTGGTTGGTGAAGGAAGGCGATGAGGTGCGCTCCGGCGACCTGATTGCCGAGATTGAAACCGACAAGGCAACGATGGAATTGGAAGCCATCGAAGAGGGCACCGTCGGCAAATTGCTTGTCGCTGAAGGAACCGAAGGTGTGCCCGTCAACGACCCAATCGCCGTGATCCTGGAAGAGGGGGAGGACGCAAGCGCGGCGGATAATCTGTCAGCTCCTACGCCTGAACCTAAATCGGACGCAAAGAAGAGCGCTGCCGGGGACGCAAAACCTGCACTAGAAAAGCCTGCTGCAAAGCCAGAAAAATCAACGCCTGCATCCAAACCAGCCCGCGCTGGTGAGCGGGTGTTCGCCAGTCCTCTCGCAAAACGCATCGCCCAGGATAAAGGTATTGATCTCTCAAGCATTACAGGCAGTGGGCCTCGCGGCCGGATTGTGAAGGCAGACGTTGAAGGCGCTCCGAAAGCTGCACCTAGGGGCAAAGGTAAGCCTCAGGCACCGTTGGGTTCCATTGATGCAAGGGCCTTTTATGAAGAGGGTTCCTATAACGAGATCCCGCTCAATTCGATGCGCAAGACAATTGCGCGGCGCTTAACCCAGTCGAAGCAGGAAATTCCGCACTACTACCTCACCATTGATTGTGTGCTGGATGAGTTGCTGAAAGTACGCAAGCATCTGAATGAAGAGGGCGCGGAACAAGGCATCAAACTGTCGGTTAATGATTTCATCGTTCGCGCATCAGCCCTGGCGCTGAAGAAAGTACCCGCAGCGAATGTGAGTTTCACTGATGACGCTCTGCTGCAGCATCACCATTCAGATGTGGGAATTGCGGTAGCCCTGGAAGGCGGGCTCATAACACCGATTATCCGACGGGCCGAAGAAAAGGGACTTGCGGAGATTTCTGCCGAAGCAAAGAGCCTCGCAGCGCGCGCACGCGACAAGAAACTGTCTCCTGCTGAATTTGAAGGCGGCAGTTTCTCCGTATCCAATCTCGGCATGTTCGGGATCAAGAATTTCACGGCGGTGATCAATCCACCCCAGGCTGCGATTATGGCGGTCGGCGCGGGTGAACCGAGGCCTATCATTGTGAATGGTGAGGTGAAGGCCGCGACGGTGATGACCGTAACGCTATCGTGTGATCACCGAGCGATTGATGGCGCACTTGGCGCGCAGCTCTTGGCTGCCTTCAAGTCTTACATCGAATATCCACCCTCTATGTTGCTGTGAGGAATGACGATGGCTGAAAAATCATATGACGTTGTCGTTATTGGCTCTGGCCCAGGTGGTTATGTGGCGGCAATCCGTGCAGCGCAATTGGGGCTCAAAGCCGCTGTTGTCGAGCGCTCAGAGATTGGTGGTATCTGCCTTAACTGGGGCTGCATCCCAACCAAGGCACTGCTGCGCTCTGCCGAGATCTATCACAACATGCAACGCGCCGAGGAGTTCGGCTTGAAGGTAGACGGCATCTCTTTCGATGGCACGAAGATCGTCGAACGATCCCGCGCGGTTGCAGGGCAACTTTCAAAAGGCGTTCAGTTTCTGTTGAAGAAGAACAAAGTCGATGTGATCGTCGGCAATGGCAGCCTTGTTGGTAAGGGTAAGGTCAATGTAGAGACGGACGGGAAGGTCTCGGAGGTGTTTGCCAAGAACATCATTCTGGCAACGGGCGCACGTGCGCGGGTGCTGCCAGGGCTAGAACCGGACGGCGAAACTATCTGGTCTTACCGGGAGGCTATGGTGCCAAAATCCATTCCCAAATCAGTTTTGGTTATTGGATCGGGGGCTATCGGCATCGAGTTCGCCAGCTTCTACAAAACCTTTGGCGCTGAGGTGACGGTTGTGGAAATGCTCGACCGCGTTTTGCCAGTCGAAGATGAAGAGATTTCCGCGTTTGCGGCAAAGGCATTCAAGAAACAGGGTATGGCCCTGCTTACCGGCGCCAAAGTTACGGACCTGAAGAAAACAAAATCAGGTGTTACTGCAACAATTGACGTAGGTGGCAAAACCCAAACCGTCAAAGCGGAGAAAGTCATCTCTGCGGTCGGCATCACGGGCAACATTGAAGATATTGGTCTGGAAGCTGCAGGCGTGAAAACGGATCGTGGCCACGTCACCGTCAATGAATGGTGCGAAACATGTGTGCCAGGCGTTTATGCCATAGGTGATTTGGTGGGGCCGCCCTGGCTTGCTCATAAGGCCAGCCATGAAGGCGTAATGGTGGCGGAACGAATCGCCGGAGAAAAAACTGTCCATCCAACGGACGCCAGCAACATTCCAGGATGCACCTATTGTCATCCTCAGGTGGCAAGCGTTGGCATGACGGAAGCTCGCGCAAAAGAGCAGGGCCATGACGTCAAAGTCGGTCGTTTCCCCTTCATCGGGAACGGAAAGGCCATTGCTTTGGGCGAGCCGGAGGGGCTGATAAAGACGGTTTTTGATGCCGAGACTGGCGAATTGCTGGGCGCCCACATGGTGGGGGCAGAGGTCACGGAGCTGATCCAGGGATATACAATCGCCCGGCAGCTGGAAACTACTGAAGCAGATTTGATGGCAACGGTGTTCCCTCATCCGACATTGAGTGAGATGATGCATGAATCCGTGCTAGATGCGTTCGGACGCGCCCTGCACATTTAACAAGTAATAGTATAGAGATTCATGAT
>Ga0209345_10006462_pt1 | contig 10615 bp, 7 predicted proteins | sample Cruoilmetagenom7_FD_187294 | JGI IMG/M metagenome (GOLD analysis project Ga0209345, IMG submission 187294) | Oil polluted marine microbial communities from Coal Oil Point, Santa Barbara, California, USA - Sample 7 (SPAdes) (version 2) | ecosystem: Environmental > Aquatic > Marine > Oil seeps ... | reverse complement strand
AGCAAAAATACATCTACAAAAGAACTTTACAAATTGAGGAAGGAAAATACCCTAAAGAATTGTACGAAGCATATAGAAAATTTAGAAAAGACATTAGAAAATACGATAATTCAAAAATAATTTTAAAAAAGCTATAGTTTATGAAAAAGCTAATAATTGCCTTAATAATAGTTGTTATGGCAAACCAAATTTCCGCCCAAAATTATAAATTTGGAAAAGTATCAAAAGAGGAATTGGAAGAAAAATTTTATTCACAAGATTCTTCGGCAAATGCGGTTTATTTATACAAGAAAAGAAATTCTTATATAGTAATTTTAGGAGGGAAAGTTCAGCTTATTACTGAAATACAAGTTAGAATGAAAATATACAATAAAGAAGGGTTTGGTTGGGCAACTGAGGAAGTTGATTTGTATGGGAAGTCTGATGGAGAGAAATTATCTAGTTTAAAAGCAGTGACATATAACCTAATTGATGATGAAATTGTTAAAACTAAATTAGATAAAGACAATGTTTATAACGTTAAAAAAAGTGTGAACTTAACCCAGAAAAGTTTTACAATGCCTAATGTACAAGAGGGTGCTGTACTTGAGTGGAGTTATAAAGTTTATTCTCCTTATTATTCAGCTATTGATGATATTATTGTGCAATATAAAATCCCTGTTAAAAAATATGAAACAAGGATTTCTCTGCTAGATTGGTTGAATTTTAATAAGCGTCAAAAGGGATATTACCCATTTAAAATTAATGAATCTTATACTAATAATCATGATTTTAATATCAGAGATAGAGTAATTGAAATTAATGAAGAAAATGTCCCAGCTTTAATAGAAGAACCATATGTAAATAATATATATAATTATGCTGCAGGCCTTCAATTGGAGGTAGCATCTTTTCAAGCACCAGAATTAGGAATTTATGAAAATTACACTACAAGTTGGAATGAAATTGTAAAAGGTATTAATAAGAATTCTTCTTTTGGAGGTGAGTTAAAAAAAATAGGACATCTAAAGGAAGATTTAAACTTGTTAAAGTCAGATTTAAAAACTTTACCTCAAAAAATAGTTGGTTCATTAGAATATGTAAAAAGTAAAATTAAGTGGAATGAAAACTATGGAAAGTATACAGAAAATGGCTTAAAACAAGCATATAAAGAAGGTATAGGTAATTGTGCAGATATTAATTTAACACTTGTAGCTGTATTAAGAGAATTAGGTATGGAGGCAAACCCGGTACTGGTAAGTACAAGAAGTAACGGAATTCCAATTTACCCAACGTATAGAGGCTTTAATTATGTTGTTGCTATAGTTGAAACGGCTGAAGGAAATATTCTATTAGATGCAACGGAAAAATATAGCACACCAAATGTCTTACCATTAAGAGCAATAAATTGGAATGGAACAATTGTAAAAGAGAATTCAAGTGTAGATTTTATTAAGTTAAGTTCACCCAAATATGCTACAGAATCAACCTATTTAAATTATAAAATTAATTCTGATGGTTTAATTGAAGGAAGTAATAGAGTTAAATATGAGAACCTTTTAGGGATACAATATAGAAATAAGAATGTAAATTTAACTGAAGAAAATATCATGAGTTCTATTGAGCAATCTAATGGAGGTATGGAGTTGGTGAATTTTAGAATTTCTAATTTAAAAAATATTTCTAAGCATATTGTTGAAATGTATACGTTTGAAAAAGAAGATGGTGTTGATATAATTGGTAATAAAATTTATGTGAAGCCGTTGTTATTTAAAGCAATTGCAGAAAATCCTTTTAAATTAGTAACAAGAGAATATCCTATTGATTTTGGTACACCTTGGGAAGAGAAAGTAAGTGTGAAAATTCAAATTCCAGAAGGCTTTAAAGTTGAAGCAATCCCAGAAAATTTAGCTATTGGAATAAAGGATAATATGGGAGTCTTTATTTACAAAATTAATGTTAAGGGTAATTTCATTGAGGTAATGTTCAATTTAAAAATAAATAGTGGTGTAATTGGAGCTAGTTATTATCAAGAAATAAAAGAATTTTACAAACTACTTGTAAATAAAAATTTAGAACAAATAGTATTAAAAAAAGAGTCATAAAAAAGTTAAAAAAATATTAAAATACAATTTAGAATCGCTATAAATAAGTAATTTATGATATTATTGCAATTATTACTATAAAACTAAAAAAATGAAAATCTCAAAATTATTTACAGTTGCTGTATTGATACTTACTTTTGCAGTAACAACAGCCCAAGAAGGAACTAATTTTATTGCTGAAGCAGCAAGTTCTACTATTAACTGGAAAGGTTATAAACCAACAGGATCTCATCATGGTACAATAGCACTTCATTCAGGAAACCTTACTGTTCAAGGAGAGAATATAACAGGTTCTTTTACAGTTGATATGACAACAATTAAAGATGCTGATGGTAGTGGGCGTTTAGAAGGTCATTTAAAATCTGCCGATTTTTTTGATGTTGCAGCATTTCCAATAGCAACTTTTGAAATAACAAATAGTACTGTTGAGAATGGAAAAACGATGGTGACAGGAGATATAACTATTAAAGGAATTACAAAACAAATAACTTTTTTAGCAGTTGTTACAGAGAAGGAAGAAGCGGTTACTTTAACAAGTGAAACTTTTCAAATTAATAGAGCCGAGTTTAATATAAAATACAAATCAAAATCATTTTTTAATAATTTGAAAGAGAAGTTTATTAATGATGAATTTGACTTGCAAGTAAGCATTGTTGCAAAAAAATAATTAGCTCACTTAAATATTTTAAAAAGGCTGTCTGGAAAGTATTGAAAGCCGTCATTCTGAACTTGATTCAGAATCTCACCATATAGATAATCAATCATTATGAGAACCTGAAATCTAAGATTCACGAAAACATTAATTTTAAAATGAAATGTAGTGAGTAATCAAGTTCAGGTTGACGAAAATTTCATGTTTTAGACAGTCTCTTTTTTTATTCCAAAGGTAAAATAGTGTTATTTTTAGTTGAAGTCATAACAAAAGTACTTTGAACATTCCCAACTGAGGCTAAAACAGATAGTTTATTTTTTAAAAAATTCTGATAGTTTTTCATATCCTTTACAATTATTTTTAAAAGATAATCGTAATTTCCAGCTACGTGAAAACATTCTATCACTTCATCCATTTTATTAATCGCAGCTTCAAATTTGTTAATTAACTCTTTGGAGTGTACTAATAATGTAACTTGACAAAATACTTCTACATTTAAGCCAACCTTTTCTTTATTTAAAACAGCAATATAGTTTTGTATAATCCCACTTTTTTCTAACCTTTTAATACGTTCATAAACGGGTGTTTGTGTAAGTCCTATTTTTAAAGCTAACTCTTTGATGTTAATTTTTGAGTTTTCTTGTAACAGCGTAAGTATTTTTTTGTCAATTAAATCTAAAGGTGTCATAATCAGTGATTTTTGCTAAAAATAGTTATAAAAAATTAATTTTAAAGTAAATTATACTACAAAAATTAATTACACTAGTTATTTGTACTGAATTATTAAATTTATTCAGTTTATTAACTTGTAAACATGTAATTTTATATGATAAATTATTTAATTATGAGCAATAAACCAGCAAACAACATTCAAGATTTACAATATTTTGGCGAATTTGGAGGTGTAAATCCTTCAATCTCAGATTCAGCAACCTATACTTTTTTACACGCAAAAACAATGCTTGACACTTTTGAAGGTCATGCAGAAGGTTGTTATTTATATTCACGTCATACAAATCCAAGCAACTTATATTTAAGTGAAGCATTGGCGGCTATGGAATTTACAGAAACTGCAAATGTAGCAGCATCAGGTATGGGCGCAATTACTTCTGTACTACTACAGGTTTGTGGTGCTGGAGATCATATTGTTTCAAGTAGAACAATTTATGGAGGTTCTTATGCTTTTTTGAAAAATTTTGCTCCTAAATTGAATATAGCTACCTCATTTGTAGATATTACTTCATTAGAGAAAATTGAAGCGGCAATAACTTCAACTACAAAAATGATTTATTGCGAGTTAATTAGCAATCCGTTATTAGAAATTGCAAATATTAAAGCATTGTCTAAAATTGCCAAAAAACACAATGTGTTATTAGTAGTAGATAATACTTTTTCGCCACTAATATTTTCTCCTCAAAAATTAGGAGCTGATATAACGATTCACAGTTTGACAAAATTTATTAACGGTACAAATGATACTGTTGGAGGTGTAGTTTGCGGTTCACAAGATTTTATTGATAGTTTAAGAAATGTAAACGATGGAGCAGCTATGTTGTTAGGACCTGTTATGGATAGTTTCCGTTCGGCAAGTATCTTAAAAAACTTAAGGACACTTCATATTAGAATGAAAAAACATAGTGAAAACGCTTTGTATTTAGCTGAACGCTTTGAAAATGATGGATTAACAGTAGTATATCCTGGGTTAAAAAGTCATAAAGACCATGAGCTTTTTAAAACAATGTATAATGCAGAGTATGGTTTTGGAGGTATAATGACAGTTGATGCAGGAACTCTAGAAAAAGCGAATGAATTAATGGAACTTATGCAGCACAATAATTTAGGTTATTTAGCAGTAAGTTTAGGATTTTATAAAACATTATTTAGTGCTCCTGGGACTAGTACTTCATCTGAAATTCCTGAAGATGAGCAAGTTGAAATGGGTCTTTCTGAAGGTATTGTGCGTTTTTCAATTGGATTAGATAATGACATTGAACGTACGTATAGAGCAATGCATAGGTGTATGACTGAAGTTGGAATTCTCTAATAAAAAATAATTTTTAGTTAAAAGCCCTACTCTAAAACTGAGTAGGGCTTTTTAGTTGCAAAACTTTTCAAATTTACGTATCATTACATTCCTAAACATTTTAGAATGCAAGACAATAAAAACCTATCAGAAATTGAAATAGAAGGTCAAAAAATTATTCAAAATAAAGAACTAAGCCTTTTTGAGGCGTTAGTGCCTGTTGTTTTGTTAATGAGTATGTTGGCTTATAATATATTTTATGCAGGAGGTGAACTTTTGGGAGCATATTCTAATCAATATATTTTACTTTTTGGAGGTGTTATTTCAGCAATAGTTGGGTTTTTTAACAAAGTTTCAATAACAATAATGTTAAATGAAGTTTGGGAAAATATGAAAAGTGTTTTTGTACCAATATTAATTTTATTTTTAGTTGGTGCTTTAGCAGGGACTTGGTTAGTGAGTGGAGTTATACCAGCGATGGTGTATTACGGACTTCAAGTTTTAAATCCGTCAATATTTTTACCTGCTTCTGTTATTATTGCGGCAATTATTTCTATAGCAACAGGGAGTTCTTGGACAACTTCAGCAACTGTTGGTATAGCATTGGTTGGTATTGGAACGGCCTTAGGAATTCCTTCAGGTATGATTGCCGGAGCGGTAATTTCAGGTGCTTATTTTGGAGATAAAATGTCGCCACTTAGTGATACAACAAATTTAGCGCCAGCAATGGCAGGAACAGATTTGTTTACACACATTAGGTATATGGCATTTACAACTGTGCCAACCATTATAATTACATTAATTGTTTTTACAATACTTAGTTTTAATATTAAAACTACAGGAACTGCAGATGTGAGCGGACTGCTAGTTACTATTAAAAATACGTTTCAAATAACACCCTATTTATTTATAGTTCCGCTTGTAGTAATTGCTTTAATTCTATTAAAAACAAAACCTTTAATAGCTTTAGGAGTTGGAGTTATTTTGGCTGCTATTTTTGCGATTATTTTTCAAAGTGAAGTGCTAAGTACGGTTTCAAGCTCTAATTTTAAAGCTATTATCAATGCAATTTTTGTGGATACTGAAATAGTTACTGATAATGAAAAACTAAATGAGCTATTTAGTGCTGGCGGAATGAAAGGAATGCTTTGGACAATCTTTCTAATTTCTTGTGCAATGGTTTTTGGAGGTGTTATGGATGCTATAGGTGCATTGTCAAAAATCACAAAAGCATTGTTAAAACTAGCAACTTCAATTTTTGGTTTATTTTTTAGTACAGCTATGAGTTGTATAGGTTTAAATGCAATTGCATCAGACCAATATTTAGCGATTGTAATTCCTGGTAAAATGTTTAAAAAGGCATTTGAAGATAAAGATTTAGCTCCTGAAAATTTAAGTAGAACTTTAGAAGATTCGGGAACAGTTACGTCTGTACTAATACCTTGGAATACTTGTGGTGCTTATCAGTCAAGCGTATTGGGAGTAGGAGTAGCTGAGTATGCTGTGTTTGCAATTTTTAATTGGCTAAGTCCAATAACAACATTATTTTTTGCAGCTTTCAATATTAAAATAAGACAGCTATTAAAAAGATAATTATCTTAAATAAACCAATTCCAAACAACACCAAAACGTACTGTTAAATCTCTATAAGGATAATTAGGTGCCGAATAATAAGTTCTTCCAGTAAAACTAGCATTTAAGTTTTCAACTTTTAAAAAGATTCTAGTTCTTCGTATTTGAGCATTGGCAAAAAAATCAAGAACAGGAAAATTACCTATCTCTGTGTCATTTTGAATAACAAACTCACTTAATAATGGATTGTAGGCATTTGCTTTAAAGGTTGTAAAATATTTAAATGTAACTCCTGTTTGCAAATACATAGGTTTTCCTTTAAAAACATAACTAGAATAGTAAAAAGTATTTCTTGTAACCACTTCAGGAACTCTAAAAAATGATTCACCTTTAGACACATTTTGGTACATAACGGTGTTGTCTAGCGTGAATTTTTTATAAGTAATAGCTTTACTAGCGGTAACTTTTAAATAATTTAATGTTTCGGTAGCTTGAACGGGTTTAGAGTTTTCATCAAAATACGTGTAATTATCAATAGAATTGTAACTAGCTTTTAAATTTCCCCATTTATTAGTTTTAAACTCAATACCAATTGCTGAAATTTCTTCATTGTTAAAATTGTTTTGCCAGTTGTAGTCTAAATAATCACTTTGATATAAAAGTTTATTAAAATCGGGTGTTTTTGAAGTCAGTTTAGCAAATCCTTTAAAACTGTAAACACTATCTTTTTTAAACATAGCAGCAGCTTTAAAAGAGCTACCGGTTAAATCACCAGCTATTATAGAAGTTGCATCAGCATTTAAATGAATTTTTCCAAACTGTATTTTCCAATCAGCCCCAACTACTATTGCATCACCTTTTAACTTATCTGAAATAGTTTGAGAATCATAATATAAAATACTGTTGTAGTGATAGTTGTAGTTAAAGTAATTAATTTTGGCTTTTAATTTACCTGTGTAAGCTGAATTTAATTGTAGATAAAATTGATTATCTAACTTTTGATATGAGGTATGGTCAACAATACTACTTTCAAAAGATTCTCCAAAAATTTCGTTTGCTGCAGCTTGTTTAAATCTATAATGTTTGGTTTCATACATAAAATTATGCCCAAACTTTACATTTGTATATAATTTATCATCAATAGGTATGAATTGAGTTGAATCAGTTTTAATTTCAGAAGCAACGATTAAAAGTGAATCTATTTTTTTATTCTTAGCAGTTCTAATTGAATCAAGTTTAAAAATTGAATCATTCTTTGTTATACTATTAGTAGTATCCTTTTTTACAATAGACTCTTTAAGGTTTTTAATAGTTTTAGTAGTTAACGAATCAATTTTGGCAATTGAATCGTTCTTTTTTGTACTATTTGTAGTGTCCTTTTTTACAATAGACTCTTTAAGATTTTTAATAGTTTTAGTAGTTAACAAATCAACTTTAGCAATAGAATCGCTCTTGTTTTTAGTTGGTTTTGCAGGTGATACTTTATTATCATTACTTAAAGTAGGTTTTTTATTTGAACCTTTATTTTTTCTTAACGATTTTAAGTTTGGTTTATTAGAGGACGAAATAGAATCATTTTTTAATACATCAATTTCGTTCAATACAGCATAATATTTTTTTAACTTATTTGATATGGTATTGTTGTGTTCTTCAATTTTATTTTTTTTAGAAAATAAAGTTATTAGCTGTTCAAAATAATAGCGTTTACCTTCTAGCATATTTTCAGCATCTGTATAATTAACATCCAATCTAGCCCTATCTGTATAATTAGGGTCGTTTATTTCAAAATATGCGATTGATTCAGGAGTTAAGCCTCCATTTTCGTTGTTTAATAAATCAAATGATGAAAAATGCCCTCTTGCATAGTATTTTTTATTTTTGGAATGATAATTAAAAGTAGTTCTAAAATTTCCTTGACTAGCTAATGAGTTTCTGTATTTTCCTAGTGAACGCAACCCTTTATATGCTATTGAGAAATTAAATTGCCTTGACGTATTCATTGTTAAAAAGGCATCCAAAACTTGTCCTTGTTCTAACCCGGTTCTATACATTATTTCAGAAGTAGGTGTAGGAACTTCGTAATAAGAAATATCTTCAGTTTTAAAATAATTAAACTGCTTTGCATTGGCACCTATTGAAGGTAATAAAGAATTATTTTCAAAATTATAACCTAATCTATTATAAGTTTGTCCTTGGTTATGAAATGGAAGTAATTCAAAATTATCTTTTCTTAGGTAGTTAAATTTAAAATCTTTTTTTAAAGTTAACGTAGTGTCAACAACTGTTGTATCATTATTAAATGAAATTATTTTATAGTCAGTATATTTAGTAATACCGTCCAGTTTAATATCAACTTGTTCATTAAAAGAGGTGCTATCTTTTTGATATAAGCCATTATCTCTAGAAGGTTTAATTATTTGAGCATTTACAATTGTAAATGAAAACCAAAAAAATAATACAAATAAAACTTTTTTCATAAAAAACATTAAGCAGCAAAGATAAAATAATTGAACGAAATTAAGCTTACTATATTTTAACGATTAGATTAAATAATTTTTAACTTATTTTTGTTTATCATTTTAAAAATATGAGTCTTAAAAAATACTATTTAGAAAATGTTGTTGAAGCAGGTACAGATGAAGCTGGTAGAGGTTGTTTGTGTGGTCCTGTAGTTGCAGCTACAGCTATTTTACCAGCTAATTTTGAGCATCCATTATTAAATGATTCAAAACAATTAACAGAAAAACAACGATTAGAATTACGACCATTTATTGAAGAAAATGCATTGGCTTTTGGAGTATCATATATTTTTGAGACCAAAATAGATGAAATTAATATTTTGCAAGCCTCTATTTTAGCAATGCATAAAGCAATTGATAAATTGACTATAATTCCAGAGCATATTATTGTTGATGGGAATAAATTTAATTCTTATAAAAATATTCCACATACAACTATTGTAAAAGGTGATGCTAAATTTATGAGTATTGCTGCAGCATCTGTATTAGCAAAAACATATAGAGATGATTTTATGCTGAAATTAGATATAGAATTTCCGCAATATTATTGGAAAAAGAATAAAGGGTACCCAACAAAACAGCACAGAGAAGCTATTAGAACGTTTGGAATAACAAAATATCATCGAAAATCTTTTAGACTATTGCCTGAACAGTTAAAATTAGAGTTATAAATTCTTAAAAATTACCTTAAAAATGATACATTTGCTTTCTTCAAAAATGTAACAAATGATTAAAAGAAACAGAGCAACCATTTCGAAATTTATAATTCATAAAGTTGGAAATAAGTTTAACAGTGCAACCAATATTTTTTCAGAAAACGTAATTACTTTTGATGAAGAAAGCTATGAATTAATGAAACCTTATCTGTTAAAACCCTTTGCAAATGTAAGTGAGAGTTTTCGGTTTAATCATCATGCAAACATTGAGTTAAATGAACTGAATAGCTATTCTGCTCAAATTTTTAATGATGAATCTACTTTTGTTGAAATTTCAAAACACATTGTAAATCATTTGTTTGAACAATCAAATTCAGCTCAAATAAAAATTGGAGATGTAATAATTGCGTTGTTTGAAGATATTGAATACAAGGATGTTGTGACACAAGCTATAGGAGTTTTTAAAATTGAAAATAAGATTAATTTTTTCCAAACTTTTATGGAAAAAGATAGTTTAGATGTTTTTGTTCAAAAGGGAATTAGCACAAAGAAACTAGATAAAGGCTGTTTAATAATTAATTCAACCGATGCTGAAGGAAAAATAGTATTAAGTGTTGATACCAATAATTACGATGCGCAATATTGGTTAAATAACTTTTTAAATGTGAAATATGCCGATGATAGTAATCAGCATACTCAAAATTACATTGAAATGTGTAAAGATTTTTCAGAAGAAGTTATAAAAGAAGATTTTGGAATTCATGAAAAAAGCAAATTTTTAGCTAAAACAGTCGATTTTTTTAAAGAAAATGATTCGATTAATATCAACGATTTTAAAGAAGAAATTTTCGAGGAAAATGAAGATTTTAAACCATTGTTTGATGATTATAAAAAGCAATTTGAAGAGGTAAATGATGTGCTAGTAAGAAATCAGTTTGCTGTATCAGACATTGTGTTAAAAAAGCAAAAACAAAAAATTAAGACAGAAATTAAGCTAGATACCAACATTCAAATTAAATTAGATATTGATGCGCCAGATGCGGCAAGTGAGTATTTAGAAAAAGGCTTTGATGAAGAGAAAAAGATGAAATACTACAAAGTGTATTACA
>Ga0209345_10006461_pt1 | contig 10616 bp, 9 predicted proteins | sample Cruoilmetagenom7_FD_187294 | JGI IMG/M metagenome (GOLD analysis project Ga0209345, IMG submission 187294) | Oil polluted marine microbial communities from Coal Oil Point, Santa Barbara, California, USA - Sample 7 (SPAdes) (version 2) | ecosystem: Environmental > Aquatic > Marine > Oil seeps ... | reverse complement strand
GACCAGACTTGGCAATTCCCGCATTAAAATAACAAATAATGTAGTTAATTTAGTATTTAAAATGCTAAAAACTAAATAAATTTTTTAGTTAATTAAATAAATAATTTTATTTGGATTATATTGATAGTTGAAAATAAGAACAAGAATAAGAATAAGAAATATTTAAGAATTAAGATTATTGTTATTAAAGCAGATAGAATTATAAGGTTAGATAAAAAAGTTAGGTTTTTTTATGAGTGTAAGAGATTCGTTAATAAAATATTTGACTTCAATCTTAAGGGCATCTCAAGGTACGATTTTGGTAATTTTATGTGATTTAAATGGGCTTTCTATAGCAAAGATTGGAAGAAAAAGTGATATTGAGATTAATCCTAATCGTATTACTAGTTTAGCTTCAGCAGCTTTTTCTGCGAGTGAAGAGAGTTGGGAAGATTTGAATATTAAAGATCAAGTTATTTCATTTTCATTCTTTGATAAGGTTTGTTTAATAACGATAAGGATAAATCAAACACTCTTAACAATTGTTCATGATTATCGTAAAGAATGGCCATTAGATGCAGATAATTTAGCAAGTTCAATGTACTATATAAAACAGAAATTAGGAGATTTTTTTGGTAGTAATGATGAAACTGAAAGAGATCTTGAATATTTTTCAAACAAAGTTAGAAGTGCGATTTACCTCTTTGGTATGGGATCTGAAGTTCCTTTCGGATCTTATTCTCCAGAAAAATTTGATTCTACCAATCTATTACCTGCAATAAGTTATGTTTTGGACTCAATACAAAACCCTATATATATAAGGTATAGTCTTGTAAGCTCAACAGGTTTAACTTTAGATGCTAGGGAGGTTAGTGGTCGAAATTTACCAATTTCGGTTGAGGCGTTTTCTGCCAGTGCTAATGTTGCTTTTCAAAAAATGAAAGAAGAATCTGAAAGCAGTTCAATCGGTGAGTTATTGTGTTATGTAGCAATTTCTGGGCAAGATCCTGAAAATTTTTACGGAATTATTACTTGTCCTTCTGGAAAGTTAAAGTTTTCTGAAGTGGAAGGAACTTTAAATGTGGAAGAAATTTCTTTTATAGGTCTCTTCACATTGACATATGGGGGAATTCCAATTATGTGTGAATCTCGAAATATCATATTTTCAATAATGAAAATAATTGGGATTGAGCGAACTACTGAAAACTTTATAAAATCTGTAAATGTATTAACTAGTTTTAAATATGATTAAATCCAATTTGATAGAATTTATTCCGAAACTGTTTTGTCTCCATTTTAATGAATGTGATAAGAAAAAATGCACAGCCTTGATTAAATCTACTTGTATGCTACATTGACCTTCATCCAATATAGATTAATAGTTTCTTTTTTCAATATTTAAGTTCAAAAGTTCACACATGATGTCTTTTTCTATATGATTTTTGAAAGTTACGAATTATACATATTTATTCACTTTTCATTTAATGTGTTATTTAATATTATTCTGAAAAATGAATTCTATTTTAGTTTTTAATGCAAATAATGTATGTAAATTTTAGTAGAAATAATAATTATATTCAGTTTACATTAGATGCATTAAAATTGCTTGAAGATGTCGATATCTGAATCTTTATGTATCCCACTAAAATTTGGATTTACTCTTAAAAAATAATTTGATTAATATTGATAATCCGGTGAAAACGAGAGCTCATATCTATAGTTTATCTTCTGAGGGGGAAAAATATGTTCTAAATAATAGTATTACTAAGAATAGACAGTTTGATATTATGGGGTTTATTTTATTGTTTAGTTGTGATTTACAATTGATTCCTCATATCTTATACTATTTAATCGAATTTTCAGAATTGCAGACAAATCAATTATTAGAACTCATAAAAACAAAATCGACAACACTTCATAGAAATATGGAAATCCTTATTGGGATGAATATTATAGATAAAAAAAAGGTTTTGAAAAAAGGACATTACCAAAATTTTTATTTTCTTACCAAAGAAGGATTAAAAATATGTAATAATAAGGTGTTTAATAGTTTTCTACATAATTCCTTTTCTTATAGTTTTTATAAAAATGAAATATTTAAGATATTACATAAAGTTCAAGAATTAACTACAACTCAAATTTCTGAATTTTTAAATCTCGATTCTGTGAAATCGTATAATTCTCTTAGTAGGTTAGAGGAAAGGGGGGTTGTTAAAAAAAGAGTAGAAAGAAAAGGGGCAAAGTCTAAAGCTTATTGGAAATTAAAAACATAAAAATAATTATAAATAATAAGTTATTTAGATATAGAATGACAAGTGAATTTACTCCTAAACTCTATTGTTTTCGATACAGCGGGAAAGATGCGGGGTGTTCTCGTTCTAAATGTACTGCAATAAAATTGGAAAAGTTCAATTTGCTAAAAATCGTGCCTAAAATTAAAGGAAGAAACTATAATGCTATTTTATTAAATCCCTTTTCTAAAAAAATAATAAATGATACAGATAGGGAGATTATTTTGAAGTATGGTCTTATTGTCGTGGATTGCTCTTGGAAGAAAATTTTCAATTTTAAAAACTTTAACTTAAAAAACAGCAGAAGATTACCGCCACTTATCGCTGCAAATCCAGTAAATTATGGCAAAATGGAAAAATTGAGCTCTGTTGAGGCATTAGCAGCGGCGCTTTATATTACAAATTTTCATACTTACTCTGATTTAATACTCTCAAAATTTTCTTGGGGAGTTGAATTTAAAAAATTGAATAAATTTTAACAAAAATATAGATGATCTAATAAAAATAAAAAATTAAAAAAATATTAATCTTCAGAGTGTTTCGAAAGTCCTGAAGCAGCAATTACATCATCAATTTTTAAAATCATAGAAGCAACTTCGGATGCTGATTGAATAGCTTGAGTTAACACCATTAATGGTTCAAGAACACCCAATCTCATCATATCATCAGGTTTACCAGAATCAATATTAATACCGTAGGAGTTTTCTTTATCTGATTCATGTTTTGAACGTAATTCTACTATCAAATCAACAGGATTATACCCTGCATTTTCAACCAATGTTTTAGGAATTATCTCTAGGGCGTTAGCATAGATTTCAATTGCTAATTGTTCTCTACCTCCTATTGAACGAGCATAAGCTCTTAATCGTTTTGCTAACTCAATTTCAGAGGCACCTCCTCCTGGTAAAATGTAAGGCATTTCAATTGCTGCTTTTACTACAGATAATGCATCATCGAACATTCTTTCAGCTTCATCCACAACATGTTCAATCCCAGCCCTTATTAATATACTAACAGCTTTAGGCTCAACACATTCTGATACAAAAATCATATTATCATCCCCAATTTTCTTTTCTTCAACTTTTCCTGCTTTACCTAAGTCCTCAGCTGAAATATCAAAGATATTGTTGACCAATTTTGCATTTGTAGCTCGAGCAAGTTTTTCCATGTCAGATCTCTTCACTCTACGAATCGTTATGATGTTTTCTTGAGCAAGAAAGTTTTGTGCCTTGTCATCAACACCCTTCTGACAAAAAACAACATTGACTCCAACTTCTTTTAATTTTGTAACGCGGGATTTAAGCATTCTCGCTTCTTCTTCAAGGAATTTATTAATTTGATCAGGTGTTTGAATTCTAATTTCGGCATCAAATTCAGTTTTCTCAACTTCAAGAGATGAGTTAATTAATGCTATTTTTGCATTTTTGAGAGATTTTGGCATCATAGGATGTACAATTTCTTTATCCACTATAATTCCATCTATGATTTTTGTATCTATTAGACTCTTTCCCTCTTTTTTTATCATTTGAATTTGATCCAAATCGATTAAAATACGTTCTCCTCGTTTTTCTTTTATTTGGCTCACCGCTTTAACAGCAATATCTGCAAAATGACTTTTAACTCCCGTAATTAATTTACTATTCATTGAAGTTTCTGCTACTTTCAATAAAGTCTCTTTATCGTTAATATCAATTTTAGTAGCTAGTTCTTTTAATATTTCCTTAGACTTTACTAAAGCTTTTCTATAACCTCTGATTATTATCGTCGGGTGAACTGATTGTTCCATTAACTCTTGGGCTAGATTCAATAATTCTCCAGAAATAATAACGCTCGTAGTAGTTCCATCACCAACTTTATCATCTTGCGTTTTAGCAACTTCAACTATCATTTTAGCGGCTGGATGTTCAATATCAATAGTGTCTAAGATCGTTGCACCATCGTTCGTTATCGTTACATCTCCTAAAGAATCAACAAGCATTTTATCCATACCTTTAGGACCAAGTGTTGTTCTTACTGCTTCTGCAACTGCTTTTGCTGCAGATATATTATTTTTTTGGGCATCCTTTCCTTGTTTTCTTTCTGTACCTTCCTTTAAAATAAGTATAGGGACTCCGCTTAACTGTGCACACATATATCTCTATTATCTCCATTCAATTTTTTATTAAACTTTTTTTTATATATATAAAGATCTCTATATCATAAAATTAAAAAAGTTTACGAAAATGAATTCTTTCAAATTTCCTTAGTGAAAATATTTTTAAAGAATGTATTAAAACTAAGAAATTAACTCCTTAATTATTTTTTCTTTATTTACTTTTTTTGGGCGTCAAACTATATTTATTTAAATAAAGTTAAATATTCAGAAATTCTAAAACTCGTTCAAGAAGTTATTAAAAATTCCAATTCTTAAAAGGAATCTTGAAAAAATAGGAGTTTATAACATTTTATCAAAATTAATATTTTAATGGACACGCTTTTACCATATTTTATTTTATCACTTATTCCTTTTGTTTTGGTTATGTTTATCTTTTACTCAAATTCAAAAGGAAAGCGTAAAAATCGAAATATAAAGCATCGTATTATGATAATAGCGATGCAATGTGTTATTATATTACTAACTGCGATATTGTACTCTTTTTTTATAATGAATTTAGAGATAATTACGAATAAGAAGCCTTCTATTATAGAAATGGTTTTTATAGGGAGTTCTCAATTATTTTTAATTAGTTCTTCAATTCTATTCGTATATACTTTTAAATCGCCAAATCAGTTTGAAATAATTATGGAATACCCTTCAAAATCCGAGTCTAAGATCGGGAACATAAACATAGGAAGAATTATTGATAAGAATAAGGTAAAGCATAAATTTAAGCTCAATATTGAAGATTTAGCGCAACATATGTTTATATGTGGAACGACGGGAACGGGAAAAAGTAATTTTTTGCAGCAATTTTTGTTGAATTTTACTAAAAAATACGACATCCCATTTCTTTTGACGGAATTTAAGGGAGAATACCATTTTTTACAGGAGAAAATCGATAATTTGCTGATACTTAAGCCGGGCGAGAACTTTTCGATTAACATTTTCGATCCCGAAGGGGGAGACCCGTATATTCACGCAGAACGGGTGTTTAAAATCTTCGAGAGCGGGGGTTTGTTAGAGAATGTCGATTATTCGCCTCAAATGGAAAAAGTATTTATCGACATTTTATACGAAATCTGTCCAAAAGAAGAATATAGGAGCTGGGACAAATTTTTTAGCGAATTTGATAAATACTACGCGAAACAAGAGGATTTTACCATGAAAAAAAGCGTTCAAGCGATCAGAAATAGAATCCGTCGCTATTCTGTAAGCACATTAAAAAACGTATTCGATAAAAAAAGCGGTCTTAACGTGAAAGAGCTGTTTAACCACAGAGTTTTATTGGACTTGAGCTCGATCATCCGCAAAGGGGGAGAAAAAGAAGACGCGTTGTTTTTTTTAAACATGGTGCTAAAATATTTGTGGGATAAGAACATAGAAATTGGGAGCAAAAATTATGAGGGAATTAAACACATAACAATAATAGAGGACGCTCAGTATTTCGCCCCCCAAGAACTTAGTAATAGAACAAAACTCACTTCTTACATCGAGGATATCGCGTTGTTGTTGAGGGGGACCGGGGAATGTTTAATTTCGCTCGCGACCCGCCCTAACATTAGCAGAGAAATATTAGCAAATTGCGGCGTTTTGGTGTCTTTTCAAGTACATATGCAGAAAGATTTAATATTAGAATTACTAAACTTAAAAGATTGGCAGAAGGAATACTTATCGATGTTAAAAAAGGGGCAATGTCTAATTAGAATTAATTCGATCGAGAAACCATTCGCGATGGAAACGGAACACCTTAAGAGGAGTTGGTTATCAAACGAAGAAATCGTGGAAAAAAACGATGAGATTTTGGAACGGACAAGAAAACAAAAAGAAGCACAGAAGGGCGCTAAATCGTCAGAAGATAAAAGTATTGAGAAAAAATGTTTTTGTAAGTTTTGCGGGAAAGAAATCGAGATGAACTCCGATTATTGCGAACTATGTTCTGTTAAATTGGAAGAAGAAGATAAAAAAGTTGAGGAATTTGATAGGTTTATCGATAAGTTATTGGTAACTGAAGGATTTTTTGAAGAGACTGAAAAATATAAGGAATAGGGAAAAACAGATAAAATATGAACCGATAATTAAGGAATTTTATAAAAATCAACATTTTTAGGAAACTTCTATTATTAAGAATTTTTCTTTGTCTTTATCTATTATATTAATAATTTTTAATATAAATACGATAAGACATTATTATTTATGCTGAGTAAGCTATGATAATATATAGTAAAGATCAATTTACCTAATCTAAATAGTTCAAATGATATAGCAGACAACGATCCTATATATAATTGCTATATAGACGATCCTGAAAAATTTAAAGCAAATTTTTTTGATTTTGAAACTTATTGCAGAAAATTGGTAGAAATATAAAAAGAATTTAAATAAGATTTTGCATAATAGAGAAAAAGGAGATTCCCTTCCATTGAGTTCTACCGATTTAATAACGAAAAAAATGCATTTATTATGGTGGTTGAAAAAAAGAACTATGATAAATTTGAGGATTATATCAGTAAAAATTATACAATGAACAAGAGAAAAATAAATAAATTTTAAGAAATTGGAATTCTAGTATTAAATAATGAGTTTTTTAATTGGGATTATTGGAAAACCTAGTGCGGGAAAATCGACTTTCTTAAATGCAGCATGTTTAACAAACGCAAAAGTGAGTGAATTACCTTTTACAACTATTGAACCGAATAAAGGAGTAGCATATATAAAGTTAAAATGTGTTTGTAAAGAATTAAATGTCAAGGATAATCCAAAAAATTCTTACTGCATCCTTGGTAACCGTTTTATTCCCATAAATGTGCTCGATGTTGCAGGTTTAGTCCCTGACGCTCATAAAGGAAAAGGATTGGGAAATAGATTCCTTAACGATTTAAGTACAGCGGATGTTCTTATCCATATAGTTGATATTAGCGGTTCTCTCGATAAAAACGGGAAAAGAATAAAAATCGGCGAAAATGACCCTTACGAAGATATTATATTCCTTGAAAATGAAATTAATCTGTGGTTTAAACACATCTTAGAAAGAGAAGATTGGAATAAATTCCTAAAACTATTTGATAGGGAAAAGAAAAAGTTTGTTGGAGAATTATATAAAAGGCTTTCAGGAATTAAGGTTAAGAAGCACCAAATTGGATTAGCTTTAAAAAAATCAAATTTAGAAGATAAAAACCCTTCCTCGTGGTCAGATGATGAGCTTTTAATTTTTTCGAAAAACTTAAGAGAGCTTTCAAAACCTATTCTTATTTTAGCTAATAAAATTGATAAAGAAAATGGTATGGAAAATTTTTTAAAATTAAAGAAAAAATTTAATGGAGATATTATGCCTTGTAGTTCTTTAGCTGAATATTTTTTAAGAAAATACCATCAAGAAAAAAAAATTGATTATCTTCCTGGTTCAGATAATTTTAATATCTTAGTTGATCGAAATTTAGGTAAAAAAGAATTAGAGATGTTAAATAAGATACAAGAAATGATTCTTAACCCGTTTAAAGAAACGGGGGTTCAAAAAGCGTTAAATTTCGCTGTTTTCAATATTTTAAAGCAAATCTGTGTTTATCCCATTTCTGATATTAATAAATATACAGATAACAATGATAATGTTCTACCCGATGCATTCCTCGTCAATAAAGGAACAATATTAAGGAATTTTGTTCGCGATAAAATTCATACGGATTTAGCTGACCATTTTATTTTTGGTATTGATGCGAGAACAAAAAAGAGATTAGGAGAAAACCATGAATTACGACATAATGATATCGTTAAAATTGTTTCAGCTAAATAAAAAGAATCATTCTTGCCTTGAAGTTGACAAAATATATGCTAAAATAACGATTAACAAAATAATCCCAAGGAAAACTAATGTGAAATTAAACATTTCTTGTTCTGCAGTTAAATCTTGAAATAGAAATAAAATAACAATCACAAAATAACTTATTAACTTCATAGTTGTTATTCATAGATATAAAGAATAATTAAAAAAAGTTCTGATTTTGCAATTTAATGTATAAGTTTTTATCTTACTATTAATAAAAAATTGAATTTGTTTTTTGAGCTTTTTATCCAACAATATAGTTATCAGTAATTAAAAAATGTCACAAAATCAGTAATTCATTGATATTTATTAAGTTGCTGCCCACAAATCGTCAGTCATGAAAAATGTCAGTAAAATCCTTAATTTTTTCAACTTTTCTATTTGTGATTTTTTGACGCTTGATGTATTGTCGTCAGTCATGAGAGTGACACAATTAAAGTGAGATAAAACTAGCGTTAGTGAGATTTATATTAATGTGTAAGACTCAAATCATATTCTCCCTTAAAATCCTCCTGATACACTGTTTATTTAACCACAATCTAACAAAAGAATATAGAGCGTGAGAATCGTGAAAAAAACAATAAATCAACAAGAACGCGAAGAAGCTCGCGAATTATATCATAACAAGGGACTTTCTATCAAAGAACTTGCATCTCGCTTTGGAAAAACCAAAAGAACGACATATAGATGGCTTTACGAGGTTAATAAGGCGAAATCTATCAATCCCCATCTTAACACCAGGAAACTCACAAGCCCGCGAAAGTATCCTCGTGAAATATTCACTCAGATTGAAAGATTCAAGAAGGAAGTACCACAGAGGAGCGCTCCACTCATCAAGAGAATACTCGAAGAAAAGAGTCCTACTAAAACACCTTTTCTATCAACAATAAGAAGGCACATCCGAGACCAAGGACTAACCTATAGGAATAGAAATCGAAGAATGGGGATATTAAATTTGAACGATCGAGACCAAACGATCTCTGGCAGATAGATATCGCCTGGGTTCAAACCATTGGACAATTGGAAAAGCTCTATCTAATAGCCGTATTAGACGATCATTCGAGATTTATCGTATCTGCCGAATATTTCAAGGGACAAAAAGGTATGAACGTCATAAAAGTGATACGAGATGCGGTCATGGCTTATGGAAGACCAAATCAAATTTTAGCAGATAATGGTACGCAATTTCGGAACCTCATTGGAGAATTAGGGGCGAAATATACCAGATTATTAGGCAACTTAGGCATCAAACCCATTTTTGCTAAACCTAGACATCCCGAAACTAAAGGAAAACTCGAAAGATGGTTTGGAACCGTAAGAACGATGTTTATGGTGGAAGCTCGATTTAACGTTAAAAACAATCTTAACTGCACCTTAACGGATTTTAACCAAATGTTAAAAGAATGGGTTGATTGGTACAATATTGAAAAGTCATATCGTAGTTTACCTGGAAAATGCGCACTTGTTAAGAGATATCTTGACGTTAAAGATCGGATCTTTAGACCGCTAAAAGCGAACATGAATTGGACGCGTTGGCTTCACGAAGTAGAACAGCGAAAGGTCAGTAAATACAATGAAATTCATTATAAAGCACAGAAATTTAAGGTTCCGCCCGGTTTCTCAGGGACAAAACTCGACGTAATTGAATACGAGGATAAAATAGAGATATATCACAAGGAGAAACTCATCGTCAACCATGCTTACATCGTTCCAATATTAAATCAAGTATTATTGACAAAATATCCTGCTTAAAAACAGCAGGAGATTGACAAAAATTGACAAAATTAAATGACTGATTTACTGACAAAATATGATGATTGACAACATAATAATAAATTTAAAAAAGAAATATATTTTTATATCGCTTTATCGATCTTGCGAAAAAAAAATGGACCTGACGGGAATTGAACCCGTGACCTCTTGAGTGCAAATCTTGCGTCGAGCTAATTGCTATTTATGTGTCAAGCGATCTGCTACTGATCTACAGGCCCATTATGATAAAAAAAAAGTTGAAAGTTAATTAATAACTCTTATAACAAACTCCAAGTAATTAAGATTTGAATAAATAGGAGGTGATCCAGCCGCAGGTTCCCCTACGGCTACCTTGTTACGACTTCTCCCTCCTCGCATACTAGAAACTCGATATGACCAGATTGACCAAACCTCATTTTTAGCACACTCGGATGGAGCGACGGGCGGTGTGTGCAAGGAGCAGAGACGTATTCACCGTGCGATGATGACACACGATTACTAGGGATTCCACGTTCATGTCGGCGGGTTACAGCCGACAATTCCAACTGAGATATGATTTCGGGATTGGTTTCTCCTTTCGGAGTCACAGCCCATTGTTCATACCATTGCAGCCCGCGTGTAGCCCAGGGGTTTCGGG
>Ga0209345_10006460_pt1 | contig 10618 bp, 6 predicted proteins | sample Cruoilmetagenom7_FD_187294 | JGI IMG/M metagenome (GOLD analysis project Ga0209345, IMG submission 187294) | Oil polluted marine microbial communities from Coal Oil Point, Santa Barbara, California, USA - Sample 7 (SPAdes) (version 2) | ecosystem: Environmental > Aquatic > Marine > Oil seeps ... | reverse complement strand
CTCTGAACGCGAGCGGTATGACAATGCGTTTAAGGGGCCTTTGTGCTTGCCGAATTTGATTTGATTCGACGCTACTTTATGTCGTCGCAGGAGGCGTCGACCGCGTCAAATGGCGTCACACTAGGATGTGGAGACGATGCCACGCTACTGGTACCGCCAGCAGGTCAACAGCTGGCCGTAAGCGTTGATACCTCGGTAGTGGATGTACACTTTCCCCGCGAAGCCCCGGCATTTGCGGTGGGTCACCGTGCCTTGGCCGTTGCGCTGAGCGATTTGGCCGCCATGGGCGCGACTTCACGCTGGTGCTTAATGGCGTTGACCCTGGATCAGCGTCAATTTGCCGATGACGACGCTGCCCATGTTTGGCTGGCAGACTATGCGCGTGGCTTTCATGCCCTTAATCAGCAGCACGCCACAACGCTGGTGGGGGGGGATGTCACTTCTGGTGCGCTCTCCATCGGCGTCACCGTGATGGGCGAAGTCCCAGTGGGTGAAGCCTTGACCCGTGGCGGTGCCCGGGCGGGTGACCTGATCGCCGTCACCGGCGCATTGGGCGGCGGGGCAGGCGGGCTGGCGCTTTGGCAGCGGGGCGAGCGTGATGTAGCGCATCCGCTGCTAAGTCGCTATCTATTGCCGCAGCCGCGCTTAGCCGCGGGCCTGGCACTACGTGGCCTAGCCACCGCGGCGCTGGATATTTCCGACGGCCTGCTGGCGGATCTAGCCCATCTTCGCGAGGCTTCGCAAGTAGGGGCCGTCATCGCGTTAGACGCGCTGCCATTAGCTGATGAGCTGGAAAGCACGCTAGGTCGGGAGGCTGCTTTACAGGCGGCGCTTTCCGGCGGCGATGATTATGAGCTGCTAGTGACATTGCGTGCTAACGATGTAGCCACGGCGCAGCAGCGCCTTGCGCCATTAGGCTTGACGCTGACCGTCATTGGTCACTGTTGCGAAGCGCTCGGCGTGAGGGCCTCTGACCAGAGTGACCTAAGCAGCTACGCCGGCTGGCAGCATTTTAGTGGGGAAGCGCCATGAATCGTGCACCTAAAAGTGTCTGGCGCCGTCCAACACATTTTTTTGCCTTTGGCTTAGGCAGCGGCGCTGTGCCTTGGGCACCCGGTACCTTTGGCACCCTGGCAGCCATTCCGTTCTACTGGATGATGGCGGAACTGCCCCTGGGGTGGTACCTGAGTATTTGTTTTGTCACCTTTGTTATTGGCGTTTGGCTGTGCGATAAAACATCTCACGATCTAGGTGTCCACGATCACTCTGGCATCGTTTGGGACGAGTTTGTGGGTTACTGGCTGACCATGGCGGCGGTACCTTTTTCGTGGGAAGCTGCGCTATGGGGGTTTGTGGTATTTCGCATCTTCGATGTCTTTAAACCCTGGCCGATACGCTGGGCAGACCGCCGCGTAGCGGGCGGTTTTGGTATTATGATCGATGATGTGATGGCCGGGGCCTACGCCTGGAGTACTATGCACCTGTGGTTCTGGCTTCACTAAACTTGGCAAGTGGTAAGTGGTAAGTGGTAAATAGAGATCAGGAGCGGTTGATAACTTTTTTCGAGTGCATTGACTGCAAGGCGTTGGCTTCAAGGAGGTAGCATGCGCAAGGAACGTCTGATTGTCCCCACACTGGCAATTATCGCGGTGGTGTGGATGGCAGCGCAGCTCCTCTCCAGCGTGCTTTTTGAGCGCAGCCTGCGCCAAGCGCTCGAAGATTTGGAGGCGCGTGGAGAGTGGCGCGTCAATCGTACTGAGAGTCATCAGGGCTGGCTAAGCTCCCAAGGTAGGCTGATTCTTTCACCGCTATTGGGTCGCCCCTGGCGTCTTGAGCTGACCTATAATGCACGTCACGGTATCTTAACCACAGATGTCGAAGGCACTGTGTTACCGCGCCTGGATACTGTGTTGCAGCAAGCCTTGGGCGAAGTCACTGCCCCCTCTGTGCCGCGCTGGCAAGGGCGTTACCACACCCTGAGCGGTCATAGCGAGCTGCGCCTGGCGCTTGCTCCCTTCGTTATTCAACAAAATGGCCGCGACTTAGCCGTTCGCGGCGGTCGGCTACGCCTGGAAGGCGTGTTTGGCGATTGGCGTCTACGCGCGCTGTTTGACCAACTCACCCTCACCGATGGCATGGCCCAGCTAGCGCTAGGCCCCACGGCGCTGGAAAGCCGCTACACCTATACCGACGGTGCCTACCACTTTGCTCAGCGTGATCACCTGCATATTGAAACAATGACGCTGAGCTATCCCTCCTACGATATCCAACTTTCGCCCCTCGACCTGAATAGTCATATGGTGCTGGATGAGAGCGAGCTGCGTATCAAAGGTGACTTAGAGGTAGGTGATGTGATGGTGCCTTCTGAAGCGCCGGACATGCCGCTACTTAATGGCCGCATAGAGATGGAACTCTCCCGCCTGAATGCCGATGCGGTACGCCACGTGATTCGCCGTTTGCGGCAGGAAGCCGCTTGGGGAGACGCTAGCCTACCCATGGCCGAAGGCTTGCTGGCACGCCTTGAGCCGGATTTGCGCAAAGTGCTTAGCGACTCGCCGCGTTTAGATGTGATGACCGTTGCCATCGACAGTCCGCTGCTAGGTATTCGCCTAGATGCGGATGGCGCACTGTTTTTTGATGCCCGCCAGTTGGATGAGCTGAGTGTGGTTAATCTGGATAATAAAAAAGAGCAGGCGAAGTGGTTGGAGCGTATTGATGGTGATTTCACCTGGCACGATGCGCCTACCGTCGCTGCGCTATGGTTAGGGCTGCCGCTCGGCACCCGTGAGCTGCAATTTGATGTGGTACGCGGCGTATGGCGAATCAATGGTCGCCCAATGCCCGAGCTTTGGCCTCAATAATTTAAAAGCAACGCTTACCTACGCTCGCAGGTAGCGCTGTTAAGCAGGCTGTTCTACTCCCCAAGGGTTGAAGTTTAGCTGCACTGCCCGCATTCCATGGACAACGCTAGGCGGTTCTCACCGCCAGTACCGGTTCATTGGAGGATGCATGAGCGACCAGGATTACGAACGTGATAATGAACACCTTGACTGGCAAACTGATGATGAACAGTCATCCTCAACGACTGCTGATGAGAAGGGCAGTGAAGATTTTCGCTCTGACGGCGAACGAGTAAACTCCCTCGTGCCCGCCAGCGAAATGCTGCCTGAACGTATTTATCTCTTGCCTATCCATAATCGACCTTTCTTCCCTGCCCAGGTGCAACCCCTGGTGGTCAATCGTGAGCGCTGGGAAGAGACCATGCGCCGCGTGGGCAACACGCCGCACCACACCCTAGGCGTTGCCTTTGTGGGTGAACAGGGCGTTACTTCTCTTGACCACGAAGGTTTCCCCGAAATCGGTACCGCGGTCAAAGTGCATAAACTCAAGGGCGAAGACGATCAAATTCAGTTTATCGCCCAAGGTCTTCAGCGCTTTAAGATTACCCGTTGGTTGTCTAAAGAGCCGCCTTATCTCGTCGAAGTCACTTATCCGAAAGAGCCGGTTGACGCGGAGAATGAAGAGACCCGCGCCTACGCCATGGCGATTATCAACGGCATCAAGGAACTGCTGCCGATTAATCCGCTGTATGGGGAAGAGCTCAAACACTACCTCAACCGCTTCAGCCCCCATCAGCCGGGGCCGTTGACCGATTTTGCCGCCGCGATCACCTCCGCCAAAGGCCCCGAACTGCAGGATGTGCTGGCCACCCTGTCGGTGGAAGAACGGATGCAGAAAGTGCTGCCGCTGCTGCGCAAAGAGATCGATGTGGCGCTGCTGCAGGGCGAGATCAGCGAGCAGGTCAACGCGCAAATGCAGGACCGCCAGCGCGAGTTTTTCCTGCGTGAGCAGCTCAAGGTCATCCAGCGTGAACTGGGTATCTCCAAAGATGATCGCGAAAACGATGTGGATACCTTTAGAGCGCGTCTTGAATCGCTGGTCGTGCCCGAGCGCGTGCAATCGCGCATTGACGATGAGCTCAACAAACTCAGCGTGCTGGAGACCGGTTCGCCGGAGTACGGCACCACGCGCAACTACCTGGATTGGCTCACCTCACTGCCCTGGGGGGTGACCAGTCAGGATCAGTTGGACCTACCCCACGCCCGCCAAGTGCTGGATCGTGACCACGACGGCTTGAAAGACGTTAAAGAGCGCATCATCGAATTTCTGGCCGAGGGCACTTTTAAAGGCGACGTAGGCGGCTCGATTGTGCTGTTGGTCGGCCCGCCGGGGGTCGGTAAAACCTCCATCGGGCGTTCGATCGCCGAAGCTCTGGGGCGCCAGTTCTACCGCTTCTCGGTGGGCGGCATGCGCGATGAAGCGGAAATCAAAGGCCATCGGCGTACCTATGTGGGCGCTATGCCCGGCAAATTGGTGCAGGCCTTTAAAGAGGTCGAGGTCGAAAACCCCGTTATCATGTTGGATGAGATCGACAAGCTAGGGCAGTCCTTCCAGGGCGACCCCGCCTCGGCACTGCTGGAGGTGCTCGACCCTGAGCAAAACGTCGACTTTCTTGATCACTACCTCGACGTGCGCATGGATCTCTCCAAGGTGCTGTTCATATGCACCGCCAACACCCTGGACTCGATTCCTGGGCCACTGCTGGATCGCATGGAGCAGATACGTCTTTCCGGCTATATCGCCGAAGAAAAACTGGCGATAGCTAAGAACCACCTATGGCCGAAACTGCTCAAGCGCGACAATCTGACGAAAAAACGCATCAGTTTGTCCGATGCGGCCTTAAAGCAGGTGATTGAAGGCTACGCCCGGGAAGCCGGCGTACGCCAGTTGGAGAAACAGCTGCACCGCATTGTGCGTAAATCGGCCGTTAAACTGCTCGAAGAAGAGGGCGATACGGTCAAGATATCGGTTAAAAATCTTGAGGAGTTCTTAGGTGCGCCGATTTTCCGTAAGGAAAAGGTGCTTACCGGCGAAGGGGTGGTGACCGGTCTGGCATGGACCTCCATGGGAGGGGCGACGCTGCCCATCGAAGCGGGCAAAGTACACTCGCTGGATCGTGGCTTTAAGCTCACCGGCAAGCTCGGCGAAGTGATGCAGGAGTCCGCTAACATCGCTTACAGCTATACTTTGGGTCATTTACAGGAGTATGGCGCCGATGCAGACTTCTTTGACTCGGCGTTTGTGCATTTGCATGTGCCCGAAGGCGCCACGCCCAAAGATGGCCCCTCGGCTGGTGTCACCATGACCACCGCACTGCTCTCGCTGGCCAAGCACCATGCGATCGATCGGCCACTGGCAATGACCGGCGAGTTAACCCTAACCGGCCAGGTGCTACCCGTGGGTGGTATCCGCGAGAAAGTGATTGCCGCAAGGCGCAGCGATATTTTTGAATTAATTCTGCCCGATGCCAATAAACGCGATTATCAAGAGCTGCCCGACTACCTAAAAGAGGGCATGACGGTGCACTTTGCGAAACGCTACCGTGATGTGGCCAATGTGGTGTTTGGCCGCTGATAGAACGTTTATTTAATTCCTTGCAGAGGCTATTTGCCCTTTTATTAAGCGTCTTACCAAAGTAAGGCGCTTTTTTTACATTTGTTCACTGGTTTGCTGACAAGAACCCTAGCGATAATAGCGTATGATTGAATAAAAATTAAGAATATCTAATTCTTGGAGAACTGATGCGCAATAACCAGCCTGTGACGCAACGCGAGTATGTCCTGAGCGAAGAGGCGGTGTTGATCTCCCGCTCGGATTTAAAAGGCAATGTCACTTATGCCAATCCCACCTTCGTTGAGGTCAGTGGCTATAGCCGTGAAGAGCTAATCGGCTCTCCTCACAACCTTCTTCGTCATCCAGATATGCCTGAAGCCGCGTATGCAGACTTCTGGAAAACGATTCAAGCGGGGACAACGTGGCAAGGCGTAGTCAAAAACCGACGTAAAAACGGCGATCACTACTGGGTGCATGCTACGGTCGCGCCACTGCGGGACGGTGAGCGTATCGTTGGCTACACTTCTGTGCGCCGCAAAGCTGCCGGTAAAGCCGTTGCCCGGGCAGAAAAAGTCTACGCCGACATTCGCGAAAAGGGCAAGTCCCGCCATTATAAGCTTGCTCAAGGCACACTGCGGCGTAAAGGTTTGACCGGCATGCTGTCGCGCTTTCAGTTCTCTAGCTTGAAAGCCAAGCTCACCAGCATGGTCGTGGCATCGCTGCTGCTGCTCTGCCTTTCGGGTGGATTAGGCGTGTACGCGGTGATGATCTCCGGTGAACGGCTAGAAACCATTAATCGCTCCGGATTGGGTGATGTCGCCTCGTTGCAGCATATCGAACGCCATATTGGCCAAACGCTTGAGACGCTTGAGCCTGCAGTGCGCAGCCCCCGCCGCGCTGACCTGGATGCCGTCAACGCAGACATAGGCCAATACACCGAAGCCATGCAAACGCTGTGGTCGGATTACTACGCGGGTGATGCGGTGACGGATGAGTCCGCCCAGGTCTTTGACAGTACGTTGGCTACCTGGATAAACGGGGTGCAAACAACCCTTGAAGCGATTCAAGAGGGCAATGGGTTTGCGGCCTTTGAAGCCTTTAATGACACAGTGGTGCCGACGACTGAATCACTACGTGAGATGAACAGTACGCTAGTCGAAAAGGTGCGCGCCGATGCCGAAGCGTTGGTCGCCAACGCGCAAGGCGGGCGACAACAGCTGCTAATAGCGCAATTGGTGCTACTGGCAGTGGGCTTTTTAGTCATGATCGGCCTAAGCGTGATGATTCTGAAGTCGGTGTTTCGCAGTTTGTCCGGCGCGCGCTATATCACTTTCCAAATTGCCGCGGGTAACCTGGCCGCCCGTGAGCGGCGTCAAACCAACGATGAACTGGGCGAGCTGCTTTACTCCTTGGACACCATGCGTTTTAGCCTTTCCAGCATCGTGGGTGATGTAGAGAATCGTGTCTCTGTGGTCACTCCGGCAATTCAGCAGATAGCTGCTGAAAACGAAGAGCTCTCTTCGCGTACCGAGCAGCAGGCATCGTCGCTTCAGCAGACCGCTTCGAGTATGGAAGAGATGACCTCGACGGTTCAGCAGAATACTGAGAATGCCCGTCAGGCTACCGACCTGGCGGTGCAAAATGCGGCAAGTACTCGGGAGACCGGTCAGCAAATGCAAAAGCTGGTGGAGCGCATGCAGCGTATCGCCCAGAGTGCTGAAAAGATGACCGAGATGATCAGCGTGATCGACGGTATTGCCTTCCAAACCAATATCCTGGCGCTGAATGCGTCGGTTGAAGCTGCGCGCGCGGGCGAACACGGCCGCGGCTTTGCGGTTGTCGCCAGTGAAGTGCGCAATCTAGCTGGTCGTAGCGCGGATGCCGCCCAGGAAATCCGTAAGATGATTGATAGCACCACCCAGGAAGTCAGCGGTGGCCGCAGTGCGGTGGAGCAGGCGGAGCGGGCAATTGAAGAGGTCTCTAAGCAGGTCAGCCGGGTCAGTGAGCTGATGGAATCGATTAGCACGGCTTCCAGTGAGCAGAGCAGCGGGATAGGGCAAATTAACTCGGCGATTGCCGAAATGGATCTTGTCACCCAGCAGAATGCCTCTAAAGTGCAGTCGATTGCGGCGTCAGCCGACAACCTCTCCCTTGAAGCCTATGAACTCGCCAACGTGGTTGATGCGTTCCGTTTGGAAGGTGCCCAAGATGAGAGCATCAAAGAGGCGCGAGCGAAGTTACAGCGCGCCAACCAAGCCCTCAGCAAAGCAGCCCAAAGTTTGCCCGGGCCTGCCGAGCAGCGTGGTGCTAAGCCACCCGCAACGCAACCACGCGCCGACCAATGGGAAGAATTCTAGTACCCCAGGCAACGCGGTTAGGTGATTGATTTGCCTTTATTCGTTTTAATCACATGCCACCCTTTGCGGTGGCATATTTCATGCATTACCTCTAATTGAAAAGGCTTAGTGTTAGGGAACCGCTAAGCCTAAAGATGGCGCAAGCCTTCAATAAAAAGTAGGGGTTCTAAATGCACAATGCCGAACAAGCAGCATCCGCTGTTTATGAGCTAGCCGATGACGAAGTGTTGATCTCACGCTCGGATCTTCAGGGCAGAATCACCTACGTCAACCAGACCTTTGTGGAGGTGAGCGGTTATTCGCTGGAAGAGATAATGGGCGAAGCCCATAGCTTGTTCCGCCACCCGACAATGCCAACAGGCGTTTTTCAAAATCTATGGGCAACCATTGAAGCCGGTAAAAGCTGGCAAGGACTGATCAAAAATCGCCGTAAAAGTGGAGAAGCGTATTGGATACATACCACCATTGCACCGCTGCTCGATGGTGAACGTGTTGTGGGCTATACCTCTATCCGGCGCAAAGCCTCGGCTAAGGCCGTTGCCCGGGCTGAGCGCGTGTACACTGCAATGCAACAGGGCAAAATACGTGGCTTTAAGCTTCATTATGGTGCGTTACGCCGCACGGGGCTGCGGGGTTGGGCGCAACGTTTTAGTTTCAGCAGTATCCAGGCCAAGCTAATCGGCATGGTGCTGGCTTCAGTGATTTTATTAGTCATCGCAGGGGCGGCGGGGGTGTATGGCTTGACCAGTTCCGCTGAACGATTGCGAACCCTCAATCAAACCGGCCTTGAAGGCATTTCCGATCTTCAGCAGATTGACCAGCGTGTAAGCCAAGCGACCCAGGCGCTAGAGCCTGCGGTACGCAACCCGAGGCGAGCGGATCTTGATGCCCTTGAAAGTCAATTAGCCGCCATGAGCGCCAACATTGAGCAGTCGTGGCAAGGCTATACTGCAGAGCGCGAAACCGGCGGTGTGCAAGAGGGCCTATCGGCACACCTCACAACCTTTATTGAAAGCGCCGATATAACCCTGACGGCTATTCAGGATGGCAACGGCTTTGCCGCCTTTGAAGCCTTTAATGACAACGTGCAGCCTACCTCTGAAAGTATTAGTGCCACTATCAACGTATTGGTTGAACAGGAACGAGCCGCCGCGCATACGCTGATGGAAAATGCTGAGCATCAGCAACAGGTGTTGCTTTACGGTCAGTTGGGCGTCCTGTTGCTGGGAATTGTGTTGATGGTGGGGCTGAGCATGGCGGTACTCAAATCGCTGATTAAATCGCTCAACGAGGCCCGCCGTGTGACGTTCCAAATTGCCGCGGGTAATCTGGCCAACCGAGTGACCTTAAAGCGTAATGACGAGTTGGGCGAGCTGTTGAGTTCGCTGGAAACCATGCGCGCTAGCTTGTCGGGGTTGATTACCGAGGTGGGCAATAAGGTTGATGTGGTGACCCCAGCATCTGAGCATATCAAACAGCAGAATGAAGAGCTGGCATCGCGCACTGAGCAGCAGGCCTCCTCGCTGCAGCAAACTGCTTCTAGCATGGATCAAATGACGGCGACCGTGCAGCAAAACAGCGAAAACGCCCGTCAGGCCAATCAACTGGCCATGCAAAACGCCACCACCAGCCGTGAAACCGGCGAGCGTATGCAGGCGCTAGTCGAGCGGATGGAGCGTATCGCTGCCAGCGCCGATAAGATGACCGACATTATTAGCGTCATCGACGGCATCGCTTTTCAAACCAATATTCTGGCGCTGAATGCCTCAGTAGAAGCTGCTCGGGCTGGCGAGCAGGGGCGTGGTTTTGCAGTTGTGGCAAATGAGGTGCGTAGCTTGGCCGGGCGTAGCGCTGATGCGGCTGGCGATATTCGTCGTTTAATCGACTCTTCCTCCCAGGAGATTAGCGGCGGTGCCCAGGCGGTGAAGGAGGCCGAAGCCGCTATCGATCAGGTAGTGACTCAGGTAATGAGAGTCAGCGATATCATGGAAGAGATCAGCACCGCCTCCGATGAGCAGAGCAACGGTATCGCGCAAATCAATACCGCGGTCGCGGAGATGGATCACGTTACCCAGCAGAACGCCTCCAAGGTACAGTCGATTTCCAGCGCTGCTCAAGACCTCACCCGCGAAGCACTGAGTCTGGCCAACGTTATCGCCGCCTTTCGCTTAGAGGGTGCTGCCGAAGAGAGCAGCGAGACTGCCCGCAAGCGCTTGCTTAAACAAGCAGGGCTTGGCTCCACGCCCCCATTAGCGTCATCTCCCACATTAGCCTCGCCCCAAAACTCCCCGACTCAGCGTACTGCCCAAGCCCAGCCAGCCGAAGAGGCGTGGGCGACCTTCTGATGAATCGGCGCCATGGAGGGCGCTTTACTTCCTATCGGGTCTTGTGATTTAGCCTCTACATCCAGCCTCCACATCTAGTCTCTGCGCATTGCTCATGCCACAATCAAAAGCCACTGATATTTTTCAGAATTAGTCTAGCCTGCAGCCTTGCGTGCTGTGGGCTAATAAAAAATAGAGCCTAGCTATTTATTAGAGAGTAGAGGACACCATGCCAGAGTATCGCTCACGTACCACCACCGCTGGCCGCAATATGGCCGGTGCCCGCGCGCTGTGGCGCGCCACCGGTATGCAGGATGGCGACTTTCAAAAGCCGATTATCGCGGTAGCCAACTCCTTTACCCAGTTTGTGCCGGGCCATGTGCATTTAAAGGATATGGGCCAGCTGGTGGCGCGGGAGATTGAGAAAGCCGGGGGCGTCGCCAAAGAGTTCAACACCATTGCGGTGGACGATGGTATCGCCAT
>Ga0209345_10006459_pt1 | contig 10618 bp, 11 predicted proteins | sample Cruoilmetagenom7_FD_187294 | JGI IMG/M metagenome (GOLD analysis project Ga0209345, IMG submission 187294) | Oil polluted marine microbial communities from Coal Oil Point, Santa Barbara, California, USA - Sample 7 (SPAdes) (version 2) | ecosystem: Environmental > Aquatic > Marine > Oil seeps ... | reverse complement strand
CTTGTTTATGCGATTTGTTGGCTGGGTTTCGCGCTTATTTGCGGTGCGGCACCGTGGGAAAAATCCGGGCGAGCGTTTTGCCCGCGCATTGGAGCGGCTTGGCCCGGCCTATATTAAGGTTGGTCAAATTTTGGCAACCCGTTCGGATATGCTCGACCCTGAATTTACCCGTGGTCTGTCGCGCCTAAAAGACAAAGTGCCTGCGTTCTCGCGTGACAAAGCTATTGCGCGGTTGGAAAAAGAGTTTGGGAAGCCGTGGCAAGAATTATTCAAAACATTCTCGGAGCCCAAGGCGGCGGCGTCCGTTGCGCAAGTGCATCAAGCCGAGATGTTGGACGGCACTATAGTTGCCGTCAAAATTCTTCGCCCGAACATCCATAGGGACATGGCAAAGGATATGGATGTGTTGCGGATGGTGGCGGCACTCGGTGAGTTTTTTGTACCTGCCTCGCGCCGACTTGGCCCGAAATTATTTGTCGAAACCGCATCACGCGCCGTGATGTTGGAATTGGACTTACGCCTTGAAGCGGCGGCCGCCAGCGAAATCGGCGAAGCGGCGCAGGACACTGGCCTGTTCCGTGTGCCAGAAATTTACTGGCAATTTAGTTCCAAAAATGTGCTGGTGTTGGAGTGGATAGACGGCACCGCATTTTCTGATGATGCTCTGCTGACCGACCCAGCGATTGACCGTCCGGATTTGGCCGTCAAGGTTATTCAAAGCTTTTTGACCTGTGCATTTGATTACGGCGTATTCCATGCTGACATGCACGAAGGGAATCTCATCGTCGATAAAGACGGAGCATTGGTGCTTTTGGATTTCGGTATTCTCGGAAGGTTGTGCGAAGCCGAACAACGGTTTCATGCTGAAATTCTGTATGGGTTTCTCATGCGCGATTACCAACGCATTGCCGAAATACATTTCGAGGCGGGCTATGTTCCAGGACACCATACGGTGGAAGATTTCGCCAGCGCTTTGCGGGCTGTTGGCGAGCCTATATTTGGTAAAACATCAGACCAAGTATCTATGGCGAAAGTTTTGCTACATTTATTCGAGATTACCGATATTTTTGACATGCAGATGCAGCCGCAATTGATCATGCTGCAAAAAACCATGATGCAGGCTGAAGGGGTCGCGCGTAGGCTCGATCCGGCGTTTGATATGTGGGAAGCATCCCGGCCCATCGTCGAAGCAAGTTTGCGCCGCGAACTGGGTGCCGAAGGACGTATAGCCGATTTCATGAAAGATTTACGGCGTGCCCAAAAAACTTTGCGCGCTATGCCGGATGCGGCTGATAATGTGGCCGCATTGGCAAAGGCTTGGGCGGCAGGTGAAGTGGATTTGTCCAAACCAGCAAACAACACAAAACCGCGAGGACTGCGCAATAAGGTGTCTTGGGGGGTTGTCTGGACAGCCGTAGGTGCGGTATCTACATTGGCGGGCGTATGGGCGCTCGGTCAATTATAGAGGTCAGTTGTAAAGGTCAATTATAGATGAGCAATAAACGCATATTACTTATTATTGGCGGCGGCATTGCGGCGTTTAAATCGCTATTGCTCATCCGCGTATTGGCTAAGCGCGGCATCAAAACAACCTGTATTGTCACCAAAGGCGGCCAAGAATTTGTGACGCCGTTATCCATAGGTGGGCTTTCCGGTGAGCGCGTATTTACCGAATTGTTTTCCTTATCCGATGAAGCTGAAATGGGGCATATCGAATTATCGCGCTCTGCTGATTTAGTTGTCGTCGCACCAGCAACCGCAGACCTCATGGCCAAGGCCGCTCACGGTCTGGCTAATGATTTGGCGAGCACGACATTATTGGCAACAGACACACGCGTCCTTTATGCGCCCGCAATGAATGTGCGGATGTGGGAACATCCGGCCACGCAACATAATATAGAAAGCTTGCGCGAAAACCATGCGTTATTCGTCGGGCCGGACGAGGGCGAGATGGCGTGCGGGGAATTTGGTTTTGGCCGTATGGCAGAGCCGGAAACCATTGCCGATGCCATAGAGAAAATACTCGCGGGCGAAACGGCTCTTGATGATCTCAAATCAAACCCGCTCAAGGGTAGACACGTTCTTATCACCGCAGGCCCGACCCGTGAACCCATAGACCCTGTGCGCTATCTGTCGAACCATTCTTCGGGCAAGCAAGGTTATGCCATTGCCCGCGCATGTGCAGAATTGGGCGCAGATGTGACTTTGGTGTCTGGCCCTGTGGCCTTAGCGCCGCCGATTGGTGTGAAAACTGTGAATGTAGAGTCCGCGCGTGAAATGTTGGCGGCATGTGAGAATGCATTACCCGCAGATGTATTTATCGCCGTGGCCGCAGTTGCCGATTGGCGACCTATAGATAGCCCGAAAAGCAAAATTAAAAAAGGCAAGCAAGCCGTGCCACCAATGGCATTGACCGAGAACCCTGATATTTTACACACAATCGCCAATGCTAAAAACCGTCCGGGACTTGTTATCGGGTTTGCAGCAGAAACAGATAATGTGATTGAACACGCTAAATCTAAGTTAAAAAAGAAAAACTGTGATATAATCGTTGCCAATGATGTATCAGGTGATGTTATGGGTGGCGATGACAACACCATGATAATCGTGACCAAAGACGGTGCAGAGACATGGCCGCTGATGAGTAAAGATAAAGCGGCCCGGGGGCTGGCACAAAAAATTGCGGAGACCCTGTTATGAAGTATTTAATCCCGGCACTATTATTGGCCAGTTCGGTTAGTACCCATGTTTGGGCAGGTGACAATATTGCTAATTGTGAGATTGTTGTTCAGGAATCCGTCGAAGCAAGTGCTTCTGAGGAATCTGCACAAATCGCAACTTTCATGCCGGCTGGCGATTTTATTTTTTCTGTATTTGGTGCTAAACCGCACATAACAGAAGTTGACGGCAAACCCATTCGCGCCGTCATGTGTACGCGCGGGTCTGTTGTCCCCAGCGAGTTTGACCTTAAAATGATCCGCACAGGCATTCCGCTATATTTATCGCAAGATTTTGATGCCAAAGACAGTGCTCTGATGAGTATCAGCAAAACGGATAAAGGTTTTAATTATAATTATTCGGGGTCGGATTTATCCGCCGATGATCTGGGTCTGCTAAAACTTAGAATGAAAGAGCTCAACAATGCTAAAGATTGAAATTAAGCAGCTTGAAAATTTTGGCGACTTGCAAATGCCTGCGTATGAAACGGATCTGGCGGCAGGTGTAGACTTACGCGCCGCCATAGATGCGGATACCCCTTTGGTTTTGCAGCCCGGCGAACGGACGCTTGTTGCCACTGGTTTTGCTATGGCGCTCCCGCCGGGCTATGAAGCGCAAATCCGGCCGCGTTCCGGTCTTGCCTATAAGCACGGTATCAGCGTTGTTAATTCGCCAGGCACTATTGACGCGGACTATCGCGGTGAGGTAAAAATTCTACTGATAAACCACGGTACAGAAAGCTTCAGCGTCAACCGCGGCGATCGCATCGCCCAAATGGTAGTAGCGCCGGTGACGCAAGCAAAGTTTGAAGTGGTCGATACGTTATCAGAAACCGCACGAGGCGCAGGCGGTTATGGGTCAACTGGGGTAAAATGAGAGAGAAATATGAGCACGCAAAATCCCGGTAGAGGTAAAGTATATAATTCTATATCAGAGACCATAGGCGACACACCTCTTGTACGTTTGCCGAATATCAGCAAGGGCATTGATGCCGATTTATTGTTTAAGCTGGAGTTTTTTAATCCCGGCGCCAGTGTCAAAGACCGCATCGGCCTAGCCATGATCGAAGATTTGGAGCAGCGTAAATTGCTAAAGCCCGGCGGCACAATTGTTGAGCCTACATCTGGCAATACTGGCATTGGTCTGGCGCTGGTGGCGGCGGCTAAAGGCTATAAAGCTATTTTCACTATGCCCGAAAGCATGTCGGTTGAGCGGCGCAAATTGATAAAATTATTGGGTGCGGAGGTCGTATTAACGCCTGCCGCTACAGGTATGCCCGGTGCCATTGCCCGGGCAGATGAGCTTGTCAAAGAAATTCCAGGCGCCGTACAGCCGGGTCAATTTGTCAATCAAGCTAATCCAGCTATACATGAACGCACAACCGGGCCAGAGATATGGAATGACACGGGCGGCAAAGTTGATATGCTCATCTCTGGTGTTGGCACGGGGGGCACTTTGACGGGCGCGGGGCGTTATCTTAAATCTAAAAATCCAAAAATTAAACTGGTGGCGTTGGAGCCAGAGGGTAGCCCATTTTTGTCCACAGGTGAGAAAGGCCCCCACATGATCCAGGGCATTGGAGCCGGTTTTAAGCCAGATACGCTCGATGAAAGCCTGATTGATGATGTGATTACGATTGATAATGAAACCGCGTTCGAAATGGCGCGCCGCGCAGCTCAGCTAGACGGAGCGCCTGTGGGCATTTCATCTGGCGCAGCGATCGCAGCCAGTCTCAAACTTGGGGCGAAGCCTGAAATGCGCGGAAAAACTATCGTCACCATCATCCCATCCTTTGCCGAACGTTATCTCTCCACCTCGCTGTTTGATTTTTAATGCAGCGCGATGAGTTAGAGCGTTACGCACGGCAAATTGTCCTCAAGGAAATCGGAGGCGCAGGGCAGCAAGCGCTCGGCAATGCTCGGGTTCTCGTTGTTGGCGCAGGTGGCCTCGGAGGGCCTGCGGGCTTATATCTAGCGGCTGCGGGCATTGGCCATATAGGCATTATCGACGAGGACGTTGTCGCTTTGTCTAACTTGCACCGCCAAATACAATTTCGTACGGGTGATATTGACCAGCTTAAAACCAAAGCAATGACGACCACTCTGGAAGCCATAAACCCTCATGTGAATGTCCACGAATTTCGCCATATAATAGATGCAGATAACGCGCGGAACATCATAGAAGACTATGACGTGGTATTGGACGGTACGGATAATTTCGAAGCCCGATTTTTGGTCAATCAAATTTGCCTGGAGACAAAAACTCCGCTGGTCAGCGGCGCGCTCGGGCGGTTCGAAGGGCAGTTATCGGTGTTCAGAATGGACCAAAAAAGTGCATGTTACAGATGCTTCGTCCCCCATAAACCACCTGAAGCCGAAACCTGCGCCGCCGTTGGCGTGGTCGGAGCATTGGCGGGAATAATAGGTTCGATGATGGCGATGGAAACCATAAAAATCATTACAAGTGCAGGAAAACCCCTCTACGGAAAATTATTCCTCTATGACGGCCTAAACGGCGAAGCCCGCACAATAAGTATGCCGAAAGATCCGAATTGTCCGGCGTGTGGCTAGGGTTAAACTAAGTTACCAAATAAAAACCAAATAACCCCGCTTCGGTGTGTGGGCCGAAGCAGGGTTATCTATTGCACAACACCTGTAAGAGCTGGGGAGGTCTTATGGTCTTGTACGCGCCCCGGTTAAACTCAGCCATGACCGCTGCAATCAGTCGAAAGCGAGGGACCGGAAGGGAATGGCATTTCTGCCATTCCCACCTAGCGTATCAGAATTCGGACAAATTGCAAGCAAAAACAGACCGCACAGTGGTCAAATCAGCCAAAGTTGGCGGCATCTTTATAATTCATCTCGGGTTTGACAAAAATAACCGTAAATAGTGGGTGTATTCAAATCCTCGTAACATCATGCAGGCGGCAAAACACGGTCAGGACAGCGGTGGTTATCATAGAGTGCGCGAATATTTATCATAACTTTTTCGCCCATTTCTAGACGCGATTCATGGGTGGCGGAGGCGATATGGGGCGCTAAAATCACATTGGGGAGGCCAAGTAACCCTGGGTGAATTTTTGGCTCGTTTTCATATACGTCAAGCCCTGCACCTGCAATCTGGCCGCTCGCCAACGCTGCGGCTAGCGCCGCTTCGTCGATGATTTCGCCGCGCGATGTATTGATAATCACGCCGTGGGCCGGCATGGCAGCGAGGCGCTCGGCGGAGATCAAATGATAGGTCTGGGGTGTGCTCGGACAGTTAATAGAAATAATATCCATATTGGCCATCATGGCGTCCAAATCTGGCCAATATGTTGCGTGAAGCGCGTCTTCGATAGGCGGGGAAACCGGAGCACGGTTATGGTAATGGACCTTAAGCCCAAAGGCATGGGCACGTCTTGCAATGGCTTGGCCGATGCGGCCCATACCGACAATACCGAGTTTTTTACCCCGTACACGGTGGCCAAGAATACCCGTTGGTGTCCAACCTTTAAATTCGCCCGCGCGTGTTAACCTGTCAGCGGCAACCAATCTGCGCGGCACGGCTAAAATCATCGCCATAGCGAAATCCGCCGTATCTTCGGTCAGCACACCGGGCGTATTGGTGATTATGATATTTTTGGCGTGGGCGGCGGCGCGGTCAATGTGGTCTGTGCCTGCGCCGAAATTTGCGATCAATTTTAATTGTGGCCCGGCAGCGGCAATTACGTCCGCATCTATTTTATCGGTGACGGTTGGTACGAGCACATCCGCAGTTTTGACCGCCGCTTTGAGCTGGTCTTGGTTCATGGGTACATCGCTCTCATTTAGAGTAGCGTCGAACAAATCCACCAAACGGCTGTGCACGGCATCCGGCAATCTGCGCGTGACGATGATGTTCGGTTTATGATTAGAATCCATTTACATAAAAAAGCCTGTTCCGGCCAATTTAGCAAGTAAAGTTTTAAGCAAATTTATTAACGTTGTTTACATCTCGTTTATTCTCTTGGTGCATAAACCTCCTATTAACTATAGAAAATGTGGGATTTCTAAAATGTGGAACCGAGAGGAACGTTGGGTCGTGGGCGCGAAACTATATATACCAATATCATTGCTAACTAGCCTTTGCATGTCTGCGGCAATACCAGCCACAGCGCAAACTGCGACAAGTGGCACCAAGAAACCCGCTATAGCGCGTATCGTTGAAGATGTACCGGGGCCGAACGAACGGGTGACCAAAAACCTGATCCGGGTCAATGCTACCAAAACGCCATCTGGTTTTAACGTGCCGCGTTATGTGTCGCTTAAATATTCGACGTCCAATGGACGCACAGGCCCCAGCAGCAACCACCCGGTCGCGTGGCAATATTCAAAGCGCGGCCTACCGATGATCGTTGTGGCAGAGACCGAAATTTGGCGCAAAGTTCGTGATGTCAACGGTGATGAAAGCTGGATGAAAAGACGATTGCTTGACGGCAAACGCATGGTACTCGTGCGCAGCGAAATCACCCTACGCGCCAAACCCAGCTCAAACTCCCGCAAGCAGGCCACCGCAGGCAAAGGCGCGCTACTCGAACTGGAAAGCTGCGACACAAAAAACTGGTGCCGCGTCACCGACACACAGAGCCAGCTATCAGGCTATGCGCTCAGATCTATGCTCTGGGGTGCCGCGCCGCTTTAGGGTAAGGGCATATGCCGCGTCCGAATGTGGCTTGCCTGACTTCATAACCGCTCTAGTGTTGCTTCTTTGAAGGAGCGCTCCTATGCCAAATACTAAACCTATATTTCCTAATTATAGTGAAACCGACCTACGCGGTCTGGGGCGGCAAGTTGAAAGCGCTTACACCAATATTTCAAGCGGAAACGTTGCTCCGGTTTGGTCTTATGAAGAAACCAAGCGCAATATTGCTGCAATAGATTTTGACAAACCAATTACCCTCGATGCCGCGCTTAACGAAGCCGCACATTTGATGGAGCAGGGAGACTTGCGCTCGGCGAGTGCGCGATGTTTTGGCTATTTTAATCCAACAGCCGCTTGGCCAGCTGTGGCTGGGGATGTATTGGCGGCGGTTCGTAATCCGCAAATTTGCGTAACTTCCCATGCCCCTGCGTCTGTGACTATGGAGCGGCGCATCACCGATATGATTTGCGCCAAACTTTCTATGCCAGACGGGACGGCGCATTTTACCTCCGGCGGTTCGGAAGCCAATGAGACCGCACTCTTGGCGGCGCTATGTCGGGCATCCAGCGAATATATTGAAAACGGCGTGCGGGCATTTGACGGTGACCCTACCCTTTATGTATCAGCGGATTCTCATCTCGCGTGGATAAAAATTGCCAAAGCCACAGGCATGGGTGCCAAAGCCGTTCGGTTAGTTCCAACTAGCGGCGATGGCCGTATGGATGCGCATGCTCTAGCATTGCTGCTAGAGAAAGACAAAACTGCGGGATTGCGACCAGTGATGATTGCCGCAACATGCGGGACGACAGGGGCGGGCATGATAGACCCCTTGGCCGCATGTTACGCCGTCGCCGTGCGCGAAGACATTCATTTTCATATAGATGCTGCTTGGGCGGGGGCGCTTATTTTTGATAAAATCAGGCTTGATTTGTTATCAGGTATTGAACTTGCGGACAGTGTTACCATAGATGCCCATAAATGGCTGTCCGTCCCAATGGGGGCGGGGCTGATCGCGTTGCGCAACCCGTCATATGCCGCCAATGTGTTCTCGGTCAAGACCTCGTATATGCCCGATGGTGATGGCAAAGATTTCTATATCACTACGAACCAGTGGTCGCGCCGGTTTATTGGCTTGCGCCTCTGGATGATGCTCCGTGTGGTCGGCGAAGTTGGATATGGCCGCATGTTTGATCAGCATTTTGCGCTGGCCGAATATGCGCGCGCGCAATTGCCAAAACACGATTGGGCAATCCGCAATGAAAGCAATTTACCAGTTATCGTATTCGACGACACCAAACACGGCCTAGATTCCCAAGCTATCGTAGACATGATCGAGCAGCGCGGTAAAGTCTGGCTAGGCCGCGTTGCCTTTGAAGGCCGCAGCGTTCTGCGCCTGTGCACGACGAGTTTTTTGAGTACGGAAGATGATGTAGATTTTCTGATTAGTGAACTGAACGCGGCGCGGGATACGTTAAATTCAGCGAGCGGCTGATAACATCAACTCGTCAGGATGTGCCCAGCCATCAAGTGCGCTGATCCGGCCTAGCCACGCTTGTACCATTGGCCATTCTTTTACGCTTAATCCCGCATCACCCAGCCAATATAGATATCCGGCCAAAGAACAATCTGCTATGCTGGGAGCGGTGCTGGCTACGAAATTATCTGTTCCCCCGAGGTGCGTATTCAACACATCCAAATCATTGCGCAAGCGCACCTCCAGCCATGATAATACGGCGGCATCCGTATCGGTTTTAAATTTTCGCTCAAAACGCAGATTTGGTAATGAAAACCCAAGCCGGGATTGCTCCCACATCAACCATTCATGTATACGGGCATTTATACGGGCTGAATTATCGCCGTCCATGGTTCGGAGTGTCTGAGAGAGGTGCAATAAAATGGCATTTGATTGCACGAATGCTTGGCCGTCCATGATGAGCAATGGAACTTCACCAAAGCGTGCGTGCTGACGAAACAAAGCGGGACGTTCTGCCCGAACTTGAAACAAGTCTATGGTTTGGTAGTTTTGGGGTGTATTCGTCAGGGCTAAAAACAGTTTTACCTTGTAAGAATGCCCGCTATGGCGATTGCCATACAGTGCGATATTCGACATAATTTCCCCTTATTGATAGTTATAAACGCTGAATACTACACTTTTTATATGCGCGCCAGCTGCCTAGGAATGCAACAGCCGTTTATGGCTATATTCTCTTTCATTTTGTGGGGTTCATTCATATGTAATTTACCATAAAGCTATTTCTTCTTTCAAACCTCATTACATGATAACCCGCTGTTAACCATAATCTGCCACATCTACTCTCATGAAAGCAGTAGAAATGATGATAGAACCCGGGGCGGAGTTGCTCCTTGAGCGGATGGGACGGCGGATGTCGACCAAGGCACGTTCTAAGGTGATGAACGGGGCATTGTCGCATTTGCGGGAAAATGAGCATGTCTCTGATGTAGGGGCATGGTTTTCAGAACTGCGGTTTGCGCCTGAACGGCGCACTACGGTTAGGTTGTCGTATGAGAACGCAGATTATGCAGATACGTTGGCGGCTATGGTCGGGCGCGGACGGCCGAGCATTTTGCTGGACATTGTTTATCTTGCAGCTAGCCGTATGGACAAAGCCGACTTTGAGGCGCTAAAGTAAGAAAAGCATAATTATTGAGGGGCGGAAAAGGGCTGGGGATGTCAGAACTATTAGACGGAAACTTAATTTCACTATTTGCCATGATGGTGTCGATCATTGCTTTGGTGACACAACTCGTGTTTGGCGTCTTGTCAACCCGCCGGGCTATGGCGGAAACCGACCGGCAAATCGCCGAGACTAAAAAGCAGGAAAAACTGCACGCAGTCAATGCGGAGGAAACCTATAAACAAGAAGTCCGCGAATGGGGTCGCACCGTCGTGCGCGAAATGGCTTACGCCCAGCAACTTTGCAAAATAAACCCGGACAAATTCGTCACGTCTGATTACGATCTAGAGCGGGCAAGAACTGTGGCACGTTTGCGTGGTTTGCTAGATAAAGCCAAATGGTTGTTCCCAAACCTGGCCGTACCGTCGCGCGAGGATGAAGGCTGGAGCGCCGATCACAAACGCCGCCTTTCCGCTTTGGAATCTATCTTACATGCCTATCATGTACTCGACACGGTCAAATCCGATGTGCCCGCCCACCGCGATAGATGTGTGGTCAATATGCGGTCCCTGCGCAAACAATTCGTCCGAGAAATGCGCCGC
>Ga0209345_10006458_pt1 | contig 10619 bp, 10 predicted proteins | sample Cruoilmetagenom7_FD_187294 | JGI IMG/M metagenome (GOLD analysis project Ga0209345, IMG submission 187294) | Oil polluted marine microbial communities from Coal Oil Point, Santa Barbara, California, USA - Sample 7 (SPAdes) (version 2) | ecosystem: Environmental > Aquatic > Marine > Oil seeps ... | reverse complement strand
CACCGGGCGTCTTGTTCGGCGCAGAAGTATGGGCCGTAGAAAATTTCCTGAAGGCAGCACACATTGGCGCCCTTCTCGGCAGCCTCTTCAATGAGTGTGACATGCTTGTCGATCATCGCCTTTTTGATGGCTTGCAGATCGTCAGAGTCGGGCAGCGCGTTGGCGGCTTGGATAAGTGCGGTTCGTGTAATTCGGGGCATATGGATACCTTTTTTAGAGGATAAATAACGGGAGTCTTAGATCCACCTTCGGACGGTGACGCGTGATTTCGTGAAGAATCGCACGCCGTCCTCGCCGTTGGTGTGGAGATCGCCGAAGAATGACTTTTTCCAACCCGCGAACGGGAAGGCCGCCATCGGTGCGGGTACGCCCACATTGATCCCGATCATGCCTGCTTGTACGGTGGTCTCGAATCGGTGGGCGGCATGCCCTGAATCGGTGAACATGACGGACATGTTGCCATAGTCAGATTTGTTGACTTCCGTCACCGCAGCATCAAGCGTTGGTGCTCGCATTATTGAAAGTACCGGCCCGAAGATTTCCTCAGCGACAATGCTCATATCCGAAGTCGTGTTGTCAAAGATGGTCGGGCCGACAAAGCACCCGGCGTTGGGCATGTCAGATTCTCGCCCGTCTACGAGAAGATCAGCACCAGCTTTGACGCCGGCTTCGATATAGCTCAGCACACGATCCTTCGCGGCTTGATCTTGGAGCGGACCCATATGGGTGCTCTTGTCGCAACCAAGCCCGACATTGACGGCTTTCGTTTTTTCGACCAATCCTGGGATGAGCCAATCCGCGGAATCACCAACAGCGACAACCACCGAGCCGGCAAGGCATCGCTGACCAGTATTTCCAAAGGCAGAACCGAATACGCCATCAATGGCAGCTTCGCGGTTGGCGTCAGGCATGATGATCGAGAAGTTCTTGGCGCCGCACATACATTGCACGCGTTTGTCATGTGCACATCCGGTTTCATAGATGTATTTGCCAGCGGTCGTCGAACCAACAAACGAAACGGCTTTGACATCGTCGTGCTTGATGAGATGATTGACAACATCTGGGCCGCCGTGGACAAGGTTGAGTACGCCTTCTGGGAACCCTGCTTCTTGGGCGAGTTCAATCGCACGAACAGTGGACATCGGATCGCGTTCTGATGGCTTGAGCACAAAGGTGTTCCCACACGCCACCGCCATCGGCCACATCCACAGCGGGACCATCATCGGGAAGTTGAACGGGGTAATCCCAACACATACGCCAATAGGCAACCGATCGACCGATGAATCGATCCCGACGCCACCTTCGTTTTCAGTTCTACAGAACGAAGACGAAACAGCGATCTGAGGGAGTGATCGTCCCATCATCAGGATCGGTGCGCCGCAGGCGTGCTCGATGCAATCGATCCCGCGACGGACGGAGCCGATCGCTTCGCCGAGCGTTTTGCCGTGTTCTTCAACAATGATCTCTGCGAGTTCATCGACATGGGCTTCCAAGAGCGCTTTGTATCGAAACAGAGGCTGGATGCGATCGCCAACAGGAGTGGCAGCCCAAGCGGGATAGGCATCAGCCGCGGCTTGAATCGCTTTTTCAGCAGCATCAACATCATTCAGGGGGACTTGCGAGATGGGTTGGCCAGTTCCAGGATTGACATTCATCCTCATGTTGGATGCAGTACCGGTATAGGTTGTACCAGAAATGATGTGTGGTACGAGTTGAGTGTTCGAGTGAGTCATGATGATGTCATTGCCTTTCAGATCCTATGAGCCATTTGAAAAGCGTAAAAAAACAATGCTTCACAAAGACTCGAATCGCGATTATCGCATAAAAAACTCAGGTTTGCAACCTGATTTACTCAATCTCTGGCACGCTTTTTCCATTCTCTCGCCGATTTCATACCAACCGAACCAAATTCATTGGCATTCTATAAAAATCGGCTTGGAAAACATGCTGTCAAAGCGGGTGAACAGGATTGAACTCGACGATATTTAGAGTCCAAAGGCTGTTCTCTGTGGGCGAATGTATATGGGCATAAGGCACTGACAGCGGTGGGGGGTGAACGATCGCTTAAAATTAAAAATCAGAATACGACCCTAAGCGAATGCATGCCATCATTGAAGTTGGGGGCAAAGCTCCCTCAGTTCATGCAAGTTAGGATTCAGGCGTTGGTCAAATCTCCTGTAAATGGCGAACTGCAAGAGTTCAGGGTTCGGGCAATCAACTGGATTGTTCGAATGCGTTTTCATCATCTGCGCGTTCAATATCGTGGAGTGTCCGGCCGTCATCAGTTTTCCACCTCTTCCAACCATTCATTGTCCGGCCTGCAATCGCGATCGCCGCCATTGATGGAGAGTTGAACAAGTAATCCTTGGTAAAAACTACCCGGTCGCCGTCGGCGACCATGACTCCTTGTTTGAGCAGCCGTTCTCTGTAACGCTCTGAGGCAGTCCCTTGCATAGATTTTACATTCGCCAATCTTCCGATTGAGCCCTTGAGTACCACAAATCCCTCCGGGGTATATAGCCCGCGACCTGATGAACCAAAAACTGTGCAGTGGTAGACGAACTCTTTTTTATTGACACCGTTTACCAACGCCACTGGTGGAGAAAAAATGGGGTATCCAAGTGTCGCTAGGAGTGTCGAGCCGGTTTCAAACAACTCGTAGCACTCAGCCTCAAGTGGGGCGGGTGTGTGTGGTTTACTCCCGTTGTTCCCGTTGAGATCATTGTACCGCCCGGCGTTCTGAGCTTTTTTGAGGCATAGCCATTCAAGGAAGAGTGCGTGTGTTTGCGTGAGAGTCTCGGCCCAAGAAATGAGGATGAGTGCCCGTTCCCAGAAATCCTTTTTATTGTTGTGAGATTTCAGTCGTGAACGCAAATCGCCGGTTTGCCCAATGTAAACTTCGCGTTCATCATCATCTCCGCCGAAGAGAAAATACATCGCGACTCGATCGCTCTTTTTCATCTTGAGAAACTCGGGGAGTAGGCTTCAAGGTGCCTCGATGACTTGGACGATCCGTGTCGTGATTTCAGCAATGCGAATGCCGCGAGGGTCGCCACCGGGCAGAAAAATCTGGAATGTCTTTGGGGTGCTACTCATGATTTCTCCAGAGAATACAGGTGCATTTCGGTTTGAGTGAAGGCTTATAGCTGCAGTCCGAATGATAAGACTATTCACTCTGTGTTGGCAATTGATCTAAGCCGAGATCCTTTAGGAACTCGTTGTGCTTGGCCGTTGCAGTTGTAATCGATTGTTCAATCTCAACTAACTCTTTGTGAACATCTTCAAGGATGATTTCCGGCTCGGGCTTGGCAGTGCTGACATAGCGGGAGATGTTGAGGTTGTAATCATTCTCAATGATCCCCTCCATCAACACTCGTCTTGAATATTGTTCTTTCTCCTCTAAGTACTTGGAGGTGTCGATTCGGTTCTTGTAGGTGTTGACGATCTTCTTTATGTCTTCATCCCTGAGATGGTTCTGCCGCTTGACCTTCTCGAAGTGTTCACTCGCGTTTATGAAGAGGATGTCATCTGCCTTTTTGACTTCTTGAGCACGAGAATACAAACAGGAATGCCAGTTGAGAAGAACAGATTTGCAAGAAGCCCGATGATGGTGTCGATATCCCCATCATCGAGGAGTTTCTTGCGGATCTTGGCTTCGGCCCCGCCGCGGAACAGAACGCCGTGGGGCAGGATGATCGCCATCACACCGTCTTCTTTGAGGAAGTGGAAGCCGTGGAGTAAAAAGGCGAAGTCTGCAGCGGATTTGGGAGCGAGCCCGTAATTTTTGAAACGAACATCCTCGCTCATCGCATCGTTTGGAGTCCAGCGAAGACTGAATGGGGGATTGGCAACCACTGCATCAAAGTACGGCTTCTTGGCGGGGTTGGTCTCGCAGAGGTGGTCCCAGTCATTCTTGAGCGTATCACCGTGGTAGATTTCGAACTCAGAATCCTTCACGCCGTGGAGGAGCATGTTCATCCGAGCGAGGTTGTAGGTGGTGATGTTGTTCTCTTGACCGAAGATTTTTCCAATGCCTTGGGCGGGCATGCGGTTGCGGACATTGAGGAGCAAGGAGCCCGATCCGCAGGCGAAATCAAGGACGCTCTCAAGCCGATCCCTTTCGCCACTACTTGGGTCCTGGCTATCGAGTGTGACAATGCCAGAAAGGATCGTAGAAACTTCTTGAGGCGTATAGAACTCGCCAGCCTTTTTTCCTGAACCTGCTGCAAACTGACCAATCAGATACTCGTAAGCATCACCGAGTTTGTCAATATCCTTCGAAAATTCTGCAAGACTCTCGGCGATTTTCGTGCAGAGCTTGGCATTGCGGTCGGTGTAGGTTCGCCCGAGCTTGTCGGAGCCAAGATTGATCTCAGAGAACAAGCCCTGAAAGGTGCTCTCAAAGGATTCGTTCTCGATATATTTAAACCCGATCTGCAGCGTTTTGAGCAGGTCATCGTGCAGCGTGCGGGCCATGTAGGCGACTCTGTTCCACAGGTGATCAGGTTTGATGGTGTAATGCGTCTTGCGACGCATCTGCTTTTCAAACTCTGCCACATCGCTTGGGTTATTGGCGTACCAGACCGCGAGGGGGACACGCCGATCATCACCCTTGATCTTTGGGTAATCCTTGCCGAGAGTTCCTTCTCGACGGCCGTATCGTAGTTGTCCGAAAGATACCGGAGAAACAGGAACGAGAGCATGTTGTCCCGAAAATCGTCGGCGTTCATCGATCCGCGAAGTTCGTCAGCGATCGCCCAGAGGATCCTACCGAGTTGTTTTTGGTCGTTGTCAGTCATGAATCATCATCCTCGAGTGATGGGAAGAGTTGCTGCATGAGGCCATTTTTGTGGGTTGAAAGTAAGTTGAAAATGCGATTTTGAGACCCAATCGCATCATCAAGAGATGAGAGGCAACTCACAATTGCGAACTGCTCATCTTTACTTGGGATGGCCAGTTGGAAATCAATCAACTTATCCGTACTCAACCTTCCTGTACCATGCCCCGCAGTATCGACCAATTGCAGCAACTGACTTTTATATCCAATTAATAGATGAGCTAGGAAAACATGGTCGAGCTTCATAGTGGGAATCAAAGCCTTGAGATCCTAATTGAATCCCATTACACAGTTTGGGATACATGCAGGGAGGTCTTTTAGTAATGTCATGCCTCGAACGAGGATCAGTACGCACCTGTTTGATGCAAGTTTGGCTCCATCATCATCGGCTGTTTGGGAAATTTTGTCTTGAGTGTTCTTCAGATTCATCTGCTTCATGTCCTTGGCAGATACCCAAGGTACTGATCCATTCCAGTTATGCGGATTCTTCTTGGAAGGTGTTCCTCCGGATTTGAATTTGACGATTTCGCCCAATTCAAGACAATCCCACTCCGATCCATCCCGAAACTCCGGGAAGCGGAGGCGAGGTTGGGTTTCGCCGGGGCGGGGGAAGAGGTTTTGCATGAGGCCTTTTTTTATAGGCCTTGAGTGATGCCAGCTTCCGCCCGTGGACTGTGATCAGATCGTCAAGCGAACTCAGGCAGTCCGCGATGCGGGTTTGTTCGGAAGCAGCGGGGAGGGAGATTGGTATAAGCGAGAAATCTTTGTAGTAAAGGCGCAGACGGTCTTTTGTAAGCCCCTGTGAATGCGAAGTCAAAAGCCGCAAACATTCTGGCTGTTTGAACATATATCCAAAAAAACTGGAACAGACATCATCATTCGGCGTCAGAACAACATACGCAGGGCTGACTATGCAGTCTTCATTCGCTATTCCAAATGCACTTTGCCGCATTCGCCTTATGTTATAAGCGATGTCGTTTTTTATAAGTCTTTTTGTTGCCAGCAGGCTTTGCAAGATCATCGAACTTCCGGCCAAGAAGAGATCGCTTTACCATTCCGTCGTGCATTGTAACGGAGTAAATTAGAAGTGCAGCCTCGCCTGCTTCTTTTCGATCGCTAAAAAATATTCCAGCTTTTTCCGTTTTCCAACCCGGCTCATCCCTGAACTTCGGGAACCTCAGCTTTGGCTTGAGATCTTTCTTGGTCGTGTGCGCCATTGTCCCTGTCTCCGCGTTAGTGATCCCAGGCGGTGAGTCCTGAGATGTCTCGGCCTTTGGCGCGTTTGCGGAGCAATGGCTTGAGGTCGTCCATGAGTTCGCTTTCACGCTTTAGCCGTTCTTTCCATCCCAGATCCATTGGGGTGAAGAGATCGGAGAGGTGATCGCTGTCGATGATCTTACGCCGAAGGATGGTGTTGACGAATTCTTTGAGCGGAGTTTGGTCTAGGCCGTGCTTGGTGGCGATGGATATGATTTCCTTGGTGTGCTTCTGGGCTTTAAATCGATCATATCCAGTGCGGATGTTGTCCTCATTGAGCCCTTCTCCGACCTTGAGGGTATTGATGTACTCGGCAATGTCCTCGCCTTCGTCCATGAACTTTGCGCCGGAGGCGATAAGCCCAACGAGTTGTTCGCGGCTCATTTTTTCTTTCCCGGTGATGAGCCCCATGATGTAGTCGTAGTCGATGACGGCCGAGGCAAAGAGAACGAACTCGAAATCGAGTTGGCCCACTTCGGGGTTGGTCTCTTCACCGGGTTTGGCTCGTTGTTCTTTGAGATGTTGGGCGGTGGTGAGGTACACGCCTCGGAATGCCTGGAGGTCTTCCTTTGAGATGATTTTTTCAATGTCAGACTTATGTTCATCCGTAAGATCTGTGTTTTGATCGAGTTGGGTTTGGAGTCGTTGGACTTCCTTGAAGCGTTTGACAAACTGTGCTTTTGCCTCGTCGCCTTGGAGATTGGGCACATCTTCAGGAGCGGCGGTGAGCCCTTGGGTCTCCATGAACTCATCGAGTTCGCGGACTGCTTCTTTGAGATCCTCGATCACGGTCGGTGCTTCATCGACGAGCCAGATTTCGATGGCCTTTTTGCCCTCGGCACCAGAAAAGAGGGCGATGGCGGCATCTACGGCATCTGTTTGTTGACGGAAGTCAAGGATATTGCCGTAGGGCTTGGTGCCGTTGAGCACACGATTTGTGCGTGAAAATGCTTGGATGAGCCCGTGGTGTTTGAGATTTTTGTCAACATAGAGCGTGTTGAGGTATTTGGAATCGAACCCGGTGAGGAGCATGTCGACAACGATGGTGATGTCAATCTTTTCTTTGTGCGGCAAGTCTTCGTTTGAGAACTGCTGGTCTTTGATGCGTTTTTGAATATCTTGGTAGTATTGATCGAACTCGCTAATCCGGTGATTGGTGTTGTAAAGAGTGTTGTAGTCGGCGATGATTTCTTTGAGTGCCTTTTTTTTACCCTCTGGATCTTGCTCGTTGTCTGCTTTTTCTTGAGGCAGGTCTTCTTGGATTTGTCGAACATCCTGGTCACCCTCTGCTGGGGGGGAGAACACACAAGCGATATTGAGCCGGGTGAAGTCTTCTTGGGACTGCTTCTCAGCTTGGAGTTCTTTGAAGACTTCGACATACTCGATGGCATCATTGATTGACGCGGTTGCTAGGGTTGCGTTGAAACGCCGACCAGCGGTTGCCGTGCTGTGTGTTGCCAGGATTGCTTCGGCAACGGCCTTCTTGGTGAGAACTTGGTCTTTCTTTGGTTTGCTTTCGCCTTCGGGTTTGTAATAGTCTACATGAAAGCGAAGGACATTTTTGTCTTCGATCGCGTGGGTGATGGTGTAGGTGTGGAGTCGTTTCTCGAAGAGGTTTTCCGTGGTCATCATCGATTCTTGATCGCCTTCGATTTTCTTTTTTGTAGCGTTTTCCTCGAAAATGGGAGTACCAGTAAAACCAAAGAGCTGTGAGTTTGGGAAGAAATCCTTGATGGATTTGTGGTTTTCACCAAACTGTGAGCGATGACATTCGTCGAATATGAAAACCATTCGCTTGTCGCGGAGTGGCTCGAGCCGTTCTTTATAAGTTGGCTTGCCATTCTTCTTCGTCGCCTTATTTCGTTTGCTATTTTGGTCAAGGGCAAGGCCGAGTTTCTGGATGGTCGTGACAATAACCTTGTCAGCGTAATCATCAGATAAGAGTCGTTGGACGAGTGTTTCGGTGTTGGTGTTTTCTTCGACACAATCTTCTTGGAACTTATTGAACTCCTCACGCGTCTGTCGATCGAGGTCTTTGCGGTCAACCACAAAGAGACATTTTTCGATCTCATCTTTGTCTTTGAGCAGGGTGGAAGCCTTGAAGGAAGTCAGGGTCTTGCCGCTTCCTGTGGTGTGCCAGATATAGCCATTCCCGCAGTTTTGATCTATACAATCCACAATCGCTTTGACAGCATAGATTTGGTATGGGCGCATCATCAACAGTTTTTGCTCGCTGGCGACGAGGACCATGTACCGGCTAATCATCCTGCCTAGGGTGCACTTGGCGAGGAATTCCTCTGCGAAGTCATCGAGATGGGTGATCTTCTTGTTGTCCACATCGGCATATTGATAAACGGGCAAGAATCGTTCGTCCGCATTGAAACTGAAATGGCGAGCATTGTTGTTGGCAAAGTACCAAGTCTCGGTGCGATTGCTGGCGATAAACAACTGCAAATAGCAGAGCAATGAGTTTGTATACCCATTGCCGGGATCGTTCTTGGACTCAACGATTTGTTCAATGGCCCGGCGGGGATTGATACCGAGTGTTTTTAGCTCGATCTGCACGGAAGGGATGCCATTGATGAGCAAAGTTGCGTCGAGTGATAGCTCGACGCTGACACCTTACCCCGCCCCGATCAAAAGTGCAACCGCCCTCGGGATATCAACTCCGAGGGTGTTGCTTTGGCTCGTTTGCATGAATGGTGCCGCCTGAGCATTGGCGATTTTCCCGATAGAGCATACCAGGAAAAGAGCGGGTGGACGGGCTCGAACCGACAACATTCAGCTTGGAAGGCTGACGCTCTACCATTGAGCTACACCCGCTAAGGTCGACTTTGAGTGCATGATGCGCTCGTCGTCGGGGTTCTTATCTCGTTTTCGATGTTTATTGATCGAAAGGCCTCTAAGAACGCCGTGAGTATATCCGTGTTCTCATCAAATGTCACTTATACGGGTCATGATTTCGCTTGAGGCTAGCAGTTGGCCCCCTTTGTGATTGCCTCTGAGTAGGCAAGTGGTTCGAAAAAGGATAGATTTGTGTTGTTAGGAAATTTAGTACCCGCAAACCGCGGCAATCTGCTAAACTCAGACTGTGAGAGCATTGGAGTCCAAAAAAGCCGCTGATATTCGTATTGTGCGAGCATTCACCATCATTGAACTGATGGTGGTTGTCGGTGTAATTGCGATCTTGATCAGCATCATTCTTCCCATGCTTTCGGCATCTATCGAACGAGCTCGTGAGTTTAAATGCTCGATGTCACAACGAACAATCGCATTTGATTTTCAGCTCTTTGCCGACGAGCAGCTTCATGGCGATCGCGGCGATGATAACGGGCGGAGCTCATTCCAGATTGAGACATTCCAAGAGAGCCAGTACGGCGTCGATGAGTTCTGGAGATGGGGCGATGATTCATCGGCCCATGAGACTCCAGACTCCGATGGAAATGATCCGATGCGATGCCCAAGTGTTCGAGAGCCAATGGTTTTGCGGAACAATACTTCATGTTCCAATGGTGCCGTAGGCCCGACGCAAAGCTTGTCGTTTGGGTTTAACGCAAGGCTGCACAGAGCAGAGCGAATCGATTCGAGAGGCCGACCCCGCGCGGTGCTCGCTAGGCTTCGGCCATCAATACTTGGATACGCCAATGTCCCCTTGCTGCTCGATATTGATGGGCAGCGTGCGTTTGAGCTTGGGGTCCCAGCGATCTACACGGCTCCGTCTTTAGATTCACAAGGGCCTTACGCCCAAGGCCGAGTGTGGTTCCCCGGCAAGCGACACAACGGGCGTGCGAATGTGGCGTTTATGGATGGGCATGTTGAAGGCTCAGCGAACCCCGACCAAGAGGCAGGATGGCGCTGGGATTTCCAGCCCGTCAACTAAGCGATGAGGCTACGCACAAAGCTATCGATCGTTTTGGCAATGCTGGTCGTTACACTCGCGGCCAATGTCGCTATCAGCGTGTGGAGTATTCGATTTCTTGAACGCGAGCTCTCCCTCCCCCTCCATTCTGTTCAATCGGTGATGCGTCGACTCCACGAGATGAAGCGGGCGGGCGAGCGTGAAATCGATCTCATTGAAGGACCTGTGTCATCTTCCCCGACGATGTCATCCCAAGTAAGTCAGCAAGTTCAAGAGATTGAAAACCAGAACGATGAGCTGCTCAATGAACTCGCAAATCTTCCTGGAGTCATGCTGCGATCAGGCATCACGACGGTGGATAACTTGCAAAGACGATCTCAATCGATTCATGAAATGAACACAACATGGGCAGTGTCCGGGGAGCAATCAGACGCCCAACTGTTGGTTGAGCAGATCGACACACGGCACGAGTTGATCGAGCGCATCGAAGGGCAAATTTTAGAAGATGCTCGGCTCTCCTCTGACTTTGGAGACAGCCTGCGGGCTCGCATGTATTCAATCATACTCGTCACGCTCATAGGTGCATTGGCCATCAGCGTGCTCGTGGTGTTCTACATTCGTCGTTGGATTTTTACGCCGATCGAACAACTCCGAGAGGGTGCGAGT
>Ga0209345_10006454_pt1 | contig 10621 bp, 9 predicted proteins | sample Cruoilmetagenom7_FD_187294 | JGI IMG/M metagenome (GOLD analysis project Ga0209345, IMG submission 187294) | Oil polluted marine microbial communities from Coal Oil Point, Santa Barbara, California, USA - Sample 7 (SPAdes) (version 2) | ecosystem: Environmental > Aquatic > Marine > Oil seeps ... | reverse complement strand
GAGCATGATCGGAACGCCGATGCTGAACCAGATAAGCTGGCGGTAGAAATAGTGGAGCTGCTGGAACTGGAATGTGTCCCCCGAATAACGCTCTGCAGCTGCAGGCGATGCAGCAGCGACAGAGATTAAACCAATCGAAATCAGGATCGTGACCATGAGCAGGAGAACACGGTCGATCTCCCAGAACCATTCGCCAAGCGGGCCCTGGTGAGAGCGGCCGATGTAATCGCCAAAGGGCCGCCGCCCGGTTTTAGCGATGGCAGTTTTCACAACAGTGGTTTCCATGTTCATGACAGGCCCCCCACGGCGGCGCGAAAATCATCGCCGCGTTCTTCAAAATCGCGGTATTGATCGAAGGAAGAGCAAGCTGGAGACAGTAATACCGTCTCTCCGGGCCCTGCGGTCTGAGCGGCAATCTGCACCGCTTTTCGTATCGTTCCGCAATTGCTGACCGGCATCCATGGCGCGAGCATCTTTTCAAACATCTCTGCCGTTTCGCCGACCGTATAGGCAGCGCGGACATGGCCGAAATAGGGTTCGCACGCGTCGAGGTCATCCGCCTTTGCGCGGCCACCCAATATCCAGTGAACGGCGGGATAAGCGGCCAGTGCCGGCGCGGTCGATGTTGGGTTGGTCGCCTTGCTGTCGTTGACGAATAAGACACCGTCCCGGTCGCCAACACGTTCCATCCGATGCGGCAGGCCGGGGAATGTTCGCAGCGCCTGCTCGATTGCTTCTTCACCGATACCCAGACGGCGCGCGGCGCTCATCGCGGCAATGCTATTCTGCGCATTGTGCGGGCCTTGTAACGCGGGCCAGTTTGACTGATCCATACAGCCGCCCGCTGAAATCTGCATGACGGCACCTGAAGCTTCGGCGGCAATGGCCTGGCTTGGGGCATCGTCAATCGCGATGATCTTCGCATGATCGGCTGACTGCATCGCGAACAGCCGGGCTTTGGACGCGGCATAGGCATCGAACCCGTCATAACGGTCAAGATGGTCCGGCGTGATGTTGAGCAAAATCGCGACATCGCAATCGAGACTTTGGGTCAGATCGATCTGGAACGAGGAGAGTTCGAGAACATAGACGCCGCCCTCCTCCAGCTCTTGCTCACCGAGGATTGGCTTGCCGATATTGCCGCCGAACCGCGTGGGTATTCCGGCAGTCTGGATGATATGATGAATGAGCGCCGTTGTTGTTGACTTACCGTTTGTGCCCGTAATGCCAACCACCTTGTGCGGTGGCAGTTCGGCGCGGGCCTGAGCGAAAAGTTCGATATCCCCGATCAGCGGCACGCCTGCCTCCCGCGCCTTTTGCGCGATCGGATGCCGGTTGATTGGCACGCCGGGAGAAACCACGACGCCTTCGAATTTGGTAAGATCCATGTCCAGAGGATCAGCGAGCGTTGCCTTGTCCTGCACCTGTTCACGCGCTTCTTCGCGATCATCCCAGGCAACAACACTGGCGCTTGAATTCCACAGATAGTCGACGACCGAAAGCCCGGTCCGCGCAAGACCGAGCACTGCATAGCGTTTACCGGCAAAGGCGCGCGCTGGCTTCATCTGAGCTTCAACGTCGAAAGACCGGCGAGCGCCAGCACGAAGGAGATAATCCAGAAGCGGATGACGACGGTCGGTTCGGACCAGCCCATCTGCTCAAAATGATGGTGGATCGGCGCCATCTTGAAGACGCGTTTGCCCGTGCGCTTGTAGAAGAAAACCTGAATGATGACTGAGGCCGCCTCAAGGAAGAACAGGCCGCCGATGATGCCCAGCACAGCCTCGTGATGCGCGGTGACGGCGATTGCTCCGAGCGTGCCGCCCAAAGCCAAGCTTCCCGTGTCGCCCATGAAAACCGCCGCAGGCGGCGCATTGAACCAAAGAAAGGCAAGCCCCGCACCGACAATCGCAGCGCAGATGATCGCCAGATCCCCGGCGCCCGGCACATGAGCGATGCCGAGATAGGTGGCATAATCCTCACGCCCGACAAGATAGATGATCATCATGAAGGCAACCGAAGCAATGATCACCGGCATGGTCGCCAAACCATCCAGACCATCGGTGAGGTTTACGGCGTTGCCCGTGAATACGATCACTAGCATCGCGAAGACATAATAGGCATAGCCGACATCCGCGACCGGCCCGTTCACGAAGGGCAGATAGAGGTCGGTGCCGACCTCTGAGAGGATAATCCAGCAAGCAATGCCAGCAACCAAAAACTCCGCAATCAGGCGGAACTTTCCAGAAATACCAGCATGATGGCGTTTCCTGACTTTATCATAATCGTCGAGAAAGCCGATAAGCCCGAAACCCAAGGTGACAAACAGCACGGCCCAGACCAGTCGGTTTGAAAGATCCATCCAGAGCAATAACGAGACCGAGAGCGAAATGAGGATCATCAGCCCGCCCATGGTCGGCGTGCCGGCTTTCTTCATATGGGTGATCGGCCCGTCTTCGCGGATGGGTTGCCCCTTGCCCTGCTTGATCTTGAGCCAGCCGATAAAACGCGGCCCGATCAGCAAGCCGATCAGCAGCGCGGTCGCCGTCGCGCCGCCTGCGCGAAAGCTAAGATAGCGGAACAGATTGAACGGTCCCGTATAGTCAAAATAGCTGGCGATCAGGTCGAGCATAATGTCTTTCCGCTGGCGAGCGCCTCTACGAGACGGGCCAGTCCTAAATAGTTGCTTCCCTTGACGAGCACGGCATCGCCGGCGCGAATCTCTCCTTCGAGACTGGCCAGCGCCGCCGCAGCGTCGGGCACATGAACCACATCGATTGTGTTGCCAAGAACGTCTGCCAACACCCGCATCGGTTCGCCGACAAGCACAGCCATATCGACCCCGGCATCGGTGATCGAACCGGCGATCGCGGCGTGATACGCCTCGGTTTCTCCGCCCAGTTCACCCATTGCACCAAGGATAGCGATGCGCCGTTCGGCCCGTTCATCGCCCAGCGTTTTGAGCCCTGCCGCCATGGAAACGGGGTTGGCATTGTAACTTTCGTCAATCAGCAGCGCCTCGCCATCATCCAGCGAAATCGCCGAGCGCGCGCCGCGGCCCGGCAGGCCGGCCATCTCGGTCAGTGCGAGCCCAGCAGCAGCAAGATCGCCGCCGACCGCTTCAACCGCGCCGATCACAGCCAAGGCATTTGACACCCAGTGATCGCCGGGCAGGCCTATGGTGAAAGTCAGTTCGCCTTCGGGCAGGACAGCGCTGACCATTGTGCCGGTAATCTCACGCGAAACTTCAACCGCGCGGATATCCGCGCCGTCGCCAATGCCGAACGTCCAGATTTGAGCCGCATGCGGTGTGGCCGCTGCGATCAGGCGATCACGGTGCGGGCTATCAAAGGGGATGAGCGCCGTGCCGTCTGGCTCCAGTCCCTCGAAAATCTCGCCCTTGGCGTCTGCAATGCCCTCAATGCTCTCGAAAAATTCGATATGTGCCGGGGCGATGGCGGTGACGATGGCGACATGCGGGCGGACCAACTGGGTCAAGGCGGAAAGCTCGCCCGCATGGTTCATGCCCATCTCGAACACGCCGTAGCGGCTCGCGGCGGGCATCCGCGCGAGACTGAGCGGAACGCCGGTGTGATTGTTATAGCTTTTGACCGAGCAGTGCGCCTGCCCTTCGGCCGAGCGATCGAGCGCGACAAACAACGCTTCCTTTGCGCTAGTCTTGCCGACCGATCCGGTAACGCCGATGATTTTCGCCTCTGTCCGCGCGCGCGCTGCCGTGCCCAGCGCATCAAGCGCGGCTACGGTATCGGAGACACGGATATGGGGATGCGCGCAGTCCTCACTGACAATCGCACCAGCCGCGCCATTGCCAAAGGCACCTTCAACAAATTTGTGCCCGTTAGTCGCTTCACCCTTGAGCGCGATAAACAGATCACCAAGGGCAACTTCGCGGCTGTCAAAAGCAACGCCATTGGCGGCGAACGCGCCATGCACCTCACCGCCCACGGCAGCAGCGATATCTTCGGAGGTCCAGAGCGCGGTCATGCCACGCATTCCCGGGCAACGGTCACATCGTCAAATGGTAACGTCCTATCGCCAATTTCCTGACCCTGCTCATGGCCCTTGCCCGCCAGCAGGATGATATCGTCCGGACCGGCTTCTTCGACAGCAGCGGCGATGGCTTCACGGCGACCGCCGATATTGACAGCGCCCGGAGCGCTCATGAGGATGGATTTGCGAATGGCAGCAGGGTCTTCTGAACGTGGGTTGTCATCGGTCACGATCACATGATCGGAGAACTTCGTCGCGACGGCACCCATCAATGGGCGTTTTCCGGTATCGCGGTCGCCGCCCGCGCCGAACACGGTGATCAACCGTCCCTTGGCGTGCCAGCGAAGCGCGTCGATCGCCGCCTGGAGAGCATCGGGCGTATGGGCATAGTCAACATAAAGCGGCGCACCCGCTTTGGTAATAACCGCGCGCTCCAACCGCCCGCGCACGGGCTGAACCCGGGCGAGATTGCTGAATATCGTTTCGAGATCGCCGCCCGTTGCCCATACGAGGCCAGCCGCGACAAGCGCATTATTGGCCTGATAGGCGCCTATCAGCGGCAGCTTGATCGTGAAATTATTACCTTCGGCCTCGACAACCAATGTCTGGCCAAGCGACGTCGGCGTCCGGTCCAAAAGCTTGATCGCCGTGCCCTTTTGACCCACCGAAATGCCGCGCACGCCGCGTCCTTCGATTGCGGCAACAACCTCAGCGCTGGCCGGATCATCGGCCCACACAATAGCCGTTCCATCCTTATCGACGACCTCGGTAAACAGCCGGAGTTTTGCTGTCAGATAAGCTTCCATCGTCAAATGATAATCAAGATGATCGCGGCTCAGATTGGTAAAGGCCGCTGCCCCAACCGGCAAACCTTCGGTGCGGTATTGAGAGAGGCCATGGCTTGAGGCTTCGAATGCGAGATGCGAGACACCTTCGCGTTTTAGCCCTGCTGCGTTGGACAAGAAGGTAACGATGTCGGGCGTGGTGAGGCCCGTCTTCACCTGTTCGTCTGCTGTAGTAACGCCAAGCGTACCGATTGATGCGGCATTCTGGCCGGCCATACGCCACAATTGGCGGGTCAATTCTACGGTCGATGTTTTGCCGTTGGTTCCCGTCACGGCGACGCTGATTTCGGGAAAGGGTGCGAAGAATTTCGCCGCCAGCTGCGCGAAGGCGCGGCGCGGTTCTTCGTCGGCAATGCGCGGAGCACCTTCAACATGAGCTTCGGGACGCGAGACGATGGCTATGGCACCCGCAGCAATAGCATCGGCAATGAAATCTTCGCCGTTAAATTGCGCGCCGCGAAAGGCCCCGAAAATCGTTCCCGGCGCGACCTTGCGATGATCGATGGCAAAGCCGGTCACAACCGGGCTGTCTTCCCCGTTCGACCCGATGAGTGTCGACAGCTTCATGAGCGCTCCGACGGCGCACGCCAGAGCATAGCCCGCAAACGGGCAGTATCGATATCGCGGCTTTCGCTCGGGATCACGCCGAGCAACGGCCCAATCCGCGAAACCACCCGGCGAACCACCGGGGCCGCCGTCCAGCCGGCCGAAGATGCACCGCCAGTTTCAGCATCACCGCGCGGCTCATCAAGCATGATCACGATAACATAGCGCGGATCGTCCATCGGAAAGGCTGCGGCAAAAGTTGAGATCAGCGCATTCTGGCGATAGCCGCCGCCGCCCGGTTTTTCAGCCGTGCCGGTTTTCCCGCCAACCCGATAGCCTTCGGCATCGGCGTTGCGGCCCGTTCCTTCCTGAACGATCAGTCGAAGGAGCCCGCGCATCTGATCGCTCGTTGCTTCGCTGAACACCCGTTCGCCAGCAGGTACATTGTTGGGTGAGACCCGCATCAGGGTGAGCGGGCGATACATGCCGCCATTGACGAGCGTCGCATAGCTGTTGGCGAGATGGAGCGGCGTCACGGCAATGCCATGGCCATAGCCAGCGGTCATGATCGTTGTGCGCGCCCAATATTCTGGCCAGATCGGGCTACCGCGCACAGGCAATTCAAATTCGACAGGATCGTCAAAATGCAGATCGCGAAACACTGTCTGCATCCGCTCTGCGCCGAGTTCGTCTGCGATCCGCGCAGTCACAATGTTCGAACTGTGGACGAGCGTTTCAGGCACGTTGAGATAGCGGCGCTGCGGATGATCATCACTGATCGTGAAACGGCCGACTTCGAGAGGCTCTTCGGCATTGTAGCGGCGCGAAAGATCGGTGACGACGCCCTCTTCAATGGCCGCCGCCATGGTTATCGGCTTGAAGGTCGAGCCAAGCTCATAAAAGCCCATCGTCGCCTGATTGAAGCGTGCACGATCGCTCGACTGGTTGGCCGCGTTGGGATTGAAATTGGGAAGCGAGGTAAGCGCGAGCAGCTCGCCGGTATGCACATCCAGGACAATGCCCGCCGCACCGATCGCATTGAAGCGGCGCATGGCCGTGGCCAACTCACTTTGGACAGCCGCCTGAACACGGCTGTCGATTGACAGCGCCACGGGCTCGCTGCGCTGCTCGGGATCCATTAGCCGCGCTTCGAGCACAGCCTCCATCCCGGTCACGCCTTCGCCATCGAGATTGACCCAGCCCAGAACATGGGCGGCAAGATTGGTTTGTGGATAGAGGCGTTCAGGTTCGCGCAGATATTCCATGGCCGGTTCGCCAAGCGCATTCACCTCGGCCACCAATTCGGGGAGCGCGCGGCGGCGCAAATAGACAAATGGCCGATCTGAGTTGAGAATCTCCAGATAGTCTTCCGTCGACCGTTCAGGCATCAACGCCTGAAGGCGGGGCGCCAAATCCTCGGGCGCACTGATGGTTCTGTCCGGATGGATAGCGATCGACCAAGCATCAATCGTGCGCGCCAGGGTAACACCGTTACGATCGACAATATCTGCTCGCGGCGGAAGGTTGCTATCGGTGCTCGCCGCATAGGCTTCGCTGCCGCTAAATGCCGTCAGCCAGCCGATTCTGGCCGTCACAGCGACGACCCCGAACAACAGCAGCAGCATAACGATCATCAGCCGTTGCTGGACAACCGGCTGCATTTCCCGTCGCAGGCTTACCTTACGTACTTCGGCAGGTTTGGCGACGGGACGGCTCATTGATCCGCGCTGTCCTCCTCATTTTGTTCGGCAGCCGCCTGACCGGCAATGTCGCCGCGCAGTTGCTCGTCGAGAAAGGCTATGCGTTCGCCCTGCGCACTTTCCGCGATGCCATCTGGAACCAGATAAGAGGCCTGCTGAATGCGCGGAATATCGATCGTATCGGGCGCTTCGAAAACATCTTCGTCGATCTGCTGATCTTCGGATGGTTCGGACATATCGTCAGCCGCAGATGCCTGTCGGACGACTGACTGCGCCTCCGGCCCTTCGATCAGGCTGGCCAGTGCGAGTTCGCCTTCAAGAAACTGACCGGCATCAGGCGCGGTCAATATAAAGTCGCGCCGGTTCCACACTTCGATCTGGCTCATCCGGCTGCGCGTCTGAAATTCCGTGTTGAGTGAAAGGATATCGTCGCGGGCGATCTGGATATCGCGCTCGACATCGCCCAGCGCATTGCGTTCGGCGGATACCCGATGGGAGATTAGATAGCAGCTGAGCGCAGCCGAGGCGACGGCGGCGGCCCATGCAACGGAGCGGAATTTGCGTGTAATGGTCATGCTGTTGCTCTCCTCTGCAACGGCCAGGGCGGGGCCTCGCTGCGGCGTGCGCTGCGTAAGGTTGCCGACCGCGAACGCGGGTTGCGATCAAGTTCGGTCTGGCCAGCCTTTGTCGGCTTGGCAGGCTTGTCGAAACTGGGTGCAGGGCCGCCTTGCACGGCTTCGGGCAGATGGCGCGATCCGCCCGGATTGTGCCCGCTGCGTTCCCGCAGAAACTGTTTGACGATCCGGTCTTCAAGACTGTGAAATGTAACAACCGCCAGCCGTCCACCCGGTGCAAGCACGGCCTCAGCAGCAGCCAGCCCGTCCCGCAGCTCATCGAGTTCACGATTGAGATGGATGCGGATCGCCTGAAAGGTGCGCGTGGCAGGATCTTTTGGAGCGCCGGGGCGATGGCCAACAGCCTTGCGAACCACAGCCGCCAATTGCCCGGTCGTTTCAATCGGCCGTGCCGCAACAATTGCACGAGCAATACGGCGCGAGCGATGCTCTTCGGCATAGGCATAAAGCGTATCGGCGATCATGCTCTCATCAGCAGTGTTGACGAAATCGGCGGCGCTTTCGCCGGCCTGCTCCATCCGCATGTCGAGCGGCCCGTCGGCCTGAAAAGAGAAACCGCGCTCGGCCCGGTCGAGCTGCATGGAAGAAACGCCAATATCCATGGCGACGCCATCGACCTGCTCAACACCTTGCTCGGCAAGCGCTTCACACATTTCGGAAAAACGGCGAGGGACGAGATGCAGCTGGCCTTCGCTCTCATCCGCAAGAGCAGCGCCCTCGGCAATCGCATCAGGGTCGCGATCAAAGGCGTACACCTCAGCACCGTTGGCCAGCATCGCACGCGAATACCCACCTGCACCAAAGGTCGCGTCAACATGCACTTCCTGCGGAGCAATATCGAGCGCGGCAAGCACTTCGTCGATCAGAACGGGTTCATGGCGGGGATCTGGCGCAGCGCTCATAGCGTCACACCCTTTTCCCGGCACAGATGTTCGAGGATGCGGATCAGGCGGCGATCACCTGTCGCGCTATAATGTGCATGGGCACGAGCCGGAGACCAGATGTCGAAGTAAGGACCGTTACCAGCGAAGAAGGCATAATCCTCAATCCCGGCAATCTCGCGAAGCAATCCAGACAACACCATCCGTCCAGCTTTGTCGAAAACAGTCCGTTGGAGCGGTGCGAAGGTTTCCGCCCCGCCGCCATCACGGCGGATCAGGCTCTTGCGGCCTTCCTGACGGGTTTCGCGAGCACGTTGCTCCTGCAATTCACCGGCCAGCGCGAAATACTCTGTCTCATCGAAGCCCGTAAGGCAGGGCAGCTCTTCGTCTTCGGAGATATAGAGTAATTTGTCGTCGACCGGCATATCGGAGGTTTTTGCCAGCGCGGCACGGCGATCGACGGTCGCACGCAGATCAGCAGGGAGCGACACGCGGCCCTTGCTATCTACTGCGTTTAACGCCTGCCCACCAAAAGGAATTGAAAATTCCACGCCGATCCTTTCCTGCGGCGCAAAGCTCTCCCCACCGCCGAATCTCGAAAATTCAACGCCAAAATCGAATGTTGGGAACGCCCTGCCCCTCTACAGGACGATTTGCGTATCAAGGTTAGCGCTGGGTTTCAATACCATTTAATGGGTATTTTATGGGTATCTATACCACTAAATGACTCTTCTAACTACCAAACACGCGCAAATGCAACGATGTTCTTCTTTTGTCTTATTCGTGTTTTGCAAACAGGAAAGCCCGCCACAATTGCGGTTATCCGACGGATTTCGCCAAATTTTCGAATGAGAAGCGAAAAACACTGCTCATGGCCGGGCCTGGCCGACCGGAGTCGCGCGGATCAGCTATCAGGAGATTCTGCCGGAGGGGGTTCATCAACGGGATCGTCAACCGGATTTTCTACGGGCCCGGTGCCCGGGGCAACGCCCAGTTCGGCGAGCGGCTCCTGAGGCTGTTCTTCCGCTGCGGTAAGCGCGTTCTCATCCTGCGCTGCCTGTTCGGCAATGCCCTCGGGCGTCAATTCAGGTTCATTGCTTGCCGTGCCTGAAAAGGTGGCCGCGAGCAGAACGATAAGGACAATGGTTGCAAGGCCCGTGATTCCAATCCGTACGCGGTTGGCGCGCTCCTGACCCGGATCGGAAAAGTCGTCAACGATAGTGTCGGCCACCTAGTCCTCCTGCACCAGCCATGGCGGAATGGTCAGCCCCTTTTCGGCCAGCCAATCGGCATTGTACAGAGATGACAGATAACGCAGCCCGCTGTCGCAAAGGATCGTGACGATCGTCTTACCCGACCCCATCTGCTTCGCCAGAAAGATCGCACCGGCAACATTGATGCCCGATGAGAGGCCAAGACACAGCCCTTCCTCGGCAAGCAGGCGGTGGACCCATGCCAGCCCTTCGGCGTCAGAAATACGAAACTGCGTATCAATCGGCGCGCCTTCAAGATTGGCAGTCACCCGGCCCTGACCGATCCCTTCCGCCACCGAAGACCCTTCGGACTTCAGCTCGCCATGCGCATAATATTCATACAGCGCCGCGCCATGCGGATCGGAAAGTGCGATCTGCACATCTTCGGAAAACTCCTTCAGCCCCATGGCAACGCCGGCCAACGTACCGCCCGTCCCAACGGCACAGGTAAAACCGTCCACGTCGCCGTCCGTCTGTTCCCAGATTTCCCTAGCCGTGGTTTTGATATGCGCGCGGCGGTTCGCGATATTGTCAAACTGGTTAGCCCAAAGCGCATTGTCAGTTTCTTCGGCAATGCGGCGCGACTGATGGACGAAATGACAAGGGCTCGAATAGGGCGCTGCGGGCACCAGCACGAGCTTTGCGCCAAGCGCGCGCAGCGTATCCATCTTCTCCTTGCTCTGCGTGTCAGGCATAACGATGATCGACTTATAGCCCTTTGCATTGGCGACGAGAGCAATCCCGATACCG
>Ga0209345_10006453_pt1 | contig 10622 bp, 12 predicted proteins | sample Cruoilmetagenom7_FD_187294 | JGI IMG/M metagenome (GOLD analysis project Ga0209345, IMG submission 187294) | Oil polluted marine microbial communities from Coal Oil Point, Santa Barbara, California, USA - Sample 7 (SPAdes) (version 2) | ecosystem: Environmental > Aquatic > Marine > Oil seeps ... | reverse complement strand
GGTACCATGTACCATCCAGACCTGGGTGCCGGTGCTATGAGTGCCGAAGATGTCCAAAAGGCGACACTAACAAGCCTTTCATTCTGTGTTGCTGAGATTGCATCGACTGATGAAGTCATAGAAAGACTTTGAAGCAAACAATATATTGCTGTTCATGAATTAAAAAAAGGGGATGCAGGCAGAAGCCAAAAAACCAGTTTCAACAAGGTCCTCCCTATTACTATTATTGCTGCTGCCCCTGCACTGACGCTCCGGGGGTGGTCATCAACGCTTAGAGCGCTTAAGATTCTTGAATACCGTATAGCCGCCAGCAACTGCTGCAATGGGCCAGCCTAAAGCTAAGGATGTACTTTTTAATAGCCACCTCACACAAAATGAGTGCGCACCATGAGACATTTTTCCAGCGTTAGCACAGAGCATTTCAGCCATACTAAACGCCTTAAAGAATGGCAAGATGTCATGAGTATTCATCTGGGGAAAACCCCGGAACGCATCCGGCGATTGGAAAGTACTTCGGTTTCACCACTATACAAAGAACCATTCAAGGGACGACTTGAATACGGCGCGCTTGGTGAGTTGCAATTCTGCAGAATGGTTTGCAGCCCTCACCGATTTTCTCGACGCATTAATAAAACCGCATATCGGGATGCTCACCCTGGGTTGCTGGTTTTACAAATGGGCGGAGTGAGCCAGGTTGAACAAAGTGGTAAAAGCTCTACCTTCACTCCCGGAGACCTCCTCTTTCTAGACTGTGGCCGACATTTCACTGTTACAAGTACCAAAAACTGTGAGTATTTAATGCTTCTTTGTGGCGATCTTGGCACGCCTGCCACCATCCCAAAAGATTTACGCATAAATAATCGGAATGGACTAGGCCGAATGCTCCATAATTTTATTGTCGACGCCTATACACAGTACCCTCTCCTGAACGATGCCACATCCTGTTCGCTAGGCAAAAGTATTATTTCCTTGCTCCAGAACACGGTTGAAAACAAGAACAAGGAAGAAGAGCTTGAGCATAACCCGCGCTTATTTAAGAAAAACTGGATAAAAGATTTCGTTGATAGGAACCTTTCTAGCCATGAATTAACCGTAGAGCGAATAGCCCAGATTGCGCAGTGCTCTACACGAACCCTTCATCGCGCATTTGAAGATGAAAGTGAGTGTAGTTTAAGTGAGTATATCTGGCAGCGCCGCTTAACCCGCTGTGCAGAAGACCTTCGAGACCCAAATAGCATAGGGCGCACGATTAGTGATGTAGCACATAAATGGGGTTTTACCTGTAGTGCACACTTTAGCAGATCATTTAAAGCTTCTTATGGCGTTTCACCGCGAGTCTTTCGCGATTCAGCCAGGGCCGGCTGATATTTCAAAACTTAATTTTACTTAACAATATTAACGAAAAGCTATTAAGCAAACCCACTCATCTCTATCGGCTACCCATTGCTATGAGCCGAGCTACTTTGGAAGCCCTCCTCGCTCAACACAGGCTAACCATCGTATTCTCGGACAATATGTTGTTTGACAGTTGGCAGAGCTCCAGGCCCACCCCTCTTGCTTTCAATAATCACCTTCAAAAATGCCTCCCCGTATCTTGCAAAGGGGGGGCCATGAGCTTGAACTTTAAGTAACTCGCATACGCTACGACTCATGAAATGTCGTAATGGCACAGCTGTTCAAATATGTCGCTTTCAGACAAGACACGATCTTTTTTCTCTCCTAAAGTCAGGTGCAACAGAGGCATTAGGCCTCTGCATTAAAACTTAAACACCCAAAAACACTATAACAACAACAGGCCTTGATGTATGAATAAAGCTCCCATGTACGCACGTGCAATAATATCGTCGTCTCTATTTGCCCTGGTATGTTCTTCTGCCTTGGCGGCAAATGGTCCACCCCCACCTGCCGTTAGTCAGCCAGGTGGCATAAACCTTGGTAATACCAGTTTCTATGACGGCTTCGCTGGGCCGCCTGGACTTAATCACAATATTTACTTACAGCACAGTAGAGCAACGTCTTTCCGCGATAACGATGGCAATGATAATAAGGTTTTTGATAACCCAGAGTTCAGTGCCACCACTTTAGTAAATCAATTTACTTACTACTCACCAAAAACAATTGGGAGAGGAGGGCATTTAGGCTGGAGCATCATTCTACCAATCGTTTCACTCGATGCTGATTTTGGGGCTAAAGGCCCTCAATTAAAAGACAACGGCACAGGTTTTGGAGATATATCTCTTGGCCCAATGGTTCAGTTTGATCCAATAGTCGACGCTCAGGGACGGCCTACGTTCGTTCAGCGTTTGGCGCTTGATGTTTCGTTGCCTATAGGTGAATACGATGAGACTAAAGACTTTAATCCCGGTTCAAATTTTTACTCGATAAACCCTTATTGGGCGGCAACGTGGATGCCTGCTGAGCGTTGGGAAATGAGCTGGAGGCTGCATTATTTATACAACTTCAAAAACAGCGATCCTGCCAGCAGTACCTACCAGCTGTTCAATGGTGATCCAGTTCGCGATACCCAAGCAGGCCAAGCCGCCTGGTCAAACTTCGCCGCCTCTTATGAAGTCATTCCGAACGTGTCAGTTGGCTTAAATGGATACTACTTTAAGCAACTGGAGGACGACAAAGTCAATGGACAACGTCTTGAAGATTCGCGAGAGGAGGTATTAGGCATTGGACCAGGGCTATTGTGGAAAAACACCAAAGGGCCATGGCTTTGGTTCAACGTATATCACGAGACAGAAGTCGAAAATCGCGCAAAAAACGACTTCTCAGTCCAAGCGCGCTTAGCGTATCCACTTTAATTAAAATGAATCTACCACGAGGTGTAAAGCTATGAATAAGCCAAAAAAATGGATCGCAGATAAGATCGAGAGCCTCGATCCCTATAAAGATTACATCGAAATATGGAGACTTTCAAGCAGTTATCGATTGAATGACTTCATGCAAAATTTTATTTATGCATTGACCTTCCCCAACTTTATCGTAACGGACTGGGGGTCAAAAGCTGTCTGGCGTGAAGATGGAGGGAAAGTACTTCACCAATCCACCTCGCGGGTTGAGCAGACGGGCAGTGCCAATGCTCTTTGGTGGTTCTATGGCCCTAACGATGAGAGAACTCTCAAATCTATTGAGAGTATAAATAAGCTTCATGTTTATTGGGCCAAAAAGTACCCTGGCGCATTCTCCTATAATGAAGATTACATCTATACGTTGGCGTTTTCTGCAACCACAATGCATCGCCTAAAACTGAAGATGGGGGCCCCTGGTATATCTGAAAAAGAGAAAATAGCGGCTCACCTTTTTTGGCGTGACATGTCTAAACTTTTTTATGCAGAAAACGGTCAACCCATCACAGGCTATCCAAATAGTTTTGAAGAGCTAGTAGAGTTCTGTGAGCAGTATGAAAACACTCCTAGGCCGACACCCGAGCGAGCCAACTTGGTAGCTAATGCTATCTATGAGCAGTTTGTTTTCAGGTTTTTTCCACCCCCGCTTCACTGGTTTGGCCATCAGCTAATTAGGGCCATGTCGCTACCCACTACGCTAAAAACGCTCGGTATCGACCCACCCGACCCAATGGCTGCGGAGATTCTCCCGAAGCTTATGGGCTATATTTTCTGGCAGATGGAAGAAAACGCTGACGACCCAACCGAAAGCTATATCGAAGAAAGATTGCGGATGTCAAGCGAAGAGAAAAAAAGTATTCGGAGCGAGATAAAGGATCTGGATGGACGCTTTCCTGAACACTTTGCTCAACAATATAAGGACGACCCCAAATTTATTGGCTGTCCATACCATGCAGCCCTGGAGGCAGCAGCTTCTAGTAAAAAAAGTAACAGTGAAGATAATTTTGTTGACGAATTAGAGAAGAAGGCAGGGGCTTTAGACTAGGAGACTTCGGGGGCAATGAAGCATAAGTAGAACTTAGAATAAGATATTGTTGCTGACTTGCCCCTTATCCCAGTAAAACAATGATTTTTTGCGGCAGCCACAAACACGTAGTACAGAAACACCAAATAATATTTCGTCTACCTTTCTCCTCAATTGGCCTACTTCCTAGAACAGTTATATTTCCACATCAGCATATCAGTTGTTTCCGAATTAAAGCCATCTCAGTTAGTCATTACACTCGCAAATACAATAAGGAATATTTACATGAATGAGACTTCACCCATCTGGGAAGACAAAATTTACCTGGGACAGTGGCAAACTGCTGAAGGGCCTCAGGCTGCCGTAATTGGACCCGCCACCGGCGAAGTCCTCGCTAAAGTTCAGACGGCTACTCCCGTAGACGTAGGTCGCGCTGCACTTATCGCTAACTCAGCTCAGCAACATTGGGCCACGTTACCTTTCGATCAAAAAGCAGAGATCCTACGCCGGGCCGCCGCCCTGCTCAAAGAGCGGGCCGAAGAAATCAATCGCTGGAATATTCGTGAGTGCGGCTCTACAGCAGCCAAGGCTGAATGGGAACTGCAGGTTACCTATGAACAGGCCCAGATGGCCGCAGCACTCCCCATGCAACCCAACGGACAGATCTTCCCTTCTAGCATGCCAGGTCGTCGCAATTACTGGAAGCGGGTACCCATTGGCACAGTGGGGGTTATAGCTCCTTGGAACTTCCCCATCCTCTTAGCCATGCGCTCTGTCTTTCCTGCCTTAGCCATGGGCAACTGTGTGATCCTGAAGCCAGCCCCAATGAGCGCTATCTGTGGAGGTGCTTTGATGGCCGAGGTTCTAGAAGCAGCTGGCTTGCCGGAGGGCGTGTTCCACGTACTACCAGGTGGGCCCGAGGTGGGTGAGGCGTTGGTTCAACACTCGGATGTCGGCATGATCTCCTTTACGGGATCTACCGCCGTTGGCGAGAAAATTGGCGAAACCTGCGGGCGTATGCTCAAGAAATGTGCCCTTGAGCTTGGTGGCAATAATGCAATGGTGGTTTTAGAAGATGCCGACTTGGAGGCTGCCTCCTCTTCCGCGGCTTGGGGGGCTTTCCTCCACCAGGGTCAAATCTGCATGCAGGCAGGACGGCACTTAGTGCACCGTTCAGTGGCGGACAAGTACATGAACAAACTCGCCGAGCGGGCCACGCGCTTAGTCACGGGTGATCCTTGGAAACAGCAGGTACACCTCGGCCCGTTGATCAACGAGACCCAAGCGCGCCGCGTTGAAGAGATCGTGAACCGCTCTGTGGCCATGGGTGCTAACGTTGTCGCTGGCGGTAAACGCGATGGCAACTTCTTTGAAGCCACGGTTCTTAGCGGCGTGACGCCAGAAATGCCTGCCTTTGGCGAGGAGATTTTCGGTCCAGTGGCGCCGATAACACTCTTCGATAGTGACGAAGAAGCCATCGCCCTGGTCAACGCCTCGCCCTACGGACTCGCCGCTGCCATTCATTCTGCCTCCACGGAACGTGCCCAACGCTTCGCCGAGCGCATCCGCGTGGGGATGGTGCATATCAACGATCAGACTGTGAATAACGAATTCCAGGTACCCTTCGGTGGCATGGGCCGCTCAGGTACCAGCGGTCGCTTCGGTGGCCCCGCAAACCTGGATGAGTTCACCACCACCCAATGGGTCAGTGTGATGGAGCAAGGTATCCAGTATCCCTTCTAGCGCTCAATGAATTAAGCATTTGCTATTGATACGACGTCACCCCCTGATTGAGTAGCGCTACACTTTAGAGTCCGATCCTATGCGTAAGGAGATTGGACATGAAGAAGCGTTTCAGCGAAGAACAGATCATTGGTTTTCTGGGCGAGGCAGAAGCAGGACTGCCCATCAAGGAGCTATGCCGTCGGCACGGTTTCTCAGAAGCCAGTTACTACCTATGGCGCAGCAAGTTTGGCGGCATGAGCGTGCCCGATGCCAAGCGACTCAAAGAACTCGAAGCCGAAAATGGACGATTGAAAAAACTGCTCGCGGAGTCGCTACTGGAGATGGAGGTCACTCGCGAGGCGCTGAGAAAAAAGTGGTGAGTGCACCTGCACGCCGAGATGTGGTGCGCTTTATGGTGTCACGTGGCCTCAGTGAGCGCCGAGCACTCCGTGTCATCCGTATGAGTGCCAGTGCATTGCGCTATCAATCGGCTCCTGACCGTAATGAAGCATTGCGTGAACGCATTGTTGCCTTGGCCCATCGGCATCGTCGCTATGGCGCTGACATGATCTATCTGAAGCTGCGTCAAGCCGGTGAACAGGTCAATCATAAGCGCGTCGAGCGTCTCTACGCGGCTGCTCGGTTGCAGGTAAAACGCCGCAAGCGCAAGAAGGTTCCCACGTCTGAGCGGATGCCCCTTGGCCGCCCTGGGGCCGCCAATCAAGTCTGGTCAATGGATTTTGTGTTTGATCGTACAGCAGAGGGGCGAGTGATAAAGAGCCTCACCGTTGTCGACGACGGTACCCATGAAGCCGTGGCAATCGTGCCTGAGCGTCCCATTGGCGGACTTTTTTTAACACGTATTCTTGATCATCTGGCTTTACAACGTGGTCTACCTAGCGCCATTCGGACGGATAACGGACTACCTAAGGAACCCGCTCAATATGCACACAAAATCTCACTTCGTGCTCAACATGGGAACACTTGCTCACTACTCAGGCTCATGCGTTGCAACCATATCTAAAGGGTGCTCACCATTTCATTCACTAACGGATCGTAAAATGGTTGCATCATGCCCTGCTGCATCAAGTAAATGATAACCCGCGCGTCTTTTTTGTCATTTTATCCCAGCTTTTAAACAACATTTCACGCGCTCTGGCGCAGGCTAAAGACGACACCATATGGCAAAAGGCCCCTTGAGACCTTAAACAATAGGCAATATTACGATGAAAGTCAGCCGTTGGCTCAAAGGCCACCAAAATATCTTCAGCAGATGCTTCTGCTGCATTAATGAGGTTCTGATAACCCATTAACGTGTTAGGAAACTTAAACGTTTTGGTACGACCTGAAGGCCATAAAATGACGCATCATGGGACGTTTTAGCAATGTCGATGGCGATCATCACCTTCACAGAGCTATTCTTTACGTTGTCAGCCATGTGTACATCTCCTAAATCCACTGATTGGCATCAAAGATTTTGGTACAGATGGCTGGCTCCAACCTGCTTATTCAGCAAGTACTACGGGCCAGAACATATCAGCGGTAAGTTATCGGCATGGGCGGAAGGTCGAGGTATTCAGCTCATGTGTATCCAGACAGGAAAGCCCCAGCAGAATGCTTATATAGAACGCTAAAATCGAACGGTCGCTATGACGGGTTAGCCCAATACTCTCTTTCAAAAAAATTGACCTTGCCCTGAGCAAATTCACCAATAGACATTGGTCGTAGCCATAAGCGCTTATTATGGTGCTTAACACAAAAAAAAATCCATTCCTCAACGATATACGATTACAAAGCAATGTGTGTATAAAATCCTACATTGCGGGATATATTGAAATTACTCTATTGTGGCACTAGAATCATTTCAATAGAGTAAATAACATTAGTCGCTATCGTCGCTTGCTCACCTCTTCCGCCTCGCTAGCCCGAGAGAAAGGTTAAAATATGAAACTTGTTACATTCCGTTATCAGAACACCATCAGCATCGGTTTAGTGGATGGCGGCCGAGTCCTCGATCTCGCTCCCCTTGCCGATCGTCTAGGTGGTTCACTCAAAGAAATGATACATAAAGGTGTTCTTTCCGACTTGGTGGGATTTGATACCTCAAGCTTAAATTCATTAAGCCTAGACGAAATTGAGTTTCTGCCGGTCATTCCGGATGCTGGCAAGATCCTCTGTGTGGGCATCAACTATACGACGCATGTGAAAGAGACGGGGCGTGATATGCCGATGCACCCGATGATATTCACCCGCTTCGCTGACTCCCAGGCGGGTCATCTAACGCCGCTTATTCGCCCGTTTGTCTCGCACAAGCTGGATTTCGAGGGGGAACTGGCTGTGGTGATCGGCAAGACCGCGCGCCACGTCAAGGCTGAGAATGCCCTTGAATACGTTGCTGGTTACTCCTGCTATAACGATGGCAGCGTACGTGACTACCAAAAGCACACTATCCAGTTTATTCCTGGCAAGAACTTCCCCAATACGGGCGGTTTTGGCCCATGGCTTGTGACTAGCGACGAGATTCCCGACCCGCAGGCGCTACACCTGACCACCCGCCTGAATGGCGATGTCATGCAGGACACCGATACCAGCGATATGATCTTCGGCGTGGCGGAACTGATTGAATACTGCAGTACATTTACCGAGCTGGCGCCGGGCGACGTTATTGTCTCCGGCACCACTGGCGGCGTGGGCGCCTTCCGCGAACCCCCGGTTTGGATGAAACCAGGTGATAGCATCGAAATTGCTATCTCGGGCATCGGCACCCTGCGCAACACTATCGCAGACGAGGCGTAATCAAGTTATGAGTCAACAGCATCCCGTGGCCCTTGATCGGCATCTTGAGGAGCAGGCTTCCCGAGCAGGCAGAAGCAGCAAGAGCAATAGCAGTCTGGAAAGAATGCTGGTGATTCTGGATCTGTTCTCGGAAGAGGTGCCGATCTGGTCGGTAGAGGCAATGTGCGATGCGCTGGGCTATACGCGTTCGACTGCTTATCGTTATACCAAGGAACTGACTGAAGCGGGGCTGCTGTTTCAGGTTGAGCCCCGGCGCTACGGCCTAGGCTCAAGAATCATCCAGTGGGATAGACAGCTGCGACTGACTGATCCTTTGGTAAAGGCGACGCGGGGGATCGAGCCTGAACTCGATGTCTTCGACGGTGAGCAGATCTGGATCGTATGTCGGCTATTCAATGATCAAGTGATTTGCGTCCACAGCCATGGTCACCTGAAAGAGCCTGTTAGCTATGCACGGGGTACGCCACGCCCGCTGTTTATGGGGGCGACATCGAAAATCATATTGGCTTACCTGCCTGCTCGACAGCATATGCGACTTTTCTTGGAGCATCAGAATGAGGTGGTGAAAGGAAGCCTGGGCTCGTCGTGGGAGGAGTTTAAGGACGTCCTCCAGACGATTCGGCGGCAGGGCTACAGCGAATCTCATGGTGAGGTGGATCCAAACCTCTTCGGGCTTGCCGCTCCGATCTTTGATGGTAACGGCAAAGTGGTCGCCAGTCTAAGCTGCGTAAGGCCGCAAACTTCCTACCGTGAAGACCAAGCGGAAAAGCAGCGCCAGGTGATCATGACTCTTGCGAATCGGCTAACCGAGAAGTTAACGCAGTTGATCAGTTCGTAAGACACAGGTGATGTATTGAAAAGATGCATCGAGGGCTTGTAGCAAGGGCATATAGCAAGAACATGTAGCAATAATATAGTGGCGACTGAATTTATGCGCCAAAGCATCTGAATGACCGGAGGTAGGTCTTCCTGCACAAATAACACCTCGTTTCCTTCTTAACGCGATTTTTGTCGTCTGCTCTGGGCAGAGGGGAAGGATGCGTCTTAATGACGGTGTCGTAAGGACAACAATAATGAAACAACAACCTGACAATGCCAGTACCGCCGCTTTTTCACTAGCCGACCGCTTCTCTGTCGTTATTGTCGGAGGTGGCCCCAGCGGGTTGACCCTGGCCAACCTGCTGGGAACCTATGGGATTCGCACCCTGGTGCTTGAACGCAATCTCTCGACGGTGACCGAGCCGAGGGCGGTATCCATCGATGACGAGTCGATGCGAACCATGCAGGCCATTGGGCTTGAGAAGAGTGTCCTTGCATGCTGCGCCCAGGACTATGGCTCGGTCTATCTTGACCTAAAGCGCGTGCCCTTCGCCAATATTGAACCGAGAGGGCGTGAGTATGGCTATTCGCGGCGTAATGCTTTTCACCAGCCAGAGTTGGAGGCAATCCTACGTAACGGGCTCAAGCGCTTTGCCCATGTTGAGGCGCGCTTCGGCCATCGTGTTGTCGAATTTGTGCAGGACGCCGATTGTGTGCGTTTAAGGGTCGAGACCGATAAGGGGCGCTACGAGGTTGTTGCCGAATACATGGCGGCAGCCGATGGTGGACGCAGCTTTGTGCGCAGCGAATTGAATATCAAACTGAAAGGTCTTACCTACGAACAGAAGTGGTTGATCATCGATCTCAAAGGGACGCAGGACAATTTCCGCCAGACTCGCGTCTACTGTGATCCAGCGCGTCCCGGCATCAATCTGCCTGGTCCCGGTGGCAGCCGCCGTTTCGAATTTATGCTGCTGCCCGACGAAGATGAACAAAAAGCAGTAGAAGAAGAGTACGTTCGCCAACTGATGGCTGAGCATGGCCCGGACCGCGACGCAGAGATCGTCCGCAAACAGGTATACGCCTTCCATGCCCGAGAAGCTGAGAGCTGGCGTCAGCAGCGCATTTTCCTGCTCGGCGACGCCGCCCACTTAACCCCTCCATTCGCTGGTCAGGGCATGAACAGCGGCCTGCGCGACTCGGTGAACCTAGCCTGGAAGCTGGCTTGGGTGCTCAAGCGCAAGTTGCCTGAAACGCTGCTAGACAGCTACGAAGAAGAGCGCAAACCGCATGCCTGGCAACTGATTGAAATGGCCGCCATGCTCGGCAAGTTCATGATGCCAAAGAGCCGTATACACGCAACATTGTTGCAGACAGGCCTGCGCTGGTTGAGCGTCTACCGC
>Ga0209345_10006452_pt1 | contig 10622 bp, 9 predicted proteins | sample Cruoilmetagenom7_FD_187294 | JGI IMG/M metagenome (GOLD analysis project Ga0209345, IMG submission 187294) | Oil polluted marine microbial communities from Coal Oil Point, Santa Barbara, California, USA - Sample 7 (SPAdes) (version 2) | ecosystem: Environmental > Aquatic > Marine > Oil seeps ... | reverse complement strand
TATCGAAAAACTCAAAATGCTCAATGTTTTGTTATTTTTCAGAGATTCTTTAAAATCATTTTATGAAAACCTTAAATGAAATTTTTGCAGAGTTTGAAAAAAATAAGCGGGTGATTTTGCGAGTGAAAGTTTTACCAAGGTCGGTTAGCAATACAATAGTCGGATTGCTTGATGACGGCACTTTGAAAATTCGAGTAGCGGAGGTGCCTGAAAAAGGAAAAGCCAATAAGGAGTTGAAAAATTTTCTTGCAGAAGAATTTGAGACTTCCAAAAATAATGTTGAAATTATTTCTGGGGCTACCGACTCGTTGAAGTTGATTCGGATTGAAAAATGAAACTTTCAGATCCTAATTTTCTTGTCGATTTTTTACGAAAAAATAGACTTTCTCTCTCCAGAGAGTTAGGGCAGAATTTTCTTGTGGACTCAGAAGTTCTTGCAGAAATTATTACTGCGGCAGAATTAAAAAAGTTCGATAATGTTGTTGAGATTGGTGCAGGGATAGGAACACTGACAAGTGAGTTAGTTACACGTGTGAAAAAAGTTACAGCACTTGAGTTTGACCAAAAGATTTTTCCGACACTTGTAAAAAATCTGAGTGAATTTTCAAATATTGAGTTACACAATCTTGATGTTCGGAAATTTATTCCACCCAAAGGTGTATATAAATTAGTAGCGAATATTCCATATTATCTCACTTCACCAATTTTACGACAGTTTTTTTTAAAAGCTGAGAATTGTCCCCAGATTGCGGTTTTACTTGTTCAAAAAGAGGTAGCTGAAAAAATCTGTAATATCCAAAAGTTGTCGCCTCTTGCGCTCGAGGTTTGTATATTTGCGAGCGCTGAAATTGTTTGTTTTGTTTCACGAAAAAGTTTTCTGCCTCCACCCAAAGTTGAGTCAGCTGTAATTAAAATTGTTCTTAAAAAATCTCCTGAAATTCCCCAAGAAGATATTGTTGATTTTTTCAAAGTAATTCATGCTGGGTTTCGCGCACCGCGTAAGAAAATTCGTGGTAGTTTGGCGGCAGGATTGTCGGTTCCAAAAAAAACCGTCAAGGAAGTTCTACTCATATCTGAGGTAGACACCGAAAAACGTCCCGAAAATTTAACTATCAAAGAGTGGCAAAAAATACTTATGGCAGCGCGTAGGCTTTCAGCAATTTAATTTTTTCTTTTCTTACGACCACGTTTTTCAACTTGTGATTCAATAATTTCGGCAATATCACGAGCTTTGGAGAATAAAAAACTCATCATTTTTGCCGGTTGCACAACTGCGCTATCAATGCGCTTAGCGGTTTTTCGTATGATATTGGTAGTTTGGCTGATGTCACGTAATACAAAAATTGCATGATAAAGCGTGATGCAAAGAAAAAACACAATTAGTGCAAAACCAACTGCGAGTGAAAGATTGAGGATGTCACTGGTTGTTTCAAACATCGAACACAAATTTAACTCAACTTTTTCTTTGGTGCAAATTTATTATTTCAACTTATTTTGCAAAATTTCATTAACAATTTTTGGGTTCGCCTGACCGCGTGAAAGTTTCATTACATTTCCTACAAAAAATCCGAGGATATTACTTTTTCCGTTTTTAAATTTTTCAACCTGCGTGGGATTTTCAGCAAGCACTTTTTCGACGAATTTTTCTATTTCACTAGAATCTGAAATTTGTTTTATTCCTTTTGTTTCGATGATTTTTTCTACTTGTGCTCCTGTGTCCCACATTTCAGGAAATATTTCTTTGCCGATTTTTCCTGAAATTTCTCCATTGGTAATTAATTTAATTAGTGATCCTAAATTTTCTGCTGAAATTTTTTGTTCTGAAATATTTAGATTAAATTCTTTCATGCGTGCGAGAAGTTCGCTTAGTATCCAAGCGGTTGAGCGTTTTGTGTCACCAGAGATTTTAACTACTTTTTCAAAATAATCGGCGAGTTTGCGACTACAAGTAAGTGTTTTAGCATTTTCTTCTGAGGCATCAAATTCTTGTATAAATCGTACACGGCGAGCAAGTGGAAGCTCGGGAAGTTCGGCGCGCCATTTTTCAACTATCTCTTTCTTTAGCTCCAGAGGGGGGATATCAGGTTCAGGAAAGTAGTGGTAATCACTTGCGCTTTCCTTTTTTCGCATCAAATAGGTTTCTTTTTTTTCATCATTCCAACCAACGGTCGTATCTTGATTTGGAATTTTTCCCTCTTCCCATAATTTTTCTTGTTTTTTAATTTCAAAATTAATTGCGGATTCGAGAGCTTTGAAAGAATTCAAGTTTTTAATTTCTGCGCGTGCATTCAATTCTTTTTTTCCAACTTCTCGCAAGCTCACACTTGCGTCAAAACGCATTTCACCTTTAAAAAGATCGGCATCCGAGCTACCAATAAATTGCACAATTTTTTGAATCTCTTCTGCATAAATTTTTGCCTCCTTCGCGCTGCGCAAGTCAGGTTCACTCACGATTTCCATTAGTGGAGTGCCGGCACGATTGTAATCACAAAGTGAGAAATTTCCTATATGAGTGAGTTTTCCTGCATCGTTTTCGAGATGAAGGCGGGTAATTTTGACTTTCTTTTTTACTCCATCCAGATAAATTTCCACTTTTCCATTTTGTGAAATCGGTTCATCAAACTGTGAAATTTGGTAGCCGTAGGGTAAATCAGGATAAAAATAATTTTTGCGATCAAACTTTGAATTTTCAGGAATTTTGCAATCGAGTGCAAGCGCAGTCTTTACTCCGAGCTCAAGCGCTTTTTTGTTTGGGGCAGGGAGCGTGCCGGGATGACCTGTGCAGATTGGGCATACGCGAGAATTTGGCTCTGCGCCAAAAGATTCATTATTACACGCACAAAACATTTTTGTTTTTGTTGCGATTTGTGCGTGGATTTCAAGTCCGATAATTGTTTCGAGCTGCACGGGAGAAAATTTATTTAAAAGCTTGGTTTACAATTTTTACAGAAATCAATTATTTTTGCAGGAATGTCTATATCGGTTGTTTTCATCAATCCATGAAATTCTACACCTGAATTTATTTCCACAACTTTTAATCCTTCCTCTGTCTCAACTAAGTCAACACCGAGAAGTGCTGACGTATCGCTAACTGCTGCGGATGCTGAGAGCACAATTTTTTCAAATTCTTGTGTAATTGGAAAAGGTTCCGTGTCACTGCCACGTGCGGTGTTGGTGATCCAATGTTCTGATTTTCGAAATATTGCGGCAACAACTTTATTACCGATAACAATTGCACGAATATCTCGAGACTGTTTTTTTTCAATGTATTCTTGAATATAAAAAGCATTTGCGTGTGTGATTCCACCAAGAATTTTTTTGTGCTCTATGATTGTTTCTGCAGCATCACGATCATTGATCTTGGAGAGTAATCGTCCCCAGCTTCCAATTACCGGCTTCATCACAACAGGATAGCCCCATTTTTCAATTGTATTAAGTGCTGTTTCCGAGTCAAAACAAACTTTTGTGCGTGGGGTGGGAATTGCTTTTTCAGCAAGAATGATACTCGTAAGAAATTTATCTCCACATGTTGAGATTGTTGAGAAGCTATTAACAGCAACTTTTTTTCTTGATTCAAGAAATCGCGCTGCATAAAAATTTTTCGTATGTGAAACAGAACGAAGTAGTATGACATCACACTCAAGAAATACCGATTTTTTATATAAATCGAGTTCAAGTTCAGAGTCCTTGATTTTTATAAGCTCAACCCCATTTGTTTTTTCTGCAGCTGAAAAAAGTGCTTTTTCTTCGATACGAGGATGAGAGTAAAAAATTCCAAGTTTCATGAATTTGTTAATTTTATTAAAAAGAGGGGAGGAAAGCTATTTTAGCACGAGCTTTAAGCAAAACCGATGATGAACTTTTCCAATTCGAGCGTGAGTTCAGAGGGATCATTAGACGAATATCTAATTTTTCCTGATTTAATCGCGATATCAATTTCCAAAAGTTTTTGGTGTGCTTTGATGAGTTCTGATATTGAAAAATTTCTAACCTGACGAAGAGAATTCTGTACAACGAACGGATGGAGCTTTAGCTGTTTGGCGATTGTGGCAGGAGGGAGATTTTGCGCTGCAAGAGAGTTTAGGCTCAGTAAAATCCGAAATTGTCGGACAATCATAAAGAATATTTGAATTAGATTTTCATTGCGGTTTACGATGTCATGAAGATAAACGAGCGCGTTGTTGGTTTGTTTTATGCCGATGGCATCAGTGAGTCGGAATACGCTTGTATGAAGATCAGGATGCACTAATTTTTCCACATCTAATTGCGTGATTTTTTCTCCATTGGCATAAATTTTTAATTTACTAAGTTCATTTATTGCCGCCTCACAATTACCGAGGGTAAATGTAGCTAGTAATTCTAGTGCTGCGGGTTGGAGTTCAACAGAGTGATTTTTGGCCGTGTTACGCAGCCATATTCGAAACTCAGCGGGTTTTAATAGTGCAAATTCTTGAATAGCACCGTTCTTTTTAAAGACTTTAAAAAGTTTTGTGCGTGCATCCGGTTTTGGTGTTGTTAAGACGAGAGTAGTGTAATTAGGAACATCACTGATAAATTTTATTAATGAGTCTGTTGTTTTTTTAAAATCGAAATCGTGCACAATAACTAATCTTTGGTTTCCAAGAAAAGGCGGGGTTTCGGCAGCAGTAATTATTTCATCTGCTGTTTTTTTGCGAGCATTAAAAACAATAAGATTTAAATCACCTTCACTTTTTACAAATTTTTTTTGCAGACAATCTATTGTTTGTCGGAGAAGATAATTATTTTCGCCATGTAGAAGTAGAGCAGGCAAATGAATTAAAAATTAGAACAAGGAGTTTTCACTTTATTTTTTTTGATGATTTTTATACTAGCTTTGATGAGTTCCGGGTCAAATTGTTTATTGGCGCTGGCTTTGAGTTCATTGATAACTTCATTTTCCGTCATTTGGTGTCCATAACTACGACTGGATGTCATTGCATCGTAAGCATCCGCAATTGCGAGAATGCGAGCGTTGAGCGGAATTTTTTTACCTTTAAGCTTGTCTGGATAGCCTTTGCCGTCCCATCGTTCATGATGATGAAGGATTCCACGGGCAGAGGTGCGTAAAAAACTGACGGATGAAATAATTTTTACTCCAAGAACCGGATGTTGTTGAATTTTTTTAATTTCACTTTTGGTTAACGAAGTGCCCTTATTCAATATAGACTGATCAATTGAAACTTTACCGAGATCATGAAGTAATCCTGCATAACGAAGGCTCAACAATTGCTTATCAGATAATCCTATTTTAGCTCCTAGCAAGCAGGCATAGCTGGCGACACGAAGAGAGTGCCCACGAGTATAAACATCTTTTGCCTCGATACTGTTGACGAGTGCAGATATAATTTCAAAATGAATGCGTCGTTCTTTTTTTCGTAGATTTTTATTATCATCAATTTTTTGTTCAAGCGAGTATGAATATTGTTCTAGTTTTTGGGTTGCTGTCGCGATTTCTTTTTTCAGCTCACGATTGAACTTTTCAATTTTATTTGTTGCGCGTAGTTTTGTGATTCCATTTTCAATTTGATCGCCAATAGTAAGAAATAGACGATAATCATTTTCCTTAAAATAACAATCAGAACTATAGTCGAGTATGATCACACCAAGTACATAATTACGTCCGAGAAGGGGGACGATAAGAGCTGTTTTAGTGTTAAAAAATTCAGCGAATTTGGCTACTGTCCTTCGGTTGCGGATATCAACAACTTTTTTTTCTCGTATTGCCCGCATTATCAAACTTTTTTCACAAAATGCGAATGGTTTTTGTCGTAGTTTTTTTACTAAATGTGTTTCCACTCCAGCAGCAGCGGTAAGCGTAATTTTTTCTTTATCTTCATCTTTGATATAAATATATACTCGTTTTAAAAATAATTTTTTGTAAATAATTTCGGCTATTTTTTTAAGAATAGATTTTTCTGTGCTGTAAACACGAAGGCATTCAGAAACTTCATTGATGGCGATAACCTGATGAAGATAGTCAGTAATAATTGTCCCTTTAGTCTCGATTTTTTGTAGTTCTTCTTTGCGTTGTGTAGCAGGAATAATTCTTTTATTTTTACCTAATGCACAAACAAAACGATTTCGACCGGTATGTTTTGCATGGTAAAGTGCGTCATCAGCTACCCTAATAAGGTCTGCCATAGAACTAATCTCGCGGTTGGGATATGTTACTGAACCAATACTGACACTTTGCCCAGTTTTATTTTTTATTTTGTAAAGTATATTATTATAAATACGTTGTCGTTCAAGACGTGTTTTTTGAATAAGAACAACTATGAATTCATCACCAGCGTAGCGTGCAGCAAAATCAATGTTTTTATTTTTGTGCAGGATACTACCGATTGTAAGAATAAGTTTGTCTCCAGCCATATGACCTTTGCTGTCATTAATTTGTTTCAAAAAATCGATATCAATTATTGCTAAAGTAAGTAATTTTTGCGCATTGGCTTTTTTAAATTTATCATCCAGATAGTTTTCAAGATGACGGCGATTTGGTAGTTCACTTAGTAAGTCGTAATTAGCCAGTTTTTCCAGCTCAATATTTTTTTTCTGTAATTTAGTCGTTGCCTCAATGACTTTTTGTTCAAGATTGCGATTTGTTCTGGCGAGTTCTTCGCTGAGGGTGGCGTGGTCAAGTGTAATGGCCGCATGATTTACAAATGGCACCAATGCTCCTATTTTTTTAATATCAAGTGGGCGGTTAGAAATTGCGTTATCAATATTGATAACACCAATTAACTTTTTTTTACCGGAGATCATCGGAAGTTCAATAATTTCTTTGGCAGTTACTCCAGATAATTTGCCGATAAGTTTTTTAAAAAAAGAATTTGGACGCTTATCAAAAAAAGGTTTTTTAGCAGCAAGTGCGTGAATTAAAGCCGGCGATGTTTTTTTTACTTTTAAGCTAGCGTGAATTTTACAAAAGATTTTATCGGGAAGATGACTGCATTTACCCCCATTAATTTCTTGTTTTTCTTCGTCTACCAGCCAGATACGTACTCGATCAAAACCGAGACTTAAGAAGATACGAACAATTAATTTAAGCACGTCATGGCTGTCATTGGCTGCACGTAGGGTTTCACTGGCAATTTTTAAGCTTTGAAGCGTAATTTTATTCATTTTGTGCGATAGATTATTTCTTTGTATCTTAATTATAATTGCGTTTTCATATGTTAAGCAACGCTGTAAAATTAACATGTGTTGATTGCTCGTGTTTTCGAAATTATCCAAAAAGTTTTGCCTATGGAGTGCGAATTTTCCCTTGAAGCTCCACCAAGTCAGAAATTTGGTGACCTAGCGTGTAATGCAGCTATGCTTTTAGCAAAAAAGTTAAAAAAAAATCCGCGAGAATTAGCCACTGAGATTGCTAAAAAACTTTCTCAAAATGAGTTTTTTGAAAAAGTTGAAGTTGCAGGACCAGGATTTCTTAATATTTTTTTAGCTTCTCGGTTTTTTCATGGGGTTTTTATGGAAATTGAGAAAGCAGGTGGGAATTTCGGGAGAGTTGATGTTGGTAGTGGTAAAAAGGCTCTTCTTGAATTTATTTCGGCTAATCCAACCGGGCCACTTACAGTTGCTAACGGACGAGGTGGGTTTGGTGGAGATGTTTTAGCGCGAATTTTAGATAGAGTTGGGTTTGAAGTGTCTCGTGAGTATTATGTGAACGATGAAGGAAAACAGATTGGTTTGCTTGGAAGATCCATTCAGTTTGCAGCGGGAAAGATTCAAAAAGAAGAAGATTTTTATGTAGGTGAATATATCGAAGCACTTGCAAAAAAATATCCTGAAAAAATTCAAGAAGATGCGCTTGCTACTGGTCGCATATTTGCTGAAATTTTACTTGAAACTGAAATTAAACCAGCTGTGGCTAGAATGGGAATTAAGTTTAATAAGTGGTTTTCTGAGGCTAGTTTACGCAGTAGTGGTGAGGTTGAGGCAACTCTTGAATTGCTAAAATCTAAGGATTTAACCTATAAAAAAGATGGAGCACTTTTTCTTAAGACTTCAGAATTTGGGGATGACAAAGATCGTGTAATTATAAAATCAGACGGAGAGGTTACCTATGTTTTGCCTGATCTTGCGTATCACAAAGATAAGTTTGAGCGTGGCTTTACCAAGCTAATCGATATTCTTGGTGCTGATCATCATGGCTATGTAACTCGCCTGAAAGCAGGGGTGAAGATGCTTGGGTTCGGAAACGTTGAGGTTGTTATTGCACAGTTGGTCAAGCTTTTTCGCGGAGAAGAAGAAGTTCGAATGTCAAAGCGAGCCGGCAATTTTGAATTAATGGATGATTTGATCGATGATGTTGGAGTAGATGTAGCGCGTTGGTTTTTTGTAATGCGAGACTGGAACACCCATCTTAGCTTTGATTTAGACTTAGCCAAAAAACAATCAAATGATAATCCTGTTTTTTACGTGCAGTATGCTTACACACGTATGGCATCAATTTTGAAAAAGGCAGAATCGATTAATTTCCAGAATGGTGATTTGGAGCTGCTTGTTGATTCATCTGAGTTTGCGTTGATTAAAAAAATGGCTGAGCTACCAACACTGGTTTCAACTATTGCCGAGAATTATGCTGTACATTCATTGACGATATATGCGTGTGAATTCGCAGGGATATTTCATAAATTTTACGACCGCTGTCGGGTGGTTGATCCAGAAAATTCTGCGATTACTGCAGCACGTTTGCGTTTAATTGTGACAGCAAAAGAAGTTCTAAGAATTGTTCTTGTAGATTTACTGGGAGTTGAGGCTCCGGAAAAAATGTGAAACATAGAGGTAAGTCTATTTCATAAATTTTTCATAAATTTTTTCTAGCTCAGAAAAAACTTTATTTTTTTCATATTTTTGAGCAATGGACAAAGAGTTTGTTGACATTTTTTTAATCAAATTTTTGTTGTAAAAAAGTTCATTTAGGTTTTTTACTATATTTTTTTTATTGTTTTGATTTATCAAGAAACCATTTTTTTTATTCGTGACTAATTCAGGAATAGCAGTTGCCCTAGCCCCTATGATAGGCAGTCCACAAGCCATGGCTTCCAGGATAACAATTCCAAAAGTTTCAGATTCAGATAGTGTAATAAAAACATCGGCAGAATTATAAGCTTTAGGCAACTTGTCTCTAGGAATCCAGTTTAAAAATTCAACTTTATCTGTGATAGCTAACTGTTTTGTGAGTTTTTTTAATCTTCTTTGCTCATAGCCTTTGCCAACAATTTTCAAAACAACATTTTTTTCTTTAGCGAATTCAGTGAAGGGAGCGATGATATCACAAACATTTTTTTCTTTAGTTAGTCTACCCACATGAAGTATGGTGAATTTTTGGTGTTTAGTTTTTATGACACTAAATTTTTTTAAATCGATACCAAATGGTACAACTTTGATTTTTTTACTCACACCTATTTTTTTCAAATCTTTTTTTATCGCCTGACTAGGGGTGATGATCAAACTGCTGGATGCCAAAAGCACCTTAATGCTTTTTTGGATTATACTAATTGTTATTTTTTTATTATTTTTTAGTGCGCTGGGTAGATGGTTCAGTTGTTGTTCTAAGTAGGTGTGATAGTGATTGACAAGTGGGATATTTAATTTTTTTGCAGCCAAAATAGCATGTAGCCCCATTGTGAACATGCTGTGGTTATGGATTACATCGGGATTAAACTTTCGCACTTCTCTAACTAATCGCAATGGACATAATCCAGCTTTTCCCTTGACGGTTTTTATGATATTTATTGCTGGGAAAGTGATGCAAACTGCTTTTTCTTTTGAGGTGAGATTTTTACTTCTCCATACAAAAACTTTTACTTCGTGTTTTTGCTTAAGTAGATATTTTGCCAAGTCACGTACATATACTGTTACTCCTCCGTATCCTTTTTCAAAAGTATCGGAAAATAAAGCAATTTTCACTTTAATTTTTTAGTAAAAGCTTTATCCGGTCTACTTTTTTTTCAGTTTCTCTTACTCCCAACTTATAAAAAGACTCCATTTTTTTTACGGAGTAAAAACGCAAAATATCAGTCCAGTTTCTAAAGTTAAAATTTTTATCTTTAAATGGCTCTATAACCAAATCTGAATTTTTTTTCACAACTTTTTTTCTCCGGGAAATCATCGGTATATATATACTGCGATAAACCACTTGGAAAATATTTGATTCATTTAACTCTCCATTCAAAACATTATCGAGATTGACTGTGATAGTTATGTTGCCATGTCCTATTTCTCGGGATCCAATATCAGAGGGAATTGAATTTAGCACACCACCATCAACAAAAAAATAATCACCAATTTTTACTGGTTTATAAATTCCAGGAAAAGCCACTGAGGCACAAACTGCTGTTTTTAGGCTGTCACTTTTAAAGATTCTCAATTTTCCCAGATTAAGGTTTGTGGCTACAATTCGAATTGGAATTTTGGTATCTTGAATATCTATATCTGCACCTAGGTGGCTCAAAATACTTTGAATATTTTTTTGTGATAAAAATCCTTTTCTATTGATTTTTAGAGTAAACCAATTAATTCTTCGAGTTTTTTTATAAAATTCTTTTTTAATTTCTTCAATACTAATTCCGCTGGCAACTAATGCGCCAATAATAGAT
>Ga0209345_10006451_pt1 | contig 10624 bp, 15 predicted proteins | sample Cruoilmetagenom7_FD_187294 | JGI IMG/M metagenome (GOLD analysis project Ga0209345, IMG submission 187294) | Oil polluted marine microbial communities from Coal Oil Point, Santa Barbara, California, USA - Sample 7 (SPAdes) (version 2) | ecosystem: Environmental > Aquatic > Marine > Oil seeps ... | reverse complement strand
ACCTCTCAATTTCAGCCTATATTAAAAAGATTGCGTAGAACAGCTAAGAAAAATAAATGGTCCCATTTAGTAATGGATAGTGAAACTATTGCTCGTGATTTTACCTGGAATTCTACCAGGAAATTATTGAGTAAAGGAAGAGGTGTAAATGGTATAACCGTGGATGAATCTGAGTTTGAAGCTAGGCTAAGTCAGATGTATATAATTGTTTTTGATACTATAATAAATAAGAAGTTGGATGTAAGGCTACGTACTCGAAAAGCTTGGAGTAATATAGCTATACCAGGTATAGGCCATGAATCTCTTAGACGTTGTCCTTCTATACGCATTTTAGGTAATAGCACTAAAAAACTTGAAAGACTCAAAGCCATTTGTATCAGTAAAGGTTTAGAAGGGATTGTAGCAAAGGATCTTGATTCTGTTTACGAAGAAGGTAAGAAGAAGGCATGGATTAAAGGAAAGATGGAAGAAGATACCTTAGACGTTAGGGTAATAGGTTATGAAGAAGGTAGAGAACGGAGCAGAAACAAAGGCAGGCTTGGGGCTTTAATCTGTGAGAACCCAAAAACAAAGGAAAGATTTAAGGTAGGGGCATTTAAAGATAAACAAAGAGAAATTTTCTGGAAGTACAGGCACATTTTATCAGATATATTCATAGAAATACGCCGTCAAAACGATGGGGTAGCGAAAGCTCGTTTCCCTGAGTATGAACGACTCAGGTTAGACAAAACAAGAAAGTATGCCGAAGGTTAGCAGGTACAAAATTGTTAACATACACTATAGCTATAAAGGAGATTTTGAAATGGCAAAGGGCAAAGGCTTAAAGAGTATGTTCAAGGCATTGCGTAACTTTTTGAAAGACGAAATAGTATACCGTAAGCACTGCCAAATACATATTAACGGAAAATGTGTATATTCCAGTGGTAGTGGAAATACTCTTAGTATAGAAGACCAGACAAAGCTCAAAGAAGGTTTTAATCATTTTGATAAAGGCTTTAAAGAAATGGATAAAGGCTTTGGCAGGATAAGAGATATCTTTTAAGTACAAAATATGAGGATTAAAAATAATGTCATTTTTGCTCTCGCATAAGCAGGATCAATTAAAGAAAAAAGGATCAGGCTATAACGTGGATTATACAGTCACACCTGATTTTGTCAGGTCTCATTTACTTTCGTATGCAAAGAAGTCCAGTGCAAAGAGTAAAAGTATACTTATACCCTGTCCTTTTCATTCTGAGTCAGAACCTTCTCTTAGTGTTATTGTGAGTGCTGACCATAGACTACCTGTGGGAAGTTGGAAATGCTTTGGTTGTAATAGAGCAGGTCATTGGAATGTTCTAGCGGAAGCTTTGCATTTACCACTTATAAACAGCGGAAAGAATAGAAAATTTTCTCATGTTGAAGACAGAAAAGGTTTTAACATCGGAGAGAGCAGAGAAAGCCATACACTACAAGACCTTTCTAAAAGGTATGAACAGAAATTAGTAACAGCTAAACCTTGGCCAGAGAAAAAAGCATGGCGAGGCTTTTCAGGTTCTGTGGTAAATAAGTATGAAGGCATGCATGTACCTTTAGATGAGTATTATCCCTTATGGTTCAAAGCACACCAAAAAAGGAGTATCCATAAGTTAATTGGGGTTATACGCTGTTTACCCCAAAAACAAAAGAGATCTCCTATGAAATCCTATATATTCTCTGATGGTGAATGGTTGTCTTCTTACATGTGGCCAGAAGTGCATATAGAACCTACAGAATTTGTAGTGCTAGTCGAAGGCATAAGGGATGCATTAGCTCTATTATGGTGGGGCATACCGGCACTAGCTATTTTAGGGAGTAATACAGGTATCTCAGAATCTAGGTTTATGACCTTGATGTCTTTAGGTATAACAGAGATAATCACATTCATGGATGGTGATAGAGCAGGTAAGCAAGGTTCGCGGATAGTTAAAGATGATATTGGTATGGAGATGTACGTAAGAGAGTTCAAAACGTGGAAAGTGTTTCCGGGGAAAGATCCTTTTAAACTAGCCCAGGACACAAAATTTGTAGCTAGATTTAAACATTGGATTAACCGTGGAAGGAGGACCTAAAACATGATCGACTGCTTGGATGAAGGAGTTATATACATTTTCGACTGTGCGGATAAAGGCTATATGATAGCTAGAATAATTAGTAAAACCGTCAACTCGCCTATGCCTTATCTCATTGTAGAAGAACCCTGTAGACTACTATTTAAGGACGCTAATAAACCTGATGGTGAACTAATCCAATTATCGACATGGGTACCTTATATGCTATCCCCTTCAAAGACTACACCTGTAGCTATGCGAAGTATCCAAAGTGTTTTTGTCCCTGATGAAGTTGTTCTAACCAAGTACCTAAGTATGGCAGGGTGTCTGTCAAGAGATAGGCTACAACTCCTGCACAAAAATGTCATGGCAAGAAGAACCGAAGCCGCTTGTGCTATGAGTGATAACATATTTAGGGCCATGGACAATATAAAATTAAGAGAGCAATAACGAGGTCCTCTATAACTTCGCTTTGAAGGGAGATACGTATAATGGCTGATTGGTTTGGAAAGGGTTGCGAGTATCAATGTAATCAGTGGGAACATGGATCATACACAGATTCCAATTATCAAGAATATGAGCCAGTATTAATATTTTGCGACCATGTTGATAATCCTGAGGATACTGAAGGTAACTGTAGAAAAAAGATATGTCCACAGCAGAAAGGGGGACTTGAAAATGTTAAGTAGAAAGCATACATTTGAATGTCAATGTAATGTTTGCAAAAAAGCATGTGTTTATTGTCCAGGTTGGTTTCTCCCCGGCGAAGCTGAAAAAGCGGCTGAGTACTTAGATATACCATTACAAGACTTTTTTGACAACTATCTTGGTGTGAACTGGTGGGGAGGTAGTAAACCGATTTTTGTTCTTGCACCGGCTTTGACTGGCAAAGAGACTGGCATGGAATATCCTGAAGACCCTCGCGGACAATGTATATTCTATAAAGATGAACTTTGTAGTATCCATCTTGTGAAACCTTATGAGTGTGCAATGTTAGTTTGTGGTGCACCCTATGCACCCGAACGCCATTTCTCTGTGGCGGACGCTTGGAAAGGTCATCAAGAGCAAATTAGCAATCTGCTAGGACATGAACCAAAAACAAGGTAGATGAATTATATAGTTGTACACTTACAAGGAAATACAAAAAGGAGGGAGTGATGCTATTTAGCCTGGATCCTACTGATCGACTCAAAAAGTTCTTTGAGAAGATACGCCATAAGTACTTCTCAGAAGATCCGTTGTCATTAGCTCAAGTTATGTACTGCTTTTGGGAAGGGGATAAATTTGCCCCTGATGGTTCACCTGTAATGGGTTCTGCCCGGGCATTTCCTGCTTTAATTAGAGACTTATTTGACTGCGACTTTCTTATATCCATTGACCATGAGTACTGGAAGGATGCTTCAACTACTGATAAGAAGAGATTAGCTATCCATGAATTACGCCATTGTTCCGTAATAGCAGAAAGGAGCAAAGAGGGCTGGACAGCGAAGGAGGATAAGGAAGGTAGAATTAGAATAACGTTAAGACCGCATGACGTAAACCTTAATCTCTTCAAGAAAGAGGTAGAGCACTGTGGATTAATGGCAGGGGAAGAAGACGTAGCTGAAAAATTATTAGTAATGCACCATGAATCTAAAATGGTTACTCCAGGTAAAAAGAAAAAGAAAAAGAAAAAGAAACAATAACTTTTTACGGGAGAAAGGATAATACTATGTTGTGGGATAGAGAAACAAATATTACAGTTCCTATTGTAGACATGGATGCTTGTGTAAAAATAAATGATATGTTTGTATCATTACAAGGAGAATCTAGGTTTGTTGGGCATGTGTGTACGTTTATTAGATTTCAGGGGTGTACAAATTTGTGTACGTATTGTTTCGGTGTGAAATCTGGCAGGAGAATCCCTAAACTTATTACATCTATAGGTCCTAATAAACAATTAACGGAAGGAGAAATAGGTGATAAACTCATGACTTTTGATGGTGTTGATAATATGCAATTAGTTGAAACTACTATTACCGACAAAGTCATACGCAAAGTGAATAAGTGGTATATGCTAAAAATAGAGGGTACTGAATACTTTGTTACACCAGAGCACCCTTTCTTTACTACAAGAGGAGAGGTAGTTACTTCAGATTTACAAATAGGGGATATGCTGTATCATTCATCTCCTAACGAAAAATTATCATTTAGGATGAAGGGTTCCCGAAACCCTATGCAAAATTCAGTTACAATGGAAAAAAAGGTTGCCTCAACAAACTGGAAAAAACAGGGAGAGATAACTTCACGAATTGTGGCCCTAAAGAAAAAATTAGGCATTTATAAGTCATCATGGGAATTGATGGATAAAAAAGCTAAGAAAGAACACAGCGAGAAATCATCTGCATCTAAAAAAGGTGACAAGAACCCCAACTGGAAAGGCGGGTCAAATTCTCCGAATTATGATCGCTTAAAGCAATTAGTACGTGATGATGTTATTTGTACTTGTGCCGTATGCGAAAAGGAGACATTTGACTTAGAGGTACATCATAGAAATGGAAACCGGAGTAATGATTTTGAAGATAATTTAATTGTTTTATGCAAATCTTGTCATAGTAGCGTACACAAACAAGGCTATAACTTCTGGCAAGGGGATAGAAAAGATGGTAAAGTGCTATCTGCTAACGAACACCGTAAACATATTCACAATGGCTTTTGTGTTGAGGATATAAAGTACTATGATAGAGCTAATTTTCCTTTCTCAATTAGACCCAAACCGTTAGAAGTGTATAACTATACATGTGCACCTTACCCTAGTTATTTATTAGATTATATGTGGGTTCATAATTGCGACACCCCTGACGCTCAGGACTTACATAGTGGGATACCTCTGTCTGTATTTGAGGTTATAGATTATATTAAACGTAAACAAATATCCTTAGTAGAATTTACCGGTGGAGAACCTTTACTACAAATGGATGCCTTACTTAGTTGTATTTTCTATTTACTACGAGATACAGAATATGATATTCTTGTAGAGACAAACGGTAATGAATACATAAAGCCGCTTATAGGCCCAAACCCTAAGCTGCATATAATCATGGATATCAAGACCCCTAGTAGTGGAGAACACCCTAAGCTATGCATAGAGAACCTGGCTTTGTTGAATCCTTGGGATGAAGTAAAGATGATATGCTCTGATGCTAAAGATATTGCGTATGCTAAAGAAATGCTTAATAATTACAATCTACCCAATCCCACTATCCATCCTGTATGGGATGGAGATATAGGGTATACACAGGAAATAGCAAGAATAATAATTGAAGAGAAATTACCCGTACGTTTGGGTATACAATTGCATAAACTTTTAAACATAGCCTAAGGATGTTAAGTACTATGCTAGCCGTTACCAAGAAATTTGAGTTTCATGCATCACACATTTTGCCTAACCATCCTGGTCCTTGTAAGTGTATTGAGGAGGATAACTATGAAATGTGAAATATGTGGAGAAGACTTCCAACAGATTACACATAAGCATTTAGCAAAACATGAAATTACTGTAGAGGAATATAAAAAGAAATACGGGGAAAGGTCTACTATAGACCCTGACTATTTTAATAGATTGTCTAAGGCGAGAAAAGGGATTAATGCTGGGGATAAAAATGGTTCAAAACATCCTGAGATACGAAAAAAGATATCTAATTCCTTAGCAGCCTTGTGGGAGGAAGGGGCTTATGATAAACGTATAAATGGGATGCAGGGCTTAACAGGTGATAGACACCACGGTTGGATAGCATATAAGCATACTTTAGAATACCAAGCGAGGGAGAAGTGGAAGGAATTTCTTGATAATTTTCAAGATACTAATACCTGCAGCCGCTGCAACAAAACAGGATTAATTATTAATGTACATCATGTGGATGAAGATCATGAGAACTTTTTACCTTCTAACTTAGAACCTCTATGTGTTCCTTGTCATATGTCCTTTCATTATGGATCCCGTAGACAACCCTATACTACCATAGGTAAACGATTTAAATTTGTTGCAGCACACAAACTTCCCAAGCATAAAGGAAAATGCAAACGCTGGCATGGGCATAGTTTTTCATGTGCTATATGGATTAGAAAAAGGATAGATCCTGATACAGATATGGTCATGGACTTCGGTGATCTTAAAGACATATTAGAACAGCATGTCATTTCTAAATTAGATCATGGTGTCTTAAACGATTATATACAAAATCCTACGGCTGAAAGAATAGCTATTTGGGTATGGAACCAACTTATGTTTGGTGGTCTATTAAAAGGAATAACTAAGGTAATAATCAAGGAATCCGATACAAGCATAGCAAAAGTGACTGTAAACGATAGGCTCTCTGCTTTTTCTGCAGCCGTATAAGCGTATGGGACCTTACAAGCAAAAAGGCCCATATAGAAAGGGTGATTAATGGAAAAAGAAATAAAGTACACTGGAAGACACATCTCTATTGATTTAGAGGATATTTCGTATACTTTAGATAAAAAGCCGATAAACATATCAAAAGTAATCCCCTCAGAGGAATGGTTTATAGTGTTTGAGGAGCTATGGGATGAGTTATGTGACTTATGCAAGATGTTTTTAGATGAAGGTCTTGTTTTAGATATACCTAAAAGCTTAATGCAAGATAATACACACCCCGTTATAACTACATTATGTGTCCATTATGACAGTGCTTGTTGGGTATTGGAATCCTTAGATATACCTCAAAAGTAAGGGGGAGAAATTATGTTTGAAGAAGAAAGGCTGGAAGAAGAAATAGAAGCAATAGAAAAAGACATTGATAAGATGCAAGAAGGTGGGGAGAAACAAGAGGCACTCGGTTTTATTAAGACCATAAGAAAGATGCACGAGGCAAGGAATAATATGTTTAAGCCTCGTGCAAAGAGCTAGAAAAGGAGAGGGCCTTATGACACTATTCACTGATTGGACTATGGTCAATCCTCATTATTTTTGGCTACGTGGTGCACTATGGGGAATCATAGCTACTACGTTATTTTGGAAACTTTTTATTCCGCGATTAGTAAAATTTATCGAGAAGAAATAAAATGAAAGGTTATTATCAATTAGTATGGGTGATAGGGTGGACAACATTAATGCTGATAATCTGGAGATTAGTGACTTTACATTAGGAGATAATATGTCTAAGATAGCAGAAGAGGTAGAGTTTGATTATAAAAAGGCAGCCATAGCATTATGGGATTTATTGGACAATATAGATACCGCATGTGATATGTTTAAACCTACGGATATTAAATCGTGGAATGCCTATTATGCTTATGTAAATGGACAACATTCCAAGCGTTTTAAGGTATTCTCAGCTGATGGTTATGATCTTTTCATAGGCCCTATAACAAACGGCATTCGTATAACAGATAATAGAAAGAAACCACCGAAAGAGGAGGAAGCATGTTAAATACGCATATACTTAAGGTAGAAGCGCGGGATATTCCAGATGCTTGGTTTCAATGTTTAATAAATGTTCAAGAGCATGGCTTTAAGTACACCGTTGAGCAGGGATCTTTTGTAGGTATGATCCGTTTAGAACTTGACTGGATAACAGTGCATATTAAATACCCATATGCAGAACCCTATGACCTTATGTTACCCATTATACCTGCACAGTACAGCATACCTAATCCGGTTGCCCCTGGCTATGTAGAACAGTATTTACCTTATCTAATGACCTCTACCATAGCTGTAGGTGAAGATTATACCTATGGTTCAAGACTATGGCCACAGGTTTCTCATTTCATTGACTTATTAAAGAAGACACCAAATACAAATCAAGCTATTTTACAGGTAGCAGAGCCTGAAGATAATCTTTTAGATGATCCTCCGTGTCTTAGGCATATTGATATGCGTATTAGAGACAAGGAAACGTTGATATTCTATCCGTACTTCAGGTCGTGGGATTTATGGGGAGGTTTTCCTGCCAATCTTGCTGCTATAGCTGTCCTTCAGGAGTACATGGCAAATCTTATAGGTGTTCAGCAGGGACCTATAATTGCAGCTAGTAAGGGTTTACACTTTTATGGCTATGCAAAAGATCTTGCTAAGGCTGTCACTTACTACGAAGATACCCAATTAGGAGGAAAAATAAATGTTATCAATCAATAATTTAATTAAGAGTACCCCACCTTCAGTAAAAGCTAAAGTGGGTGACGTAGTAGTAAAAGCTAAGAAGGCCGTGAGTAAAGAGGGTTCCTCTTTGTATGTATTTAAGACAGCTACAAAAAAGGTTCCGGGAAAGAAACAAGAAAAGTATGAGACTATGACTCTGTTAAAAGGTGCCCCTACGACCAAGGCCGCGTTTGCTAAGAGTGAAGCCTGGGTATCATGTACGTGTCCTTTCTTTAAATTTCATTGTGAAAGAGCACTCGTTAAAAAAGGCTCTTCTACTATCATACATACCAAAGACTATAAACCCCCTAAAGTAGCAAAGAGACCTCCTGTCAATCCTCGTAATATACCTTATGTATGTAAACATCTTTTAGCTAGTTTCTTGGCTATCCCTAAGACCAGAGCTAAAGAAGGTACAATACCTTTAAAGACTGAGATTCAAAAGGCTTTAGTTAATATTAGAAAGTATATTCCTTAAAGGTCTTAGAGGATGTGTGTATGACAAAAAAGTTATCAAATCAACCTTCTTTTAGGGAAATAGACGACAAGATAGTATCCACAATAAAACTGCTTGATATTGCTTTATCTTATATACTAAGCAACATAGTCAATAACCATAAAGAATTTATGGCGGACACTTTAATAAGCATCATACAGTCTTTAGACAACTATGCTGGTGGGATAAGGCTAATAGCAAACAGCAGAAAGAAAGAAACGTCTAAGCTAGCCTTATTAGAGTTATTGGCTTACGTGGATAAGCCTAATACTTTTATACAGCACATGAATAAACTAGGTTTGAGCAGAAGAGCAAAAGATACAATTCTAATCACTTATATTACTGCCCTGTCTAAAAATTATTTGACATTTCTTGATTTATACAGAGACCCTACCTCTACATATACAACCATTATCCCTGTAATACATTCCTATAATACCGTTAGAAAACAAATAATAGGTATTACAGTTAGATACCTTTCTAAAACGGTATTGTCTAAGTACTCTGGATGGGTACTAAAACGTAGTATATCTTCTTCTTTAGATTATAGCCATTACGAAGAAGATATACAAAACTCAATTTTCTTTATAGAAAAGGCTTTAGGTCTTTTTAATACTACTATGCACAAAAGTTTTTTTAGCTACGCATCTTGGTGGATTAGGTATGGTATAAAAAAGGCACCTTTTTCCCTTAATATTAATAAGGATGTTATTTTTCAAGAGTATAAGGAGGGTATGGATACATACCTAGAAGAAAGTGTAGGCACTAGTAAAGAATGGGATCCTGATGATAATCAGGCTTATCAATTAATATCAGAACTGTTACGGTGTTCTTTACCTTTGTCTATAGAATTGAGGATTTTAGCATTATTAAAGTGAGTAACTAACAAATTTTGTTAAAGCAAACTGTGACTAAGAAAAAAATCTTTTACTAAAGGAGGAGTATACTATGGATTGGTCAACTGTACAAGGTAAAGAAAGTAGAAGGGATAGGTGGGAGGATGACTTTGACCTGTTCCCTTATACTAAAGCAAAAAAATATACAAGGATGAGACTAGTAGGTCCTGTTATATCAGCAAAACGTCATTGGATTGATATAATCACAAAGAAGGGTCTACCTTCACGTATACCTATAACTTGCCCAGACCATAACCCTGAGACAGGTGAATCTTCAAAGAAACATAAGTGTGCTATAGACCTAATAGAGTTAGGTAAAATTAGTGTATCGCAAAAGAATTTAGCCAGGATATCCACGTCTGAGACGTATTACTCTAATGCTATCATCAGGTCCTTGCAGAAGAAAGGTAAAAAGAATCCTATCCGTCGTGTACGTATAACAGGAGGTGCCTCAGGTACTATATTAGAGCTGGCAGAGTTAGCTTATGAAGCTTGGACGGAACGCTTAGGCCGAAAGAAAGCAAAAAAAATTGAAAAGTTAGTAGACCCTAGTCATCCTAAGTGGGGCTATGACTTTATGATAAAATATAACCCTAATGCGTCTTCTCCTGCTAAAGCTTATTCCGTACAATTTGTAGCCATTAGTCCGCTTACAGAAAAAGAGCAAAAGTATGCGTTGAAAAAACTAACAGGTGATATGATTATACCTACAAAGCCTAAAGCCGTAAAGGACACGCTTATCAGGTTTGATTTTTTTGCTAAGAAAGAAAAGGATGAAGATGAGGGAGATGAAGAGGAAGAATACGGTACTATGACTGAAGAGGAGGATGACGACGAGGAAGAATTTTATTCCTCTGGAGAAGATGACAATGATGAAGAAGAGGACGATGAAGAGGGTGATGAAGAGGGTGATGAAGAGGACGATGAAGAGGGTGATGAAGAGGACGATGAAGAAGACGATGAAGAGGACGATGAAGAGGACGATGAAGAGGACAACGAAGGGGATGTAGAAGACGGAGAAGAC
>Ga0209345_10006450_pt1 | contig 10624 bp, 8 predicted proteins | sample Cruoilmetagenom7_FD_187294 | JGI IMG/M metagenome (GOLD analysis project Ga0209345, IMG submission 187294) | Oil polluted marine microbial communities from Coal Oil Point, Santa Barbara, California, USA - Sample 7 (SPAdes) (version 2) | ecosystem: Environmental > Aquatic > Marine > Oil seeps ... | reverse complement strand
TCGTGGACGGGTCGCGACCCAGTCGATCCGCGATCTCTGAAATCGGCATTTTGGCTTCAAGCCACTTTGCAAGCTTGCGACGTTCGTCCAGCTTCAGGTGACAGTAGTGGGTTCCCATTCTTCATACTCCATGCAACTCTCTGTATTCGTACATATTTTGCACTTCGTTTGTGAATCCACCCCCGTACAACAAAATCGCCCATAGGGTTAATTATGTTACTATTATCCGCTGGGTTTCCCGACAACTAAGCCTCCACGATTAAGAGGCCTCGCGCAGCCAGCCTTCGGTCTACCAAGCCATATCGCGGCTGCAGTTGTAAATAAGGCCACCACATTCACTAATCCATAAGTTTCCAGAAATCCGTTGACAGAAAGTTCATTTCTCATATTGTACGTACATACTAACAAATAAGGAGATAGAAGCGAAAAGTCTGAGTAAAACGGTTCAGAGACGAGATCAGTTTCTATTTCGAGTTGGGTCAGATCTACGAACGCGCCCCGGTCGCACGCTGACAGATCGAAATATTATTCACTTCTCGCTCATCACCTTCATCCCGGCAATTTTGCTGGCCCTCATATGACCTAGGAAGCAAGCCCCATGAAAGATACCGCAACTGACCTAAAGGCGGACATGCCCATCGCGCGCGCGCTGGCAAGCTTTGCCACCCGCCTTTCCGCCGAAGAAATTCCGGCAACGGTCTCATCGCGCGCGCGCTTGCTCATGCTCGACGCCCTTGGTGTCGCGTTGGCGTCCACGGGCTACGAGTTCGCGCACCGCGCCCATTCGGCTCTCGCCGAACTCGGCGCGGGCGGATCACGCCGCGTCATCGGTTTTGGCACCAGCCTGCAACCGCGCGATGCGGCGATGCTCAACGGGCTCTTGATCCATGGGCTGGACTATGACGACACCCACACACCGGGCGTCATCCATGCCACTGCCCCAGTACTGCCCGCCGCTCTGACCATGGCACTGGAGACCGGGGCGACGGGCGAAGAAATGCAGACTGCTTACATCGCTGGTATGGAAGTCGCGACTCGCCTCGGGGCCGTGGCTAAAGGCGGCTTCCACCAGGTCGGTTTTCATCCTACAGGCATCGTCGGGATCTTCGGAGCGACAGTTGCCGCAGGGCGCCTGGGCGGCCTAACGGAGGCACAACTTGCAGCTGCTCAGGGCATTGCCCTGTCGATGGCTTCGGGTTCGCTGGAGTTTCTTCAAGATGGGGCCTGGACCAAGCGGATGCATCCCGGTTGGGCGGCTTCAGCTGCAATCACCGCTGTTACCATGGCCCGCCATGGCTACGTGGCACCAAAGGCCGTTTACGAGGGCCGCTTTGGTTTCTTCAACCTCTATCTCGGAGAGCGCGCCGCGCGAGCGGACCACTCGATCGCAACTGCCGAGCTGGGAGAAACATGGGAGCTTCTGAACGTCGCGGTCAAACCCATGCCCGCATGCCACTTCACCCATTCCTGCGCGGATGCGGCCGTGGCGCTGCGGGCTGAGCACGAGCTGGAGGCCGACGACATCGAGGAGGTGATCGCCTTCGTTCCAGAGGAGGTCATTAAGACCGTCTGCGAACCGCGCGAAACCAAGATCAAACCGCAGAACAGCTACGATGCACAGTTTTCCATACCGTACGCCGTTGCCTCGGGGTTGCTCCGTGGCCACTTCGGTCTGTCGGACCTAGATGCTGACCGCTACACCTCCCCTGATGTGCTCGCCTTTATGCCCCGCGTGCGCCACGAGGCGGATCCCAACTCGCGGTTTCCCAAGTATTACTCCGGGGAGGTCGTCGTCCGCACTAGGGACGGTCGTGAGTTCAGACATCGTGAGGACGTGAACCGTGGTGCCGCCGACCGGCCGCTGACTGCAGACGACATCACCGCTAAATACACCGAAAACGCGTACACGATTTGGTCCGCCGGCCGCGCAGAGACGCTGCGCTCTGCGATCTTGTCGCTGCACGAAGCCGAAAGTCTCGACCGGATTGAGCGATTGCTCGCCGGACAGGCCAATTGAAGGAAACAATCATGAATGACATGCAAGAACAGGATCGCATGATCCTCGACTCCGTGGACCGGTTCTGCACCACCGAGATCGACCCTGTTGCCCACGACCTCGAAGCCAAGGACGAGTATCCCTCAGAAATTGTTGAGAAGATGAAAGAGATGGGTCTCTTTGGGTGTATTATCTCCGAGGAATACGGCGGCCTCGGTCTATCCACCGAGGTCTATGCTCTGATCATCGAGCGCATCGCCCGCTCGTGGATGTCCGTCTCAGGCATCATCAACAGTCATCTCATAATGGCCTCCGCGGTCCAGCGCGCAGGCACCGAGGAGCAGAAAGCTGAGTTCCTCCCGCGCTTCGCCACAGGCGAGCTTCGAGGCGGCATCGGCTTGACCGAGCCCGACGCCGGCACCGACCTTCAGGCCATCCGCACCACCGCCCGCCGCAACGGCGACGATTACGTCGTCAACGGCACCAAAACCTGGATCACCAATTCTGGCCAGGGCAACTGCATCGCCCTACTCGTCAAGACTGACACGAAGGCCGAGCCGCGCCACCGGGGCATGTCGCTGTTGATTGCCGAGAAAGGGCCTGGCTTCAACGTCGCCCGCAAGCTCGAAAAGCTGGGTTATCGAGGCATCGACACCTGCGAATTGGAGTTCAAGGACTACCGTGTGCCTTTGAACCGGCTGATCGGTGGGGAGGAGGGCAAGGGCTTGAAACAAGTTCTCTCCGGCCTCGAACTTGGGCGCATCAATGTAGCCGCTCGAGGCGTAGGCGTGGCGCAAGCCGCTCTTAATGAGGCAACGAGCTATTCACAAACACGCAAGACCTTCGGCAAGGCCATCTGCGAGCACCAGGCCATCCAGCTCCAGCTAGGCGAAATGGCGACTCGAACGCGCGCCGCGCGCTTGCTGACGCTCGACGCCGCCCGTGCGTACGACCGGGGCGAGCGTTGCGATATGGAGGCGGGAATGGCGAAATACTACGCCACCGAGGCAGCACTTGCCAACGCGACGGCGGCTATGCGCATCCACGGCGGTTACGGATATTCCAAGGAGTACAACGTCGAGCGTCTCTATCGCGACGCTCCTCTGCTGACCATCGGCGAGGGCACAAACGAACTTCAGCGTATTATTATCGCCAAGCAGCAGATCGAAAGGAACCCGGTATGAGCCTGCCTCTCGACGGACTGCGCGTCCTCGCAGTTGAACAGTACGGTGCCGGCCCTTTCGGCACCCAGCACCTCGCCGACCTAGGCGCCGAGGTTATCAAGATTGAAAACGCGTCGCAGGGCGGTGACGTCGGTCGCCTTGTCGGCCCGTATTTTTTCGCCGAGGGCGACAGCCATTTCTTCCAGGCCTTCAACCGCAACAAGCGATCGATCACGCTTGATCTCAAGTCGGACGAAGGCCGAAAGGCGCTGCGCGAACTGACAAAGACTGCTGACGCCGTATTCAACAACTTGCGCGGGGACCTGCCCGCCAAGCTCGGTCTAGATTACGCAGCGCTCTCAGAAATCAAGCCCGAGATCGTCTGCTGCCATCTCTCGGCCTACGGCCGAGACGGGGAGCGGGCCGACTGGCCGGGATACGACTATCTCATGCAGGCCGAAGCCGGATACCTCTCCGTGACAGGCGAGCCAGGCCAGCCGCCGTCGCGCTTCGGTCTTTCGATCATCGACATGATGACGGGGACAATGTCGGCCCTTGCCCTAGTCTCAGCGGTTCTCGGAGCGCGTTCGACGGGTAAGGGGCGCGACATCGACACTTCGCTCTATGAGGTTGCGATGCACAACCTCAACTACCTTGCGACATGGTATCTCAACGAGGGCGTCAACACCGGGCGGCACCCGCGTTCGGCTCATCCGTCGCTAACCCCATCCCAGCTTTACAAGACCGAAGATGGCTGGATTTTCATCATGTGTAACAAAGAGAAGTTCTGGCGTATCCTTTGCGATACCATTGGACGCCCCGAGTGGAAGACAGATGACCGGTTTGGCAGCTTCAAGACAAGGCTCGAAAACCGCGATGCACTGACTGAGGCTCTCGACGCTGAGCTCCAGGCCGACACTACACAGGGGTGGATGAAAAGGTTCGGCGGCAAGGTGCCTTCCTCCCCGGTTCACGATATCGGCTCCGCGCTCGACGCTCCGTTCGCTAAAGCGCGTGGATCGGTCGTCGAAGTCCCTCATCCCGTCCGTGGCACCATCGGCACTGTTGCATGTCCAATCCGCTGTCCAGGAGACGATCTGCCGCTGCGCCCCGGACCTGCACTGGGGAAGGACAACGAAGACATTCTCGGCGCAATTGGTATGCTTAAGGTGGAAAAAAGGAAAATGCCAATTGATTGAAGCCACCCGAGAAACCCGCTTCGGCGGACGTACCCGATACGCCGCGCTCGCCGAAGCGCTGCTCGATGACATTCAGTCGGGCCGCTACCCCGTAGGGAGTCTACTGCCTCCGGAGACGGACCTCTGCCGCGAGTTCGACGTGTCGCGCCACACCGTTCGCGAAGCGCTGCGCCGTCTCGTGGATCTGGGATTGCTAAGTCGTCAGGCAGGGGTAGGCACAACCGTCACCGCTGATCGTATCGCTTCGCGCTACGTTCAGGCTGGGGAGAATGCTTCAGACCTATTACGTTATGCGCAAGATGTGAACCTACGCATCACCGGGGTAGAGAACGTGATTGCCGAGGGGGACGTCGCTTCCCTTATTGGTTCGCCGGAAGGAAAAGGTTGGCTCCATCTTTCGGGCGAACGCTTTCTCGCGACGGACCCCGAAACACCACTTGCCCTCACCGAAATCTGGATCGCTCGCCGCTTCCGATCCATCTCAGAAGGGCTCATAGCGCCCTCTGAACCGCTTTACTCAATGATTGAGCGCAGCTTCGGCATCGTTACCGCCGAGATCCGCCAAAATATCAAGGCTGTTCTTCTCACTAACGAAGCGGCCAGCCGGCTCGGGATCGAAAACGGCGCGCCGGGTTTGCGCGTCTCGCGCACCTACGTCTCCACCACAGGGGAAATCTTCGAGACGGCGATCTCGCTCCACCCCGGTGAGCGCTTTAGCTACGCCACAACGCTGCACGTCGAAACCGGGTTTCCGGGGGACGCATGAGTTGCTCAAGGACTGTCCTGACCCTCATGCTCACTGCCGCCACCTTCGGAGCCGGGACCATCGATTGGAACGGAGTTTTCCTCTCTGAAGCCGGCAGGATTGGGAGGCTCGTGGATCAAGCCCGGCGCGCGTTGAACCAGGCCGGAGAATGACATGGATGGTGGCGAACACCCTACCCGAATACCCTTGCGCTTTCGCGACGCCTGTGAACGATACGGGCTAACGCCGCGTGCCCTACGCTATTATGAGGCGCTCGAGATTCTTGCCCCCGAACGCAACGGGCGCGAACGCATCTTCGATGCGCGCCAGCAGGTTCGAATCGAACTCATCCTGAAGGGGCGCGCATATCGTCTACCACTGGAAGAGATCCGCCAAATCATCGAACTCTACGGCACCCACGGTCCGGCAATACAGGCCGAGCGTTGGCGCGAGGTTCTCCACCGCCAGAAAGCACATTTCGAGGTCGAGCGCGACCATCTGGCCTGCCTCATCTCCTGCATCGACGCCGAGCCGGCTCATACCGAACCCTGTTCTTGTCCCAATCTTAACCGAACCCGAAATCGCGCAAAACGTGATTAATATCGGCTGCGGGACCGGTATGCGCGCCTCGCAAGCGCGTTTTCGATATCATCGACAACGAGCCGCGGACGGAAATGATAGAAGGCGCCCAGTGCCAGCTTCTGGATTGCATCGGCAGTCTTGCTGCTCTTTTCGGACCAGAGCTTTGACGCTGCCTTCTTCCTGAACGCGCTCCATCACGTCCCGGTCGCGGAGACTAGCAGTGTGCTGCACGAAGCAGCGCGCGTCAACCGGCGAGCCGGATCGTCGTGGTGGCCCATGGATTACTCATCTTAATCCACAGCGCCAATTTTCGCTTTGAGCGGGTCAACGACCTACGCAGATCAAGCCGTCGCCACCGCCTTCCTTCTTGCCGGTGATCCGGAGCCTACCGAGGCGATCGCGTCACGAGCCGTTGCTCGGATCTGCGTGTTGGCGAACCACGCCGCGCACGTAGGGAGCACCCTCTTCCCGCAACTGATGCGCCTGCGCAGCCTTATCGCCGGAACTGGCGGCCGCTAAGCGCAGCTTACCGAGCCGCTGCCAATCGGCAGGCAATCTTGACCTCTTATCGGCATCCCGTTCCGACCCGACCCAGAACTCGGGCCGCGCCTTAGGGTACTGCTAGCTGTGTAGCACCTTGGATTTTATGCGGCCCTCCGAGGTTTCGTCGAGGGCGGTGGCGTAATCCTCCATCTGATCGACGGTCCAGTGCCGAGATATCTCGGTCGTGATAATTATCTCGATCACTTCCTAGGCTCCCACCGCGCCGAGCAGAATGTCTGCCGCGTGCAGAGCCTAGCATGATGGGTCATCTGGTCACTCTTTTTTTAACGAATGGGATATTCTCAGACGGCCAGCGCCATGTCAGCGCGGCGCGCCTCCGTTCCGGGGCCATCGACGGTTTCCGCCTCGAGATCCAGCAAAACACCATAGACGTCTCGCGCGTGTTCCGCTCCGTAGAACCCGTCGAGCACGTCTCCGAGTACTTTCGCGGACGGACGTTTGAGCGGGTCGCCATAGCCCCCCCCGTTGGGCGAGCGGTAGGTCATCACATCGTCTGGCTGGATCGTCAGGCCGGAGAACTTGGAGTGGAGGGGTTTGAGAAAGTCGGGCGCCGCTTGGTTGTGCAAAGTGCACGTGCCTGCGGCCCCGTCGTGCCCGCCAAAGATGCCCCATGGAGCTTCGAGGTGCCGCTCGGACTCGTGGGTGATGGATCCTGCGGTCAGCACGCGCTGCGCCTTGACGATGCCAAGCCCGCCGCGGAATTCGCCCGCTCCCGGCGGCACATCATCACGAAGCTCATAGCGTTCGCACTTCATGGGAATGTGCATTGCTAGATCCTCGATGGGATTGTTGCGGGTGTTCGCCATCAGACTATCAATCCCGTCCGGTCCGTCCGAGCGCGGGCGTCCCCCGTAGGAACCCTCGTTGATTTCTACGAAGACCCAGTAGGAGCCATCCTCCCGGACACCCGAATATGCCGCTGCCGACAAAACGGCAGAGCTGCCTGCAATCACTCGTTCGGGCAGAACCGGGGCTAGCGCCTTGATGACTAGATCGATCATCCGGTTGCATTGACCGAAGCGCGCGCTGGCCGAGGCGGGGGCCTTGGGATTGAAAATCGACCCCAGTGGCGCGGTTACCTTAATCGGTCGGAACGATCCCTGATTGGAAGGAACGCGTGTCTCGGCGAGTTCAGCATCGAGCAGGAGTTTGCGGAACGCCGCAAAGGCCGCGACCTTGGTGGAGCCCTCAAAGGGTACATTGAACGCGGTCGGCACCTGATCGGCCGAGCCGGTTAGGTCCACTTCGACTTCGTCCCCAGTCACGCGCACAGTCACTTTGATCGGCAGCGTCGTCTCTCGATTACGCCCATCATCATCCAGGTAGCCCTCGGCTTGGTATTCGCCGTCGGGGATTTCGGATATGCGGTGACGCATGATCCGCTCGGCGTAGTCCATGAGCTGGTCCGCTGCACGGAAGACTGTCAGTTCGCCGTACTTGCTTAGCAGTTCCGAGAACCGTCGCGCTCCAAGACGAGCCGATGCAATTTGTGCCTCGATGTCGCTGATCAGCAGTTCAGGCGTACGACTATTGCGGCGCATGTAGTTCCAGATCGTCTGGTTCGCTTCCCCTCGCCGGTAGAGCTTGACTCCGGCGAGCAGCATCCCCTCAGCGTAGACGTCCGGAACGTCGATGATGAGTCCCGGCGTAGCCGCACCGATATCGATGTGGTGGGCCGTGTTCCCAGAGAAACCAACCAGCCTCCCCTCGTGGAACACGGGCACGATGATTGCAAGGTCGGGGGCGTGTGAGGCACCATAGTAAGGGTGGTTGTGGATAACAACGTCCCCCTCGTACCACTCGCCATCCTCTAGTGTTTTCTCGATTCCGGCCAGATAGCCCGGAATCGAGCCGATGTGCATCGGCGTGGACTCGGATTCGCACAGGGTATTGTAGGCGGCGTCAAATAGTCCGGCCCCAAGGTCTTGGCTCTCTCGGATAATGGAAGAGAAACTCATCCGGTAAAGTACATGCGCCATCTCCTCCGCGATTGTTTCGAAGGACCCCCGGATCACCTGTAAGGTGATCGGATCGATATCGCCGACGTTGGCGGTTTCCAGTGTATTGCTCATTTCCTGATCCTCCGTAATCAAATTGCGCAAATGCGCATGTTGCCGTGGTCTAGCGTGATGGCCACGTATCCCGGCGGCACGAGCGTGGTAGCGTTTTGCTGTATTAGGATCGCGGGCCCTTTGATGGCCACGTCAGCACCAAGCTTAACTCGGTCGTAACGGGGTGTATCGACGGTCGATCCGTCGTCAAACGTAGTCGGTCGGGTGAAAAGGTAAGCCATCTCGATATCTTCTTGCGAGCCCTTCTCGATCTTGGGGATCGTTAGACGCCGGCTCTGTGCCGTGCCGATACCACGCAGCGCAATCAGCTCCACTGGGGCATCTCGATAGGCATAATCGTAGTCGAGATCGTGCTGGTCGTGGAATGCATCGATGATGCTCGAGACCGTTTTGGCAGTAACATCTCCGGATAACATTGGCGTACGTAGCTCGAAGCCTTGACCGAAATAGCGGCACTCGGCGGCAAAGGTCAGTGAGCGCAAGGACGGATCGATTCCGTCCTCGTCCAGATCGGCTGTCAGGCGATCGCGAAGGACAGTCATCGCGTTTGCGATCAGTCTCGGCGCCTCTTCATCCTGCGGATCGAGTGGCATTATCAGCGCTTCGGTGTGCTCGTATTGGAGATCTGTCTTGAGAAGACCCACCGCCGCCGTGATCCCTGGTGCAACCGGCACAATCACATCTTTGGCTGACACCGCTTCCGCAAGCGCGACGCCGTGAAGAGGTCCAGCCCCACCGAAGGGCATAATCGAGAATTCGCGTGGATCGACCCCGCGCGCCACCGAATTCGATCTGATCGCTAAAGCCATGTTCGAGTTGATGATGCGCACGATTCCGAGTGCAGCTTCCTCAATCTCCATACCAAGGGGATCGGCGATTCTCTCTTTGATTGCCTTGCGAGCCTTGTCCGCATCTAGCTTCAATGCGCCGCCGAGCGCATGATCGGGATCAAGTCTTCCGAGCACAACCTGTGCGTCAGTCACGGTCGGTTCCTCCCCGCCGCGTCCGTAGCAGGCCGGGCCTGGGCTGGACCCCGCCGAACGCGGACCGACGTTGAACCCCCCTGCCTCGTCGACATAGGCGATCGAACCACCCCCTGCCCCTATCGTTACGAGGTCGATCATCGGCGTCAGAACCGGATGCCCCGCCACATAGGTGTCGCGCACATTTTTCATCTTGAGACGCCCATCGGGAATCGTGCTGATGTCGGCGGATGTACCGCCGATATCGACAGTGATGACATTCGCCTCCTGCGCCATCTCGCCTTCGGCTGCGCCGCCAATCACCCCGCCCGCAGGACCGGACATGAGGATGTTAACGGGCTTGCGCGCGCAGGCCTCCACAGTCGAGATACCTCCGTTAGACTGCATGATGCGCAATCGGGAGCTGATGCCCGCGTCCTTAAGCCGCGCGGCCAGGTCACGCAGGTAGAAGGCTGTCTTTGGTCCGACGTAGGAGTTCATCGCGGTGGTCGAGAACCGCTCGTACTCGCGCATCACGTTGGCAACGTCCGAAGAGATCGTAACGTAGGCATCTGGCATCTCCTCGAGCACGATTTCGCGAGCTCGTCGCTCGTGAACCGGATTAAGGAAGGAAAAGAGGAAACCGATCACCACCGAAGAAATGTCACGCCTGCGAAAGAGCGCGCAGGCTTCACGCACGGCGCCCTCGTCGAGCGAGACTTCGACCTCACCCGAGGGAGCAGCAATCCGTTCGGACACCGGGATGCGGTTGCGTCGTTTGACGAGCGGACGGCTTTGCCACGGCACATCGAAATGGAGCGAGAAGTTGTGAGGGCGCTTGTGCCGCGCCACATGCAGGATGTCTCGAAATCCCTCGGTCGTAAGCATTCCGCATTCCGAACCGTTATGTTCGATCGTGATGTTCGTTGCCGTCGTGGTGCCGTGAACGATCATTTCAATTTCGGAGATCGGTACGCCGTTTCGTTCGCAGATCTCGCCGATCCCCTGCACCACGCCCATGGCCTGGTTTTCAAGTGTAGTCGGAAGCTTATGGTAAAAAATTCCGTTATCACATTCGAGGACGAAATCCGTATTCGTCCCACCTACATCAACACCAACGCGTGCCATTCTTTCATCCTCCCACCGCAGTAAACTTTTGGGTTCATCTGCTCTCCAGTTGAGCGCCATTATGTCTGTATGTACGTACATTTCAAGAGTAAGTCTCCGGGGAGGACCGTCTTTCGGACTTGAGGCTGGCGGCGTAGGTCCGGCGCTATGTCCGACCATAGATACAGACCTGAAGTAGAGATCCTTTCTGTCACCGATACCGGGCGCCGCCGG
>Ga0209345_10006448_pt1 | contig 10626 bp, 12 predicted proteins | sample Cruoilmetagenom7_FD_187294 | JGI IMG/M metagenome (GOLD analysis project Ga0209345, IMG submission 187294) | Oil polluted marine microbial communities from Coal Oil Point, Santa Barbara, California, USA - Sample 7 (SPAdes) (version 2) | ecosystem: Environmental > Aquatic > Marine > Oil seeps ... | reverse complement strand
TATCTTCTTTAACTCTCCACGAGCAACGACGAGTTTTTTTCCATTTACAGTAACTACACCTTTATCTATAAGCTCTTTTGCTTTTCCGTTTGAGATACCCTCTTGTATTGCTAATAATTTATACGCTTTTTCCATTTTTTCTATCCTTTTTTAATCTCTTGTAATCTCTTTTATAATGGGTTCTATCGAACCTACTTTTTGTAAACTTGATTTTTTTAAATCTTTTATATTTTCAAGAGTCGTTTGTAACTCTTCATTTTCTATTAAATAATAATCATTCACACACTCAAAAAGTGACTTTTGATTAAAAATAGTTTTTCCACTTATGAGTATTGTACCAAAAAAAGCAGGCTCAATAGGATTATGTCCCCCTGCACTTTTGATAAAACCACCACCTAAAATTACCACATCACTTATAGCATAGATATTATTAAGCTGTCCCATAGCATCAATGAGAACAATATCACTAGAGAAATCCTCATTTTGTGAATATCTATGATAGGATATATCACTGTTTGTATACTTTGTCTCTATTAAGCTATACACCTCATCAAATCTCTCTGGATGTCGTGGGACAATTATAAGTTTTCCCATACTTTTATCCCAAGAGTTTAAGATAAGTTCCTCTTCACCTCTATGGGTACTTCCTGCTGTGATAACTATACCTTGAGGTTTCTCTAACTGTACAGTCACCTTTGGAAGATTTGCTAACTTTATATTTCCTATCACTTCTATATTTTTTCCACCAAGCTCTTCTAATCTTTGTTTATCAGTTTGACTTTGTGCAAAAATCTTATCTATATGTTTAAAAATATGTTTGTACAAAAATGAAAACTTTTTGTAAGAACTATAAGACTTATCACTTATCCTTGCATTAAGCAAAATTGTTTTAGCACCTTTACTCTTTGCAACTAAAAACAACATATACCAAAGTTCCGCTTCCATCACCACTAACACTTTTTGTTTTTTTATCCAAAAAGGCAAGAACAATTCAAAAGGCAAATACCGTACATTGTCTACAAGTTTTAAACCTTGTTCAAATCCTGTATTAGTGATAACAGATAAGTTTATATCCTCTTTGCTAAACTTTTCAAAAATAGGTTTTAAAGCCACAGTTTCCCCATGGGAGCAACTATGAAACCATATTTTATCTTCTGGAAACTTTGGATTATCTCGTAAAAAAAACTTTGCTGGAATTGCTTTTGAGTATTTTGGATTTCTTGATTTTAAAAGTAGATAGGGGATAGCTAAAATATATAAAACTAAAGCCAATAAGTAATAAAGATATTTAAACATTATTGACTCAATTCAAGGTATGGACTGATGTCCATACACTTATGCCTCAGCAGAATCATCCTTATAAATAATTCTACCACAGTGAGGACAAGTCATAATCTCATCACTTACAATAAACTCAGAATAAAATCTATCATTTATTTTCATATTACAACCATAACATGCTTGTTTTTTAACAGGAACAACAGCACTTTCTGCTGCCCATCTTCTAATCTTTTCATAGAATGCAAGAACTTTAGAATCAACTGTCCCTACAAGTACTGATTTTTCTTCATATACTTTATTTCTTTCTGATTCAAGTTTTGCAATATTTGCATCAATTAAATCTTTTAACTCTTTAACTGACTCTTCCTCTTGTACTAGTTCAGCTTTAATAGCTTCTAACTCTTCGTTTTTAGATGTAATTAAACTATCAAGTCTTACTATCTCTTCATTTGCAAAGTTTACTTGCTCTTTTGCTATCTCTTCTTCAAGTTGTAAAGCTTTTACCTCTTTTTCATTTTTAGCAAGTTTATGTTTACCTTCAATCTCTGATAATTTATCAGATAACTCTTTTAAGTGAATATCATTTTTAATTCTTTTATTTTTTGTCTCATCAATGATTGTATAAAGTTTTTCAACATCACTGTTAAGTTTATCTACTGTTTCTGTAAATACTTTTAATTTCTCTTGTTCTTTTTTGATTTGTGGATCAAAATTTACAATATCTTTATCAAATTGTGATAATTTAACTAATTGTTCTAAATGTTTATTCAATGTAATTCCTCTTTATTTATATTCAAATGGATTTTGTGAAGCTACTATTATAGCTGTTTTATTATTTTTTTTCAAATAGTCTTGAATTAAACCTTCTAAAAGTGTACAAAAATGTATCTCACTCTCAAAATGTCCAATATCAATAAGACTGATACCTAAGGCTTTTGCCTCCATTGCTTCATGATATTTTATATCACCAGTTAAAAAACAATCTGTTTTTATATATGGCAATAAACTCATACCAGAACCTGTTGTTAAAGATAAAGTTTTTATCTTTTTTGTAGAATCTGTTACTTTTAAAGTTGTTATTCCTAACTTCTTTTTTATGTACTCTTGAAGTTCTTCAAAACTCATATCAACTTTTGTAGTAAGTACAAAGTCATCACTCTTTTCAAAGTTCAAACCTAAAATATCATTTCCCACATAACTATTTAAATGTGTTTTATCAATATTTGTATGCATTGATATAAGTGCAATATCTTTTTTTATCAAAATTTTTAGAAGTTTTGTTGCATATCTATCATCATTCACTGTTTTAATTGGACTAAAAATAAGTGGATGATGTGTGATAATCAAACTCTTTGGTTCAATATTTTCAATCATCTCTAAATCTAAATCTAAAGAAATATAGATATTTTCAAACTTATCTTCCATATTTCCAACTATTAAACCACTATTATCCCACTTCTCTTGAAGCTCAAAAGGGCTTAAATCATTTAAATAGTTGTAGATATCTTTTATTTGCACTTTTTAGTATCCTAATCTTTTTAATCGTTCTGGTTCTTGTTCTTTATACATAGCTGCACAACCTAGTGATAATTCTCTTACTTTTAAGATATAGTTTTGTCTACTTGTCACACTAATAGCTTTTCTAGCATCAAGTGTATTAAAAGCATGGGATGCTATCATACATTGATCATATGCAGGAAGTGGAAGTTGTGCTTCTAAACATCTTTTACACTCATCAAAAGCATCATCAAAATGTTGAAAAAGCATCTCAGTATTAGCAATCTCGAAGTTATATTTACTAAACTCTATTTCACCTTCAAGATGGATATCTTTATATGTTGTTTTTCCGTATTTATTTTCATTCCAAACAATATCAAAAACAGTATCAACACCTTGAAGATACATAGCAAGTCTCTCTGTTCCATAAGTTATCTCAACAGCAACTGGATCACATGCGATTCCTCCAACTTGTTGGAAGTAGGTAAATTGTGTTACCTCCATACCATCAAGCCAAACTTCCCAACCAAGTCCCCAGGCACCAAGTGTTGGAGACTCCCAGTTATCCTCTACAAATCTTATATCATGTTTTGATAAATCAAGTCCAAGATACTCTAAAGATTGTAGATATAAATCTTGTATATTTTCTGGACTTGGTTTGATAAGTGCTTGAAACTGATAATAGCTTCCTAGACGATTTGGATTTTCACCATATCTTCCGTCTGTTGGTCTTCTACTTGGTGCTACATATGCTACAGACCAAGGTTTACTATCAAGACTCCGTAATAGTGTTGCAGGGTGAAAAGTACCCGCACCTGCTGGGATATCGTAAGGTTGTACTATATTACACCCTTGATTTGCCCAAAATTCTTGTAATTTTAAAAGGAGTTGTGAAAATGTTATCATCTATTTGTTCCCAATACTTTGTTTGTTTTTTTGATTTAAGATATTTTACCTCACTACACTTGGCTATTGCTATGTGTAGTGAATTGGTTTTATATTAAAACTTCAACCTCTTTAGAGTCGTTTACAACTGCTTTTTCTTTTATGATTCTATCTTCTAAAAGTTTTACAGCGAGTTCTTTATCTGTGATTGCTAAAATTTGCATAGCTAAATATGCTGCATTCACAGCTCCTGCTTTTCCTAAAGCTACAGTTGCAACTGGCATTCCAGATGGCATTTGAACAGTTGAAAGCATAGCATCCATACCATCCATAGCACCACCTTTCATAGGTACACCAATAACTGGTTTTGTAGTCCCAGCAGCTAATGCTCCAGCAAGGTGAGCTGCCATACCAGCAGCTGCAATAAATACTTTTGCACCTTTTTCTTCTGCTGATTTAATATAATCTTTTGTTCTTTGGGGACTTCTGTGTGCTGAAGATATTATCAGCTCATATTTTACATTAAACTGTTCTAAAACATTTGAACAGTTTTGCATAATCTCATAATCTGATTTACTTCCCATAATAATTGATACAAAATCCATTTTAAATCCTTACTTTTAATTTTTGAGATTTTATCGAAAATTTACTTTAGAGCAACTCAAAGGAATATATAAACATTTCATAATAATAATTATAAGCATTTCTTTATTACTTTTGGTAATACTTGCTTTAATTTGACTTAATTTCTACTACAAGTCAAAACATTTTAAGTAAAATGATATTATACTTATGAGATTTTAAATCTAACAAAAGGAAAAAATATGTCTAAAGAAACATCTAGACGGGATTTTCTTGGGTATTCATTTGCAGCAGTAGCTGCAGTTGGTGGGGTTGCATCGCTTGTTGGTATGAAACAAGCGTGGGATCCACTTCCTTCAGTATTAGCAGCAGGTTTTACTACTATAGACCTTGCTAGTATTGGACTTGAACCAGGAAAACCACAAGTACACACATGGAGAGGAAAGCCTATCTTTGTTTTAGAAAAAACAGCAGATATGGAAAAATTTGACGGTGATTTAGTGATTGGTGATAAAAGATACACAATAGCAATTGGTCTTTGTACACACCTTGGTTGTATTCCAGCATGGAAAAAAGATATGTGGAAATGTGCATGTCACGGTGGAGAGTTTAATGCAAATGGTCAACAAACATTTGGACCTCCACCTAAGCCACTTGTAATTCCGCCATTTAAGGTTGAAGGTACTGTTCTTACTCTTGGAGAAGATGGTGCTGAATCAAAAGCTATGATGGCTGCTAGAGCGTAAGGGGTAAAATATGGCAAAAATTAATGAATCATTATTTACAGCTGAGGGATTTGATAAGCGAATGAACGCTAAAGGATTCTGGAGAGTTATGATGACTGAATATTGGATTCCTAAAGATATTAACTTCTTATGGGCTATGGGTGTTGTTCTTGCAACTACATTCGGTATTTTAGTTATTAGTGGTATTTTCTTAATGATGTACTACAAACCAGATACAGCACTAGCTTTTGATAGTGTTAACTATACAATTATGCAAGAGGTTGCTTATGGTTGGTTATTTAGACATATGCATGGTGTTGCAGCCTCTGTTATATTCTTAATCATATATATACATATGTTCACAGGTATCTACTACGGTTCTTATAAAAAAGGTAGAGAGATGATCTGGATTAGTGGTATGTTATTATTCGTAACATTTAGTGCTGCTGGTTTCTCTGGATATATGTTACCTTGGGGACAAATGTCATACTGGGCAGCTGCAGTTATTACTAACTTATTTGCTGGTGGATCTTTAGAAGCTTGGGGATTAGTTGAATGGATTAGAGGTGGATTTGCTGTTAATGATGCAACACTTACTAGATTCTTTATGTTACATGTTTTCTTATTACCATTAGTGATTATCAAACTTATTGTTGTTCACTTTTATACATTAAGAATTCCACATGTTAATAACCAAGAGTCTGATGATATTGATTATGATGCTGAAGCTGAAAAATATTTAGCTGGAAACAAAAAAGAATCAAAAGTTATTCCATTTTGGCCTGTATTCTTATCTAAAGATTTTGCAGTTCTAGGTTTATTCTTAATATTCTATTTTTATTTAGTATTCTTTAACTATAACTTTGCAATGGATCCTGTTAACTTTGACCCTGCAAATCCTATGGTTACACCTGCACATATTTATCCTGAGTGGTATTTCTTATGGTCATATGAAACATTAAGAGGACCATTTTTCGATATGTTTGGTATGAAAGCTGGTGATATTGGTCTTATGATATTTGGTTTAGCGCAAATTATTTTTGTTGTTTTCCCATTTTTAGATAAAGATCCAGATATTTTACCTGCACATAAAAGACCTAGATTTATGATCTGGTTCTGGATAATGATTGTAGATTTACTTGTACTTTCTGTTTATGGTAAATTACCTCCAACAGGTGCAAATGCTTGGGTAGGATTCTATGCAACAGCTTTATTCTTACTTCTATGGGTTTCATTACCGTTTATTACAAAAGCTGATGCAAAAGCAAGAGGAGCACTATAATGAGAGAATTAAAAATATTAGCAGTAGTTGTGTTTTTTTCGGGTGCATTATACTGGGGAGTTGAGCCATTTGCTCACTCTAAGTTACATCCACATGTTGAAGCTCCAGAATATACATTTAGCGATGTTGATGGTCTAAACGGTGCAACTGGTGATGCAACAAAAGGTGCAGAACTAGTAGCTGCAAACTGTACAGCTTGTCACTCAATTGAAAAGGCTGGTTTCCCAGCAATTATGGATAATGCTAGCGCTGCAGCATCTTATGGTGTTGTACCACCTGATTTAGGTACAGCTGGTCATATTTATGATGAAAACTTTTTAGCTGCATTTATAAAAGATCCTATAAAAGCAACTAAAACTGAACATAAGTATGTTGATGGAAAAGTTCATCCTATGCCAGGTTATGGTTGGATGCAACCAAATGAGATAGCAGATATTGTTGCATATTTAAAATCAATTGCTCCAAAAACTATGTCAAATAAAGAAGTTTTTGTTGATGCGTGTCAAAGATGTCACTCTATTAAATATGGTGATTTTTACGGTGGTTCAATGGCAGCTAAAACTCCAGATGAAAACATCAAAACATATATGGGTGTAGTTCCTCCGGATCTTTCTCAATATATTAGAAGTAGAGGTGTTGGATATTTACATGAATTTATAAATAATCCACAAAAACATCTTGAAGGTACAGCAATGCCAAGAGTTGGTTTAACTAAAGCAGCAGAAGATCAAGTTATAGCATATATGACAGAAGTTGGAGATAGTAAAAAACCAGAGAGAGAATCACTTGCTGGACCATTTTTAGGATATCTTGTAATTTTTGCAATATTTGCATGGTTATGGAAAGCTAAAATTTGGCGAGAAGTTCACTAAGAAAGGATAAAAAATGAAATTAACAAAAATTTTAATAGCTGGAATTCTTAGTGTAAGCTTCGCATCTGCAAATGATGCGATGACTAAATCTATGAATATTATGCAACAAGGTATTGAGCAAGTTCAATTTGGATTTATCAATAACAATGAAAAAATGGTAAGAGAAGGTTTAGTACAAATCAAAAAAGGGAACACTATGTTCTCTTCTGAGACTTTAATTAAAGCTGCATTACCAGATGATAAAAAACATATGACAAATGTCGCAGTTAATGCTTCAAAAAGAATCACAGCTGATGCTACAATCATTGAGTTAAATCTTGATGATAAAGCATATACAAAAGCTGCTGAGGGATATGCTGATATGATGAATGCATGTTCTAGATGTCATGGTCTTATAAGAAGCTGGTAATCAGTTTTAGACAATCTAAAAAGGGTAAGCAAATTGCTTACCCTTTTTTTATAGTTATGTTTTTAGTATGTATATCTATAAAACTCTCAAATGTTTTGGTTATGGAAAAGTTTTTTGAATAGATATAACTATTCTTCCGTAATAACTCCTGATTCAATTTACCATTTTCAAATTTTTTAAAAAGCTTAATCCAACTCTTTTTTTCTTCAATATCTAGTACAAAACCAACCTGTTCCTTTGAATTATTTACAATACCACAAGGTCCTCCTTTGTTTGTTACAATTACAGGAGTTGATGAAGCTAATGATTCCAATACAACTTGTCCAAGAGTATCGGTAGTTGAAGGAAATACAAATACTGTAGAACTAGCATATAAGGAAGATAACTCCTCTTTTTCTTTATGTCCTAAAAATACTACATTATACTTTTTCAAAGAATCTTTATAGTTTTCTAACTCACCACTTCCAGCCAAACATAAATAGCTATCTTTTTTTTTGCTTTGATTGTAAAATAGTTTCCAAATTTCAAAAAGATAATCCAAATTTTTCTCTTTTGTTAAACGACCTACATATAAGAATTTTGTACTGTTTTGTGAGATATTGTAGTTTTCCCAAAGATTATTATTATAATACTTTGGAGAAAAAGTTTTTATATTTGTCCCCGGTTGTAAAAAAAATATTTTCTCTTTTTCGATACTAATATCTTCATTTATCACCCCAATATACTCTTGAGAACGGGTTACTAGTGCTGTAAACTTTTTATAAAATATTTTCATAAATAAAGTTGTAATATTTTTTGCTAGTTTTAATTGAGTATTAGAATAAATATACATAGGAAAGTCTGTATGATATGTACCTATAACTGGTATTTTATGTTTTAAAGCAATAAGAGTTCCAACAATACCTATAAATCCAGGGGTTGAGATATGTATTACATCTGGTTGTAACTCTTTTACTTTTTTTACCATTTGCCTAATTGGAGGAAAAACCAAATCCAACTCTTTATAAAATGGCATTTTTATTCTAAAAAATGGTTTTAGTATAAAAACATTATCCAACTTCGGGCAATAATTTTTTACTGTAGATGTAATAATATTTAACTCTACTTTTGAAGATAAAGACTCTTTTGCCATATCTTGTAAAAATCTTGAAACCCCATTTGCATCACAAAAAGTATCTGTAAATAAACAAATTTTAATATCTTTATTATTCATACATATAGTGTATTAAAATATTGTTACAATTTAATTATAGCTTTGTAACTATTGTGAAACCAAGAGAGACTATACTACCTTCATGAAATACAAATCAATTTTTATATCAGATGTACATCTTGGAACAAAATTTTCCCAAGCAGATTTATTACTCAATTTTTTAAAAAACACTGAATCAGAAAATCTTTTTTTAGTAGGAGATATTATTGATGGTTGGGCAATAAGAAGAAAATTTAAATGGTACCAATCCCACTCAAATGTAGTACAAAGAATATTGAAAATTGCTAAAAAAGGGACAAAAGTTCATTTTATAACTGGAAATCATGATGAGTTCATACGACCATTTGTCCCTTTGATTTTGGGAGATTCTTTAGAGGTAACAAATGAGATGACCTATAAAGCTTTGGACGGGAAAAAGTATTTAATCACTCATGGTGATTTTTTTGATATGGTAACTATGACTAAAAAATGGTTAGCGGTTCTAGGAGATTATGGATATGATTTAATACTTCACCTAAATTTAGTCTTGATGAAAGTATTTAAACTTTTTAAAATCAAAACAAAATGGTCTTTATCAAAATTTGTAAAAGACAATGTAAAAAAATCTGTAAGTTTTATCAATGATTATGAAAATATCTTATCAACTTATGCGAAAAAAAACAACTTTGATGGAGTTATATGTGGTCATATTCATAAAGCTGAAATACGCACTATAAATGATATTCATTATATTAATTGTGGAGATTGGGTAGAATCTTGCTCTGCAATCGTAGAAACATTTGATGGGAAATGGGAGATGATATATTGGAGTAAAAAGTAATTTAACTCATCACAATAGAAGCTATAGTAACAACTGCTGTTTCACTTCGTAAAATTAAATTTGAATCAATTCCTACAATTTTATCTTCTTGAAATTTCAACACCTCATCTTTTGAAAAACCACCCTCACACCCTAAAACTATTGTATCTATATCATTTTTTTTATCATTGATATTATTATCTGAAAAATTAAACATAAAACTATCAGGATTTTTTGCTAAAAACTTCTCTAAACTTTCGCTAACCTCTAGTTCAATAATACTACTTCTACCACATTGACTTGAAGAGTTAATAAGTAATTTTTCTAGTTTTTCAAAGTTTGGTTTATACTGTTTTTGTGAATATTTACAAGATATAAAAGTGATTTTAGTAACCCCTATTTCATTGAGTGATGCTATATATTTCTCAACTGATTTTGGGTCAATGATGCACCAACCTATATGTAACTCTTTTTTAGGTTCAATAACTACCTCTTCATAATCGATAAGTTTAAGGGTCGTTTTTCTCCTATCTATATTCTCTACTTTGTATCTATAAAGGTTTTTATCTTTTAGATTTCGAAAGTATAAATCATCTTCAATGCTATGTCGTCTTACTTTAAAAAGATACTTATGAAGTTCTGCTTCTATTGTTAAAAGAGGTTGTGAAGCATCAATAGAATAGGTAAATTGCATCTTAAAATATTTTTGAGACAGTATAGGTAAAAAGTATTGCTAGTATCTCTAAATTATAAATCTTTTTAGCAAACATTACAAACTCTTGTTGTTTTGCTATTTGCGTTGTTTTAATTACTCTCATCTTTTTATACCTTTTTATCTCTAAAACCATTACAAAAATTGAGGTTGCAATCATAAGTATTACTGTAATACTCAAATCTTGTGAATATGCAGCAACGATAGCACCTGTATATACCACAAAGGCATTTGCCATATGATATATTGGTGTCATTAATCGCAATCTTTTTGTTAAGTCTACAAAGTTTTTCATCCTCATAACACTATAAAAATTAAATACCATTATTAGCATTAAAGCGACTATTGAGTAAACATGTGTTGTGATTG
>Ga0209345_10006447_pt1 | contig 10628 bp, 3 predicted proteins | sample Cruoilmetagenom7_FD_187294 | JGI IMG/M metagenome (GOLD analysis project Ga0209345, IMG submission 187294) | Oil polluted marine microbial communities from Coal Oil Point, Santa Barbara, California, USA - Sample 7 (SPAdes) (version 2) | ecosystem: Environmental > Aquatic > Marine > Oil seeps ... | reverse complement strand
GACCTCAACATGGGCAAGCTCGCAGCATAGGCCATCTATAGCGGATCCCCAGGCAAACATATCTTCGAAAGTGATAAAATCGTCACCCTCGCCGTCAAATATATAATATCCCTCCTCAAAGCGAAAGGCAGCGTTGCCGTTGGTTCCAATCACTGTGCAGTCAGTCCCGCTGGACCAGGATCCTGTGCCGGTTGGGGGACCTAAGGCCTTTCCATTGTCTATGGGCATTCGATTTTCATCAGTAAGACCTCCCCAGGAAGATCTGGCAGGCCCTGCTTGTCCGGGGTTCCACTCTACTACCGCATCGAGATAAACGTTTTTATTAGCATAGGGATCGTCATTAGTGTTAAATGTCATATCAATGCCTTTTTTACTCATGTCTATAGAAACTGCACGGTAGTGATAAAGGTTACCCTCCTCAAGTCCGCTTATTCTAAAGATGTGATTCTTACAGGGGGCGTCCGCTTCAGTAGAGTTTCCGTATTCCGCAGTTGCCCCATATTCAATCTTTGCTGCAATATTTTTCAGTGATTTAAATGATATTTGAACAACAGTAGGCCCGGCTGAATTAAAAAATTCGGAAAAGTTTACAACATTCCGGGGAGTCTCATTTGCCGTATTAGAATAATCAGAAAAGCCTTCTTCAATATAGGCATATACCCTGTAATAGTATGATACCCCTTCCGTTAATCCGGAATCTGTAAAAGAGGTTACATTCCCAATAGTAGCATATATTTGTTTAAAATTGTTATCTGCTCCATCACTCCTTTCAATCCGAAATCCATCTTCATTATCAGAGTTATCTGTCCATGCAAGGAATATTTCAAAACCAGATATTGATGTTGCCTTTAAATTTGTCGGTGAGGAAGGCGCAGGCAATATTGAGATATTAACATTGGCAATGTTGCTGTCCTCGTGTCCATCATTTGAGTAAAATGTAAAGGTATCGACTATGCTGGCATCGAGATATGGCCTGTAGATTACTACTGGAATATTATCTGTGTTTAAAGAGCCTTGTTCCGGAAAGCTATGTATGAATAGTTCCAGTGAATCACCGTCTGCATCGCTTGCATCAAGGACGAATTCAACTGAACCTCCCTGGTATACATTGAATGAGTAATCCGCTGCAACGGGTGGATTGTTTTTGACATTTGAAACGCCAGAACTAACATTGCCCCCATCGCCTAAACATCCAGAAAAAAACCATATTAGGGAAAATAAAACAATAAGGAATGAATTTCTAATTTTATAAATTATGATTTTCATAGAAAGTGCGTCCTCTTTAACAGTAATATTAGATCCATTCAGATTTATGAATTTTGCAATCACAGGGGGGGCAATACAAGCCAATTGCATGATTGCCCTAATCGATCACATTTTTCTCCTATAACTGTAATGTTATTGATTCTGTAGCGTAGGATAAGATTGACGATTCCCCTCATTGACTACTCGTCTACAAAATATCTTGCGTATACACCGTCGCATTCCGGAGCAGCATCGAAACTGCCGTTGTCAGGGAATGGAAAGTTTTTGCCTGTGTCCGGGTTTTCCACAAGCCATGCTGCCTCAAATTTAAGATATTTGAATCCATTCCGCTTGATCTCGCCCGCTTCGCCCTTGTTGTCCAGATCGTCCAGGTCAAAGTGGTCTCCGCCCGCGCTGTTCTCAGGGTCGAATCCATTGAAATAAAATGGGTCCACCGGATTCAATTCACAGTCATAGAAAACAGGCCATATCCCTCCAAAGCCATAGCCCTGCCCGGGGTAGTTGTCCTGCCCGGGAAGCTCCTCCAGTCCATGCCAGCAGTGTACGTCAGCCACAAACCGCCTCTCATTGGCAGGCTCCCCATCTTTTTCATAGCCCTCAACATCGTAATCGTGCGGCATTGCCACCCAGTTTTCTCCGTCTCGGGAAAGAAAGATCACAACAGGCTCCATAAAATAATTTCCGTATGTTCCGGAATCAGATATCTTGAATCCATTCTCAAAAAACACAAAATCCGTTCCAGTGCCGTTTTGTACCAGCTTGCCCGACCATGTGACAGTGGCGAATCTTTCAGTGGGCGAACAATATCTTAATGAAAAAACATCCAGGCTGCCATAAAAACCGTCAGAGCCCCTTACATCGTTCAGCATATATACCGGGTCTCCGTACGATGCTTCCGGATTACTACAGCCGACCCCTGATAATGATTCAACATAAGTATCCGCGTATTCATTATTTGTATAATAGTCTTTTGTCTTAAAAGTCCGGTTAAGGCCGTAATTAGACGGTTCAACCACCACTGCCCTACAGCAATAAGCAGTATCTTTCACCAGACCTTCTATCGTAACATTATGCTCAATGCCCGGAATATCCGGTTCTGTCTCATTCCCATAGGACGTGCTTAAGCCATATTCTATTTTTACTGCTACCTCATCAGGAGTAGTAAAGGATATTATGACAAAATGCGGCCCTTTTAAGATCAAAAAATTGGTAAAATAGGGATCACTCTGGGCAATAGCTCCCACTTCGTTCGAATAATTCGAATCACCAGTGATCTTTGTAGCGCGAACCCTGTAATAATACATTGATCCGTCAGTTAACCCCGCATCTGTCAGGGTTGCAATGTCATTTCTTACAATCTGAATTTGTTCGAAATCACCGTCCATACCTTCCTTTCTTTCAATTATAAATCCTTCCTCATCCCCGGAATTATCCTGCCATTCCAGGATGATCCTACTGCCGGGCTGGGAAAATGCACTCAGGTCTGATGGAGCTTCGGGCACAGGACTTACAATAATATCTACTCTAGCGATATTGCTGTCAATTAAACCGTCGTTAACATGGAATGTAAAGCTGTCGCTCCCGGAAAACCCGGGTTCAGGTATATATGTGGTTTCCATATTACCCGGCAATATAGCGCTAATGGACCCATGAACCGGGTTTTCATCTATCACACTTATCAGATCATCATTATCCTGATCAGTCGCCGGAAGGGGAATCTCTACGGCTAGATTCCTGTTTGTTACAGCGGACCAATCCTCAGCGACCGGTGGATTATTATCCAGATCGGAATCCCGAGACGGGGTAACATCGCTTGTATCGCCAACGCAGCCCAGTGCGATCCCTGCTATAAAAAAAGAAAGAATCGCATAAAATATCCTATTAGAAATATTACTCTTCATTATTCTACTCCTGGTATCAATATTGAATTATTTTATAATATATTTATTTAATGTATATATCTCATTTATAACATGGATTTTCAATGGCTATGGCAAAAGATTCAGCAGTAATCCTGTATTTTACGGTTCATAATGATATCCCATATCCACAATGCCATAGTCCGTTACGTTGTCAGTCCTGGTAGTCCTGTCTCCAAGTTCAAGATCCTGAGCTGTTCCGCTTCCGGAGTTAACACAGGGACTTTGGCATCCCTGATCTGCTGCGGTCTGGCTAAGGTAACAATCGCCCAATGGCCCTGCTGCAAAGAGAGGATCCTCATAAATATTGCCTTCTCCGGCTCCAGGCCATTCTCCTTCCAAATCGGAACAATTTATGACAATGCACATTGGATGTTCCGGGTCATTGTCGACAGGGGGATTGCCTACTCCGTTTCCCCACAGAATGCAGTTGGTAATAACATGTGATTCATTATCATTATTATTACCAAAGTAAAGGACACTCCCTGGATTATCACTGGACTCGTTGCCTGTAAATGTGCAACTAGTAATCTCTATCATGCACATGAGAGCTGATATAGCTGCACCGGTTCCTCTAGAATAATTATTTATAAATAAACAATTTTTAATAATAGGAAATGTTCCTTCAGGCAAAACGCCAGAACCAACTCCAAAAGCCCCTCCCCTGTTTTCAGTTGTTTCATTGCTATAGAATAGACAATTTGTTATCACAGGTGAACTACAGTTGTTATATATCCCCCCGCCTATGATTCTGGCTTTGTTATGTCTGAACTCGCAGTCACTTATAATCGGAGAAATGGAACCACTATTATATATGGCCCCACCATTACCATGTGAACTATTATCATTGAATTCACATTGCGTTATGACCAGGGATGAATATTCGGTATTCTTTATTGCCCCGCCTCCATTGTCATGGGATGAATTGCCGTTAAAAATACATTCTGTAATAGCAGGAGAACTGTAATCATCGTTTCGAATCGCACCACCGCCAGACCCACTATTATTGCTGAAATTGCAATACGAGATATCAGGTGAACTGTAGGCTGTATTATATATCCCCCCCCCAGTTCCACTATTATTGCTGAATGAACACTCCCTTATTACTAAATCAACTGTGCATTTAGAATTGTAAATAGCTCCCCCTCTCCCGCAGGAATTATCGTTGAATTCACTTTCGGATATAAACAGGGAACAATTGTAATTATGCATACATCCGCCATTTATTTTCGAGCTGTTATTGTTGAACATACAGCCTGTTATTGTAATAGTGCTGTTATCGCTGTAAATAGCGCCTCCTGCACCTGCCGATTTCGCGAATATAGGGCCGTCTAAATTGCCTGAAACATTATTATTGAATTCGCATCCGTTCATAATGACCGAACTTTTGGCATTATATATAGCGCCGCCGTAGAGATACGCGGAATTGTTGAGAAATTTACAGTTCGATATCTTTATTACAGCGTCTGTAATATACATACCGGCCCCGCGATTGTTGAATGCTTTGTTTGACTTCATAGTAGCTCCCCGTGTAATGGTAATTCCGTCCAACTGAGCATTATCAGCGCCAAGCACCACATGACAAAGAAAGTCCTCACCGTCAAAAATTGTGATGTCATTGACTAAATCACGGTTTTCTGTTGATTCTTCTTCTTCGACATAACCGTCAAATATTGTGATGCCACCAGCAACAGCACGGCTTTCTGTTGATTCTTCTTCGCCTGTCAGTCCAGCATCAAAACCTCCGTAAACCGAGACTCCTTCATTCATAGTGAGCACAGGGTCGGGCGCAGATTTGCTCACGTATGTGCCTTCCCTTATCCATACCTCGTCATTCTCTCCAGCGTAAACCATCGCATCCATCGGATGACGAAATGCACTGTCCCATGACCTTCCGTCTCCACCCTCTTTAGCAGCCGCGTCTACGTACCATCGGTCAGACACTCCTTTTACTGTTATTCTCACAATGGCGGTGTTGCTCTTCCCTTCTTCCAAATCTATAACATGGAATGTAATGCTGTCCGAGCCGCTGAACTCCGGACTGGGCGTGTATGTTATATCAGGTGCTGTTCCATCTATTGTCCCATGCTGAGGAGTGCTCTCTATCACCCACTCAAGTGAATCATCTTCAACATCGCTTGCCGAAAGCGTTACACTAGCGCCGATGCTGTCCTCACCTATTTCAATGGATTGATCATATGCTGTGGGAATATCATTTTTACTGATTATAGATATCTCTACTGTTGCGATGTTACTGTCATAAAAACCGTCGTTTACCCGAAATGAAAAGCTGTCAGTGCCATGAAACTCTTCATTGGGCGTGTATAAAAGATCAGGCTCTTCGCCCGTGATCCCCCCGCTTTCTGTGTCAATCGTGCCGTTTATCGGAGAACTCTCTATCTCCCAGGACAGCTGATCAAGATCAGGATCACTTGCCATCAGGACAATGGAGACCGGCAGATCTTCATCTATTTCAATGCTCTGGCTGTACGCTACAGGCTTGTGGGTCGTTATTTCTATCTCTATTGTCACGGTATTGCTGTCCATCATTCCGTCATTTACATAATATGTAAAACTATCTACGCCGCTCTTTTCAGGATAAGGACTGTAATCGGGGTCAGGCGTGTAGGTGATTTCAGGAGGGATTCCTGTCAGCAGGCCGTGCTCTGTTTTATAATTGTCAATTATCCACTCAAGCTCGTCCCCGTCAGGGTCAGTCGCCTCAAGGATAATCTCTACAGGCATGAGAACATGTGTGCTCATTGATTGCTCCTTTGCAACAGGCGCCTGGTTGTTGTCTTTAATCACGGGATCATCATCGCCGCCATCGTCCCCGCATCCTGTGATAATTGTCAGCAGAACAGTGAACGCTAAAACTAGACCTGTTTTAATTAAACTCCTGCTCCTCATTTCCTTTGCCTCCTTTTATCTCATTATTAAATTCTACAGCGTTTTTTTTGATTTTTCCAAAGGTGAAGTGTGGCTCTCCCCGCCGGAGGCGGGGAGAGCCACACTTATAAGGATGTTACCTTTTTTTATATCACAAAATATTTAAATTAGCCGCAGATAAACAGATAAATCAACAAATAGTTGCCCAATCTGTGTGAGTTTGCAGCTAACAACTCTTATCCATCATCTTTAGTCAAAAAAAATAGTATAGCTACAGGTTTAAATAAATTACTCATAAGCATAAGCATAAGCAGAGTCTGATATGCTTATGCTTATCAATAATTTATCCCTTAAAGCCCTGCTCACCTGGCTTATGTTTTATAATTATACTTAATATATCAGTCATGACCTGACTAATTTCTCTTAAATGTAGCCTCACGACAAAACAGGCAGTTTATTCTTTATTTACTTTCAGGGCGGCAAGTGCCGCCCTGAAAGTAAATAAAGATTACATCCTGATCTCTCATGTTTCCATCTCATGATTTCAGGAAAACATATGTATATATCTCAACCCAGTTGGGATTGAAATATTAATCAAACCAGGGAGGTAGACTAGACCGAGGAGTTAGTTTGAAAAAAACATTCACTACAAGACTGACGTAGCATCTATAATTAGTCAAACCATGGAGAAGAGGTACCCCAGTGATTTGCACCAAGCATGATTGAAAGGTCGTTTATGCCAACCTGGCTGTTGCAGTCGAAATCAGCGTTAACTGGCACTGAATGGGCTCCCCATGCGGTTAGTAAAAATGACAAATCATTCAATGCTACCATGCCATTATTGTCAAGGTCGCAGTCGCAGATATTTCCGTACTGGTCGAAATCGATGTCCCATTGCTGACCCAGAATCTGACTACCATAGGGATTCACAATACTAGTATCATAGGGGCCTTGAATTGGTCCATTGTCTGCAAGATATGCATTATCCAGAGCATCAGGCACGCCGTCCTCATCCGAATCAGCCGTAACACCAATGCCGACTACCTGGTCAGGTGCAGCACCTGTGTAAAAGTCCATATCAATATACAGGCGATTCCCGCTTTCCGGATCCGGCATTACCTGCTGAGTCGGGTCTGCAACTATATGTACAGGATCTGTCAGATAGCTTTCTCCATCATAAGCTAAACCTCGAAACCAGTCCCAATTCGAAGTATCAAATACTTCAGCGATTATGGATAGATCTCCCTGATCCGGCCATGGCGAAACGCCGTTATTAGGTATTGTTACCACGCAAGAGTAGGTATATTCCCATCCTCCCACAGGATCCCAACTGCCTGCATTGGCGCTCACATAAACATTACCATCCTTATCACACTCAACATCGCTGCAGCCAGTAGAGTTACCGTTGCCATCATCAGGAAGGCCAATGCGTAATGTATGGGAATCATATAATAGTAGCGTGCTGGTATCTATGGCAGTATCAACCTGTGTTGCAGTCCACATCAAAACATGGTTTATTTCTCCGCTTACATAGCTGCATGCCCAAAGGTTACCATTATTGTCAAAGGCAAACCCGCAGGAATATCCGCCAATCTCTATTACTTGTTGTGTTGTTGGCGGATTTTCTAGTGTACGAACCCAGATTGAAAACGGATCACTCCAAATATTACTATTTAAACCTGCAAAAAATGCCCTGCCTCCCTGGCCCGGGCCGGCTCCATCATTCCAGAGATTCGGGTCTGTGCTCCATTCCACTTCAAAATTGCAATCCATCCGAAACTCTTGATCTGCATCAGTCATTGGAGGCAGTGGATATATGTCAAGGGTTGGGTCCCACTCTACAGAAAATAAACAATCATTTGCCGGTGATCTAGTGTATGAGAACCATACCCTTTCTTTCTCTTTATCCAGCTTAACACAGCTAGGCCATACCATAGTGTCTGAAACATTAACCTGACATAATGTTTCTATATAATTACCCCTGTAATCATGCAGTGTTACCTGTATGTGAGGTTGTGGTATGGTGACCTTCTCAACATGAAGGAAACAGCGGGTCAGATGACCGTCGCTTGAACCGGAAAGATCTGCATATACTACATCAATGCCGGAATTATACCCTGCGTCTGTATTTGGGCGTAAAGTAAATTCATGAACGCCGAAACCTGTCATAGGATTTACTCTCGTTGAAGTAGCAATGGCCGGATCAGCCAGAACAAAGACCAATAATGCTAAAATCAACGATTTTAATATCGATTTCATTTGCATTCTCCTTGTTTTATTGTAATCTTATAGATTTATTAAAATCTGTTTTTGTTAACGAGATCATTTTTAATCATAGATTATACCCCTGCAGCATCGTTATAACCCTCTTTAAATAAAAGAGGCACAGTGATATTTAATCGCCTTCAGATCCTTATATTAGATGTTAATAAGGTTTTTGGAGGGGGGGGGCACTGTAATCATCGCGCTCTCCCCCTCTAAAACCTATTGACTTATAGGTCTTAGCGATCTACTCCAGGCTATAGCTGCCATCCTGCATTACATACACTATATTGTTGAAAATATTAACCTCATACATAGGCATAAAACAGGACTCACCACATTCCTTGTTGTGCACAAGTCTTATTAAACTGTTGAATTTTTTTGTGATCATATCCGTTGATATCTTCATTTCCTTATGAAGAGCATTCGTCGCTATTTGTAAGGCCTCAACTTTTGATATTGGCAGGTATTCCATGTCCTCCAATGTCCATGTGGCTTTTCTGAATCTGCCGCTATTCACGTCTATCTGAAGGACAATAGAGGCAGAATTATTTCCGGACTGGCTGAAGGTCACTAATATATAATCATCTCCATTATCCAAATCTACAACCTGAATGGTTTGTGCCAGAGTGCATTTTGTGTAGATGTTATTAAAATCAGGAGCATTGAGAAGTTGCTCAGGTATTATCTCTTCCCAGCTTTCATCAATCAATTCACGAGTCATTATTTCAGAGAATTTAGAACTTGCGTTCAAAGAAAGCATCGAGACTTTTTCTCTAAATTTATCAGCAAGTTTTTTGTTTGACATGCCCCTTTCAAAACAGACATTAGCACCCTCAAGAGAAGTCTCTAGCTGCTCCATTTCATCATCAGAGAGATTAGGAGGTTCGCATACAGAGCGGAATTGGCCTTCAATGGGTTCATACATATCCTGAAATTCATCTCCTGTGAGATACACATTGTAACCAAGCCCGCCTTGAGCTGGATCATTTATCCATAAGCCATATACTGTCATATCCGGGATAATGAATACGCTTGACTCATCACAAGGGTCCATATCAGTTGCCAGCCCGCGAATAGTTTTCCACTGACTTCCATATGTTGCGTTAAAAGTGGCAAACAGGGCAGGAACCTGAGGCTCGTTAATGCCTGTGCCGCTTGGATAATATGTTTGTACATTAAAATCAGTCCAGTGCACAATCCTCTTTACTGCCAAAGCCTCATCAGCATCCCCATAAGCGGTAAAGTTATATGCATTAACTGGTGTGGTAGTCGGTTTTTGGCTTTGCAGAAGAGTTCTCATATCAGCAGCGCTCATGTCCTGACCTGCAGTTCCATTATGATATGTGCTGTAAAGTGATGCTTGATCTACACTGTAGAGATTATAAGGGTCTCCATATATCCAGTTGAGGGTCTGTCCGGCTGCGGCAGGGCCTGTATAGAAGGGCTCTCCGGTTATTTCCTGAGGGAATGAATCCACTCCATATTCATCAACTCCAAGATGAAGGATGTATTCTGCTATCTGATAGCTTAAATTCATTATGTTCCCTTCTTTCCAGATGATTGGCGGATATAGGTCATTATAGTTGTAACTGACTCCGTCCACAAAAACTAGGCAATCCACGTCCGGATCGTTCCATGTCATCATATTTTCAAATGTGCCTGAAACCTTCGCTTCAAAATAAATTGTGGCCAGGTGATGCTCTGCCTCATCCGGGAAAAAAGAATCCCATACCCCGCCCGGTTCAAATCCATTGATGTCATAGATATAGCCAACTTCATTGTCAATTCCCGTAGGTGCTATACCGCCGTCCCATATCTGCCTAAAGGGATTAGTTGGATCCATATAGTCATTATACATTACGCCAAGGCAACTAAGTAGATCCATGTCGAAATCAACATCGCAACCCCAGCCATGGAGGTTGTTTTTGCCGTCGTTAGGCACGGTAGGATCTCCCATGTCCTCAGGCATAAAATACACTTCAACAAGGTAATTCGTGCCAGCTTCCAAGGTTCCATCCACGCCTTGAAGCTGGAAACGCCATGTGTTTCCATATCCATTATCCTTTGTTTTGATGCATAATGAATCTTCCGTGAAATCAGAAGAGCCTGAGGCTTTTGAAACATCATTGCTTTCATCTCCTGAGCAACCGGGCATAACACCTGTTGCAAGAGCAAGGGCAAATGCCATAAATACATTTAAAAGACGCTTTGTTTTTAAATCTCGTTTAAACATATTGTTATTTTCCTTTATTGTTTTAAAATTTATGTAAAAATTTAAATTACTTGCAA
>Ga0209345_10006446_pt1 | contig 10628 bp, 8 predicted proteins | sample Cruoilmetagenom7_FD_187294 | JGI IMG/M metagenome (GOLD analysis project Ga0209345, IMG submission 187294) | Oil polluted marine microbial communities from Coal Oil Point, Santa Barbara, California, USA - Sample 7 (SPAdes) (version 2) | ecosystem: Environmental > Aquatic > Marine > Oil seeps ... | reverse complement strand
AAGGCTGTTCTGCCTGCAAGCGCCTGTTTAGAAGCTTCGATAGACCCGCCAATAGTCGTAGCTGCACGGGCAAAAACGCCTTTAAACAGTGGGTTTTCCATTGTCCCGAAATTATATTTTTCGCGTACATCTACACTGACCGAACCAAGCGCATCTGCGGCTTTGAGGGCGTGCACATAGTCTTTGTCATGAAAGCGGGTGAGGGTGTCACACTCCGCAGTCGGGCTAATGATAAAATTACTGTCGTCTAACCAGCCGAGTATGCGGCACATGTCCAACACAGATTCTTGTCGGGCATAGGAGAGTGGGTGGTTGTGCCCAAATGCCGATCGCCGGTATATTTCAGAGCCAATATATACGGCCATATTATGTTCCTAATTATGTCCCAAATTTGTGTCACGGTAACGTGATAATTGAACATAGACAAATGGATATCAATGCTTTATATGCGTGAACACTAATGTAGCAAAGTCTAATGAAAGACGATCACAATAGAATTATTCCGGGGAAATCCGAAGTTAAGGAGACAACTATGGCTGACGTAGATATTGGCAACGCCAAAAAGATGACAATTATTTGTACCAAAGGTACACTGGACTGGGCATATCCGCCTTTTATTTTAGCCACGACCGCTGCGGCAATGGATGTGGATGTGACCATGTTCTTCACATTTTACGGGCTTGGCCTTTTGGACAAGAAGTTAAATCTCAGCGTAACAACGCTCGGCAATTCATCCATGCGTATGCCAATGGGCGGTATGCAAATGGCTATGCCGAACATGATCGGCATGCTGCCGGGTGTAACGGCTGGTACCAGCGTTATGATGAAAAACCTAATTAAGAAAAAAGGCGTTGCATCTATCGAAGATCTGCGCGAGGCGGCCGTTATGTCTGATGTGCGCATGATTGGCTGCCAGATGACCATTGATCTGTTTGAAAAAGATAAAGATGACATGATCGAAGGCGTTGAACTTGGCGGCGCGGCCACTTGGATGGAGAGCGCTTTGCAATCCGACATTAATCTCTATATGTAAGATAATAAGTAACCAGACCAAATAGGAGTTTCCATGTCTGATATCACACCTGATGTAGTTCTTGATACCAAAGGACTAAATTGCCCACTACCAATCCTGAAAGCCAAAAAAGCGCTTAAGGGTATGGAAAATGGACAAAACCTTGAACTGGCTTCCACCGATCCGGGTGCTGTCAAAGATTTTGAGGCATTCTGCAAAGCGACCGGTAACAAGCTGGTATCTCACTGGATGGACGGCGAAGTCTTTATGTTCATGATAGAACGCGTTGTTTAATTAAGTGCATATTTGCAACAACAAAAAACCAATTACCTAAACCCGCAAAGGCGGCCTTGCTTGCAGGGTCGCCTTTGCACTAAACAATAACCAATAAATACATGTCACAATAGAGGGGAGACATTACAATGAACGGACACTTTAAGAAATTTACTCTGGGACTACTGCTAGCTAGCGGAGCTTCAGTAATGGCCATGGACGCATTCGCAACCGAAGGCTATTTCGTCCACGGCGCAGGCGCGCGTAACAAAGCATTGGGCGGTGCAGGCGTTGCTGATGGTGCAGACGCGACCGCACTTATCACTAATCCAGCCGGTATTGTTGGCGTTGGTTCCGAGGCAACTATTGCGGTTTCCCTGTTTAGCCCGAACCGCCGTTTTACCGGTACAGGTACAACACCTAGCTTCACGCCCGGCGGCGAGTTTAAATCTAGCGAAAATATTTTCGCTATTCCAACGGCAGCATTTGTTTATCAAATTGATGATACTTCCGCTTGGGGTGTTTCACTTGCGGGCAATGGCGGCATGAATACCAATTACCGCGATGTGACTAATGGTACTTGTCAATTCCTGTTTAGCGTGGGCCAAGCCCCTGCTGATAATGGTGTGTTTTGCGGCGGTACAACTGGTGTGAACATCAGCCAGGCTCTTGTCTCTGTCGGTTATGCTAAACAGTTTGGCAGTATCAAAATCGGTGCGTCGCCAATTTTCGCTTTCCAAACTTTTGAGGCTCTAGGTCTACAAGCTTTTGGTGGCGCTACTGTTAATCCGGCAGCTCTTACCAATAACGGTTCTTCTACCGCAACAGGCTTTGGTGGTAAAATTGGCGTTGAATGGGCCGTAGCCGATAACATCAGGATTGGTGCAAGCTATCAAAGTAAAATCGATATGGACGAATTCGAAGAATATGCGGGCCTATTTGCTGATGGCGGGGATTTTGATATTCCTGCAAATTACCAAGTCGGCATATCTGCTGATGTTTCGCCAAGTGTGACGGTTTCAGTTGATTACAAACATATCAAATATTCCGATGCGACATCAGTAAGCAACCCTTCAAGCATTATGCTACCGTTCGGTTCAGACAATGGCCCCGGTTTTGGCTGGGACAATATTGACGTTATCAAAGCTGGTGTAGAATGGGAAACGAACGACCAACTCACCTTGCGTGCAGGTTTCGCGCATAACAGTCAGCCGATTGATGGTTCAGATGTGACACTCAATGTACTGGCACCTGGCGTTATTCAAAATCATTTCACAGGCGGCGGCGAATATGCGCTCAATGATACACATTCATTTGAATTTGGTCTCATGTACGCACCAACAGAACGGATCAGCGGTATCGAAGTAACACCGCAAGGTCCAAACCCGGGCCATACCATTGAGATTGAAATGAAGCAGTTCGAAGTAACTGCCGGATGGAAAATGAAGTTCGGCAAATAAGCCAGAACCCAACCATTAATTATTAAACCCGTCGGTATCCCCGGCGGGTTTTTTCTTGACTCATTTAACACCCCCTAATGTGGGAATATGAGGCAACAATCTTGTCATTCTAGCCAATATGCAAAGTGCCGCTGATCCTGAAGGTCAGCCATGAGGAGCTTCTTCTTGACCTTCTGTGCCTTGCTCCCCTTCTTTGCCTTGCGCACAAAATGACAAACTTTTATATCCAAGCTTAAGCGCCCACGCTAAAAACCTACACCTCACTCAATACGTTAATTGGCAACAAAAGACGGCGGCCCTTGCGAGCCACCGTCTTTACTCCCCCGTTGCCCCTGGTTTTGGGTTATTGATCCTCGACGCGTGTCCGGACATTTGCACCATGCGGATCGCTGTGTTCGGCACCCGTATAGGCATATCCACCAGGCGCGGATTGAGGCGCAGTGTCTATTGTATTCGTGGTGCGTAATACTGCCACCATTTTGCCTGACGCTCCCATCTCGGTTAATTCGATAATCCCAACACCCGGGCAACTACCTTGCGCCGAATGAGTTACGGACACAGGTGTTGGCCCGCGAAGAGCCACGACTAGATACTTGGCATCTGGTGTCGTTCCCATTAGATCTGGCGCGGGATCATTGGTTGGAAGCCCGGCATCATCCGTAACAGATGCTGCCGCACAAGGCCCAGTGCCACTCCCTTTGCCGTCAGCAGAGGTCAAATCATATGTTGTGCGAGAATTATTGGTTGTATTAAACACCTCAACCACGTTTTGAACACGATCATTATTGTGAACATGGGTACCAAATAACGTTGGAGCGGCCCCATGAGCGTCCCGCCTTGTGGTCGTCCCTGGAATTTGGCCGGTATTATTGGCCGCAGCGCCGGTTGGGTTGCCAATCGTGTTTGTATTGCCGGGATCGCGGAATAGCAATGTTGGCGCTGGTGTATTCTCAGGCATAGGCGTTGAAGTGAACACGTCATCAATCGTGTACATTGTGAATGTTGACTGCGTTGCCCCGGCACCACCGGCTGAAGCCCCGGCATTGATATACATTTTACCAAATAGATCGACGCCGCCACAGCCGGCACCATTAATTACGTCTTGAGTGTACTCACCATTAATCACCATTGGTGTTTGGGTCGTGTCAGCGATTAAAAGCCCGCCGCCTCCAAATGTGATGTAAGCATTGTTGTTGTCAGACACGATTGGGCACACAATTACATTACCTGGGCGTCCGCCGCCGCCAGCATCGGCGCCCGATGGACATCCATTTGCCTTACATACACCAGATGGTGTTAAATCAGCCAAAGCTGATGCATTATAAGCACCGCTTACTGTGGAGACTAACGGGGTTCCGGCAGCGTTGTTGCCGGTAAAGGCCTTGGCGCCATCCACAATGGCCATGCTATGAGCAACACCTAATGAAGCGGATTGATTAAAATCCGCACCTGTAATTCTTCCGTTGCCGTCACGTGTGACGTCAATTCTCTCCAGAATACGGCCATGCAGATTGGCGAGTAAAAGAGCGCTGCCATCTTCATTCCAAAATGACATATGCAATGAACGCCCATTTGTGGTAGAAGTTACCCGAAACAGAGCAACAGCCTCCTTAGTTGCGCCGTCAACGATTCCTACATAACCACCGCCAGGGGCAAACATATTGACATTCATATACATATTTTGTGGATCAGCGATCATGCCGTGCAAACGCCCGAAATTTGGTAAGCCTGCCAATGTATTGCCAGTGGGGCCACCTACTGCATTTTCAGCAAGAGTCCCCGGGAAAACAGCTTTAACGTCGCAAGGGCCAGGAATACCGCCCGCACATCCTACGGGTTGCGCGGCCGCGCCGCCAGCAAGTTGAGCATTGACATCTTCACTGCGCCACACCCACATAAAACTTCCATTTACGCCGCGGGATGCTTCACCTGCGACTGAATTAGATTGGTCTGCAGCCCAAATTTCATATGGTATCGGCACGTTGGCTACAGGAACAGGATTACTTGTTCCGCTGCCAAAGAAACTGCCTCCATTGTCGCCGCCACATGATGATAAGCCAACAGCCAGCGTAATAGCCGCCGTTGTGATTAACCCCTGTTTTAATAGTTTTGTTTTTGATTCAAGTTCACGTTCTACGAATTTTCGCATTGTTTTCCCCTTATAATATTGCCCGGTACTTTGGTGTCCGTTTGGCATTTTTTATGTCATATGGTTGCGAAAATTATATAATTTTTTTGTCGCATATTTGACTGCGACAATATGTAGCAGTGTTTTCAGCGTATCACAACATTAGAATTTGTTAAATTAGGGGTTTCTAATATAATAACTTATAAGTTATTGAAATTACTCATTATATTTAACGTTATTTTACGCCATTTAAGTTTTTGTCATTTTTGCTCATTTATTGCGCTATGTATATTCCCGATATATATAGTCAAATTTGGCGTAATCTTATCTAATTTATATTAGCTAGCAGCATTGTTATTGGTGTGTTTTTAAAATTCAATATTCACTGATTCATTTTAGATGCATCAGTTGACACGGGACCTGTTTTGCTGTCTTAAGATGCGAACTCATTTTCTTATATTATGCCTCTATTAATAATAAAACGCCATAATGACGAAAAAGTATAATTTGCCTTAAGGGCATCAATCCTTAAGAGACCATCATGGCTTTATTTACCACCAAACAATCACGTCGTTTTCGCTTACGCGGCACCCGTAATATTCGCAGCGCCGGATATTTTCTACGTGAAAAACGCTGGCTTATCTTTGCGCTTATCGTAGGGTTTTTATTGCATTTGGCGCCAGTACCTGAGGGTTTAACCTATGCAGGTAAAACCGTATTAGTGATATCCGTCGTGGCAGTAATCCTGTTTGTGACAGAGCCTGTCCCGCTCCCCGCCGTGGCCTTTATGATAGTTATTGCGCAGATACTAATGTTGCCGGGTATTGATTCCAAGCAGGTCGCTGAATCCCTGATGAGCGATTCAGTCTTGTTTATTATGGGCTCGTTGATGCTGGCTGTGGCGATTGTCAAACAAAAGCTCGATAAACGACTTGCCTATCTTATTGTCCGCATGACCGGCACGAAAACAATGAATGTGGCGGTCGGAATTGCGCTAGTCTCTGGTCTTATGGCTTCGGTCATTGGCGAACATACTGTGGCAGCCATGATGCTGCCCGTAGCCATTATTCTAATAACCCTGACATCCGACGATCCCAAGAAAGTCCGTGGTCTGGCCGCAGTCCTCTTGTTCTCCATTGCTTATGGCTGTTCTATCGCTGGTATAGGTACGCCGTCCGGCGGGGCACGTAATGCGATTATGATTGGCTATTGGAAAGAGTTTTTCTACCACGGCGACGAAGCCACCAAGCAATATCTCATCAGCTATGTTGATTGGATCAAAGTTTGCTATCCGGTATTTTTGGCGCAATTGCCCTTCGTTATCGGCATTCTATTCTTCACCTTTAAACCGGAACACAAACACTTGACCCGCGCCGTGGTTAAACTCCGCACGCAAGTGGAACAAGAAGGGGCTATGAAATCCAGTGATTGGATTGCTATTATGGTGTTCTTCGCCACGTTACTTGGCTGGATTTTCTTCTCCAGCGAAATCGGTCTAGGCACAATCGCCTTGTTGGGCGCTGTCACCTATATGATCCTCGGGCTTGTCCGTTGGGAGGACCTCAATTCCGGGGTTAACTGGGGCGTGGTCTGGCTATACGCGGCGGCGATTTCTCTGGGTATTCAGATGAAAGACACGGGCGCAGCACTTTGGGTCGCTGATAGCTTTATTGGATTGCTCCCCAGCGGTATGGAGAGCGGTATTGGGCTGTATGCGTCCGTCTCGGCGCTGACCACCCTTGTGACCAATACAATGTCTAACGGGGCGGCAGTGGCGGTTCTTGGCCCCATATCGCTCAATATGGCGACCACGGCCGGAGAAAGCCCGCTCATCCTTGGCTATATCACTGCCATCAGTTCCGCATTTGCCTATCTTACGGTCATCGGCACCCCCGCCTGTACCATTGTTTATGCGTCGGGATATTTAAAAACCACAGACTTCTTGAAAGTCGGGTGGAAAATGGTGATTATGTCCACATTAGTCTTGCTGGCCTTTGCAATGTTCTATTGGCCTGCTATAGGGTTATAGGAGGAGAGAGCCATGCGCGAGGCACTATTTGATAATGATCCGAATACGGTTCCCGATGAGGGGCCAAGGCGGTTTAACATTTTAATCTGTATTGACGGGTCCAAAGAATCCGAACGTGGCCTGAAATACGCCGTGAAGTTAGGGCAGGGCAATGATGCAGATATCACGCTGCTATATGTGCGGCCATTAGACAAAGGCATGAAATCTGGCGTTGGTCTAGCGCGACAAAATATGGTTGAGTGGGGTATTGAACTGCCAGGCATGCGCGCCCTTAAGAAAGCCCGCGATCAGTTATTTGAGCTTGGTTTCCTAGACGGCGACTGGAAAGAAGAAGACACCCGCAAGCGGGCATATGGTGACCCTGTCGGCGATACTATGAAAACCTATACCGATAAAAACGGCACCCATATTGCCTTAAAGCTCATGATGGCGCCCAATACGGCGGCGGGCATTTTGGACGAATGCGAACTGAATTACTATGACCTGACCATTCTTGCCATGCACGGCCGCGGCGCCAGAAATGTGCGTGGCAAGATCAAATGGAGCACAACGCGCACAGTGGTCACCGAACATCACGGCACAGTATTACTAGCCCGCGATATCGAAGAAAACCATGGGCATCTGATCTGCGTCAACGACGAAAAATCTATCGAAGCCGCCCGCCAAGATGCTATCCTGGCTTCACGCTGCCAATGTCCAGTATCCCTGTTGTCAGTCGCAGAGACTGAAGGCGAACTCCCAGAAGCCGAAGAGGCTATAGCCAAAGCCCGCGCGGCAATCGAGGGCGCAGGGATAGAGGTCGTAGACTCCTGGACGGCTGTCGGCAATCCCGAGGAAGTCATCATAGAACGCGGCAAAGACTTTTCGGTCATCGTAATGGCTGATAGTTCGGTCAAAGGCTTCAGAAGGTTCTTCCAAAGCAGTGTAGCCTATCATGTGCTGCAACATGCGTTCAACTCGGTGATGATTATTCGGTAGGGTTAAATTGGATAGGTTAAAAACTAGCATTGCCAAAACATTTTGGCTTGGGGTATGTCTTCCGTGTTTTTAATAAATAGATAAGCTAAACCCATGCCAAAGTTTGGCCCGTTAGTATAGTGTGTTCGGCCTTCAAAGTTTTCTAAGTCAGTTTGGATCCATTTTTTTGAAACACTTGGCGGCTTTAGAAAACTATAAGCGCAGTCTAATTGCCCGATAAACACCCAATTGGGTTTTGGGTATTCATCAGCACTTTGAATCCAACGCGGAACACCGCCTAACCTTGTCGACCAGGTAACTTTTTCTATTATTTCATCTGAAATGTTTAAGTATTTTGAATCATCATAGAAACTATTAATGACTTCTACATCAAGTATATCATCTTTTGCCAGCCATGAGGAAATATAGACTTCCTTTTCGGTAGGAGGTTGCTCTTGTGGCGCATTAACTGCTTGCGCATTGTTATTTTTGAGCTTGGATAGCCAGCTGGTTGAAGTTGGTTTAGCTGAGCTCGTTGCCGCTGACACCAATTCTTCGGGTTCAACTATCAAGCATGCATTTGCACCTGAAGAATGGCTCCAAGTTTCGCACATGCCCGGATTATGACTACATTGAAAAATAAAGAGGAAACGGCCATCGCGCCCAAGATCAAGTCGCTTACTACTGTACGAGAATTGCGCAACGAAAGTTTGTGGTTTTCCACAATCTTGACATTTGGGCCAATGCTCAAGTTTCAAACCTATTGGAAGCCCACCAAATTTTTCAGGCAAAGTATCTGTCTGCACATCATAATCTTGCTCTAGAATAATATCAGGTATATAATATTCCAAAGTCAATCCCCTAGTCAGTGTAGTGTTAGTTTAGCTAAATTACCTACCACTGCAAATAATTTTTCCCGCTTTACTATACAGTTGAAACCATTCTCAATTCCGCTCACCCCGTTGAAAAACGGGGTCCACCTTTTGGCTTGATGCAATACTCAAAATGGATACCGACTTTCGTCGGTATGAGCGGCAAGTGGGGGCTTAACCTCTGCTTTGGAGGATGAATATTCCGTCGATATTTATGTCAATTACTTAGGTTCGTTTATGTCCAGTTGGACTAAGGAAGCCCCCATAATATGCACGCTTGCTCTTGTTACACCCAACGCGCCCGTACCGCCCCCAACTCACTAGCAGGGCTATCCCAATACATAAGCGTACCCTCAATCACCACGGCTGGGCGGAGGCGGTTGGCTTTGCCCCATGGGGTTTGTTCGGCTTCGTCTGCGAAATCTGTTGAACCTGTTTTCATTACTGCCGCTTCAGGACGGTATTGGGGGTGCCCCTTGAGCAATTCTGCGGTTCTGGCTAGGGAGAGTTTTGCGTTTCTTGTGCCTTTGCCCGCGAGCATATTATCCAGTGCGCGCAGGACTGCGGCGGCCATCAGGTATCCTGTCCCGAAGTCCAGGGCTTGTACGGGCAGGGGTGTTGGTTTGTCGGCATTTGCCCATTTCATGCCCGCGTCGGCGATGCCGCAGCTCATTTGTACTAAACTATCAAATCCGCGACGACCTCGCCAAGGTCCCGTCCAGCCATAAGCATCTAGGCAGACTTCGATTAAGTCGGGAGCGATGCTTTGGCGGCGGGTTTCGCCGTAACCTAAATTCTCTAGCGCATCCGGGCGGTAGCCATGTACCAACACATCTGCATCCGCCAATAGGTTTTCGAAAACTGTGCGGTCTGTATCAAGTGTTAGGTCTAGGCGCGCACAGCGTTTGCCCAGCGTAATTTCCGGTACAACGATGGCTTCGTCCCAACCCGGTGGATCTATGCGCAGTACATCTGCACCAAATCCGGCGAGCGTGCGCGTTGCAACAGGGCCAGCTAGCACCCGCGTCAAATCTAAAACCTTTAGGCCAGCGAGCGGACGTTCACGGGTTGGTTGCCATTGTTTGGGAGCAGATTGTCTAGTCTCGCCCCAAGCAATCAGCGGTTCTCTCGCAACGGCCATGCCTTGGGGGTGCCGCGCCCATTCATCCGCTGTCCGCATAGCGGCAGCGACCCCGCCCGCAGCGACAATCTCCGTCTCTAATTTTTCCTTGTCCCAACTCGCAATCACTTTGGCGACGTCGGGTCGTTCGGCCTTGGTACCGATGACTGACAGCGCCGCTGCACGGTGATGGGGCAGGTTTGTGTGTAGTCTTATCCAGCCATCCTTGGTCTGATATATCCCTGCAATAGCATCCCATACGGGCGGTAATTGCCAGTCAATAGGATGAATTGAAAACCCATACCACAGTGACGCGAGCCGTCTATCGACTGTAACTGCTGGGCATTTAGCAAACCCCATAGTCTCCACAAGCTGAGCCAGAGCACAGCCAACAGCGCCAAATGACGCAGTCGCCAAATCCGTGACAGCAAATCGAGACGGCAAATACTCATCCCCAAGTACAGCATATTCATAGTCAAGATCGAGCGCTTTTTGGATGTCTTTCATAATGCGACTTTAGGCGAGGGGGCTGGCTTAGTCATCCTATATTCGTAAGTAACTCTTATGCGTACCTGTATAGCTTTGGGAATATTTGGCTAAGGGGCTTCAATAATAGCGTTCTCTATGTATTCGCCGTTTTGACTTGAGCATTCTCAGGCATATTTTCTCGAAGGCACTCTGCCGCATATATCTCAGGTAGTCCCGAATAACCCATCTTCCTTCTTTCCTTTTTCTCTCTCCCTCTCCCTCCCTCCCTCCCTCCCTATAATTGCTCCA
>Ga0209345_10006444_pt1 | contig 10628 bp, 13 predicted proteins | sample Cruoilmetagenom7_FD_187294 | JGI IMG/M metagenome (GOLD analysis project Ga0209345, IMG submission 187294) | Oil polluted marine microbial communities from Coal Oil Point, Santa Barbara, California, USA - Sample 7 (SPAdes) (version 2) | ecosystem: Environmental > Aquatic > Marine > Oil seeps ... | reverse complement strand
CAGAATTGCTAAATTTTATGTAACTCATTTATACAATCGATATACACCTAAATCAATTTTAAGAAAAATTAGCGCTGTAAGAAGTCTTTATGATTTCTTGATTGAAGAAGAAATTGTTATTGATAACCCCTTTGAGTTTGTTGTTTTACCTAAAGTAACAAGAAAATTACCCAAATTCGTTTATCCAAAAGAAATGATTGAGTTTTTAAATAATATTGATACAACTAAAGCAATTGGTAAAAGAAATAAAGCAATATTTGAATTGCTATATGGTTCTGGTTTAAGAGCTCAAGAATTAGTTGATGTAAAAATCAAGGATTTTGACTATGTTAATAAAACACTATTAGTACATGGTAAAGGAAATAAAGAAAGAATAGTTCCTATTCATGACACATCAATTCAAACTATTCAACACTACATTATGTTTGGGCGTCCTGAATTATCTTTAAGAAGTGAAGAAGATTCAGAGTATTTATTCCTTAATTTTAGAGGAACTCAAATTAGTAATAGGGGAATCAATTTAGTTTTAGAAAAAGAGCTAGAATCTCAAGCATCAACGCTTAAAATATCTCCTCATTCATTTAGACATTCTTTTGCAACGCACTTAATTAATAATGGAGTAGATTTAAGAGTAGTCCAAGAACTTTTGGGACACGAATCTTTATCAACAACACAGATTTATACTAAAGTATCAAAAGAAAAGCTTAAATCTGAGTATTTAAATACTCATCCAAGAGCTAAGAGAAATAAAAATTAAGAGATCTAAACAAGTGGTGAAATGATTTATTTTACTTACTACTTGAGGAAAAATATTTGGAGGATAAATTATGGAAAGAGTAAATCTTAAAAAAGCGATGAAAAATGACGCAACGATTTTATCATTTTTAATATCAGCGGGGATTTTTTTTGTAATGGGTATTGTATTGTACTTTCTACCTAAATCTACAGAAGATTACATACCATATCTATTTATTGGTTTAGCTGCTTTAACAGGTATTCTAGCATTATTGAGAATATTACTGCTTAATAACTTTGTTGCTGAAAATATGGTATACAAAGCAACTGTAATTAAAAGAACCACATACAGATCAACTAGATATATCAAATTTGAATATACAGTTGATGGAGTTACCTACAAAAAGACAAATGTATTATTCGCAAATAAGAACTCAAAAGGATATTATAAAGGGGACGAAGTGGAAATTCTAATTAGCGCTAAAAACCCTAAAAAAGCTCTAATTAGAGATATTTATTTTGACTAGAATAAAATGAGAAACCTTCAAAACGAACTAGAAAAATTAATAGAATTCGCAAAAAACAACGATAATATTAGAGCCCTTGTTTTACAAGGGTCATTTGTGAATCCAAATGCACCAATTGATGATTTTAGTGATTTAGATCCTATGTTTTTTGTGAGAAACTTAGATGAGTTTATTACTCGCGATGAATGGAAGAAAAATTTTGGTAAACCAATATCCTTTTTTCATGATGAAGGAGAGTATTTAGATAATCATAAATGGTATACAAGACTGACACTATATGATGACGGATTTAAACTTGACTTTGGATTTCAGTTAATCGAATCAGCTAAACATGCAAATTTAATGCCTTTATACAAAGTATATCTTGATAAGGACAATATTATTCCTAAACCAGAAGTTACTGATGAAAGAAAATTCTATGTTAAGAAACCTGCTGAAGAAGAGTTCCTAGAAAGAATTAATGCATTCTTCTTTGATTCTAGTTATGTTGTTAAAGCACTAGCTAGAGATGAAATGTTTTTTGAGAAATATATGGAACAAGTGCTTAAAAAGAAAATTCATAAGTTATTAGAATGGTATATTGGGTGTAAACATGACTTTAAGGTTAATACAGGCGCTGTAGGTAGATACTTTAAGAGATACCTCAATAAAGAAGAATGGAATATGTTATTAGCAACATATCCTAATTCTAATAAGGAAAATTGTATTGATGCTCTATTTAAAGCTTTTGATTTGGTAAGATACCTAGGAGAATATATAGCTAAAGAACTAGATTTTAAATATCCAAAACAACATGAATTAGATATGTTGAGTTATTGTCATAAATGTATAGATAAATATATATAAAAATAGTTATAACACCTTGTTTTTCTCACAAAACAAGGTGTTTTTTTTAAAATTTCAGTAATTAACTTGAATATATATCATTAAAATAGTAATATGAAATTATAACATGAATAAACATTCACTAAGGAGGAAGAAAGTGGAAAAGAAATTTTTAGATATTGGAAAAGAAAAACTAGCTTACTTAGATATTGGTACTGGAAAAGAAGTATTTGTATTAGTGCATGGTAATATGAGTAGTAGTATTCACTATAAACCAGTTATTGAAAGATTAGAAAAAGAATACAGAATTATCGCACCCGATATGAGAGGGTTTGGTGACTCAACTTATAATAACGAATACAATGATTTAGAAGATTTAGCTGATGAGTTACTATTATTATTAGACAAATTAGATATTCATGAGTATTTTCTTGCTGGATGGAGTACAGGAGGAGCTGTTGCTTTGAAAATGGCTGCTAAACGTCCTAAAGAAGTTAAAAAAGTTGTTTTAATCGAATCATGCTCTTATAAAGGCTATCCAATCTTCAAAAAAGATGAAGCCGGACAGCCTATTATTGGTTCAAATTATGATTCAAAAGCAGAATGTGCAACTGATCCAGTTCAAGTAGCGTCTATGGTTGGTATTTTTAACACAGGAGCTACAGCTTATATGAAAGCTGTATGGGATCAATTAATCTATACTGTAAACAAACCAGATAAAGAAGATGATGATTTATATCTAGCAGAAACTATGAAAGAAAGATGTATCGTTGATGTTGATTGGTCTTTAACAAGATTTAATATGTCTAATGACTTCAATGGTGTAACTAATGGTGACGGATCTATTAAAGATGTAGTTTGCCCAGTCATATCTTTTTGGAGTGAAAAAGATATCGTGGTATTAGAGTATATGGTTGATGAAACAGTGGCTGCTTTAGCTAATTGTGAAAAGGTTAAATTACCAAATTCAGGTCACAGCCCTTTAGTTGATTGTCCTGATATGCTAGTAGAAAAAATTAGAAATTTTTTATAGAAGTTTATATTTTAAAAGCTTGATTTGTCTAAAAATCAAGCTTTTTTTAATTTTATTCTTGATAAATCATTAAATGTGTAATATATTACTTAATATAAAGGTAACACATTACCTAAGCGGAGGATATTATGAGTAGATCAGATTTTGAAAGAGAAATAGTTGTTAGATTATTTCAAACAGCCAATTCGTTACAAGTATATTTAGACAACATGCTAAAAGAACATAATTTAACTGCTAAACAGTTCTTTTTAATGATAATTATAGGGTCATTTGAATCTGAACCCGAGCCTAAAGAGGTTAGTGAAAGATTTGGTTCAAGTCATCAAAACGTTAAGCAAATACTGAATAAATTAGTTAAGCAAAATTACATTGAATTAAAGAAAGATAAGAGTGATTCAAGAATAACAAGAATATTCTTTACACAAACGGCACATAGTTTTTGGGATAAGAGAAATCAATCTGATGATTTAACTATGCATGATTTGTTTAGATCGCTTTCAATTACAGAGTTAAATGTATTTAAGCAAAGTTTAATAAAGACCTTAGCTGAGATTGAAAGCTTGAAAGGTTACCACAAACACAATACAGGGACCTACTAATTACACAACAAAAAGGTGTAATCCCCCCTTAGGGAACTAACACCTTAAATGATTAAAACATTTAATTCTTTAAAAATATTACATGCCTTTTTTAATATGTCCTTGACATAGGGTCCACATTATAATCTGAAGTGGACTTTTTCTTACTCACTTACTATTGATAGTGGAATAACTAATTTAAAATTAAAGTAAACAAACCATAGGATTAAGCCAATATGTAATACATCATTAGCTGAGAACCAAATTCCTGTATTGTTATATAAGTTTTCTGTGAATCCAGGCAAGTAATATACATAGTAAGACAGATTAACAATTAAAAACAATATCCATAGAATTATAAAGTATTTATCGATAGGCTTATGGTCTCTTCTGTAGTTTATTATATTTATTATAAATAACATTAAGAATATAGGCATAAAGAATATTGTAAATAATTCATAAGAGATTAAGATATATACTTCAAAGATAGATCCATATAGTAGTAATATTGTATAAACAATTAAAACTACCTTAGAATATATAATTAACCAACTTTTATTATAAAAATCTTTAGAGAAAGCAATGGCTAACATTGCGATACTAATAGCTGTAAAGAATAAATAACTTGTTTCAAACCAACTAGTAAAGATACAGTAATCGAAGGCTTTACATTTTAATTCATAACCTAACCCTTGGTAACTAGTTCCAGCTAGAATTGTACTTAAAGCCCAAAATATAAGACTTACTCCCCAAATTTTTCTATTAAGTTTAATTAATCTTATACCTATATAAAGTATTACTATACCTAATAGATATACAAATATAGTAGATGAAGGAACAATTATGGTTAAGCTATCAAATAATGTAATATACGGTTTGCTAGCTAAATACTCTGCTGGAGTAGTTAATGGATCCATTAAGATTCCAGCCGGCATAAAGATAGCTAGCAATACTAATACAACTATGATTATAACTCCAAAGATAAGGTTATTCTTGTTAAGTAGTTTCTTCATTTTCTTTCATCCTTTTAGTTTTTTTGATTATATTATATCACCGAAATCAACTATTTAGTGATTTAGTGTAGAAAATACTAAAGTATCTTTCTAGAGGCTTTTTTTGTTGTATAATATAGAAGATGAATTATTAAAGGAGTTAGTTATGAAATTTGAAGAAAAACAATTAAGTCATGATTTAAAATATGAATGTTTCTTTATGAAACTTTATGAAGATGAAGTTTTATTACCAAATAATAAGACTAGTAAAAGAATATATCTAAAACATTCAAGTGCCGCAGCTATTTTACCGATTACTAAGGAAGGTAAAATAATTCTAGTTAAGCAATATAGATATCCAATTCAAGCAATATCAATAGAAATACCCGCAGGTAAAAAAGATGCAATAGATGAATTAGGGTTAACGTGTGCAGTAAGAGAACTAGAAGAAGAAACAGGACTAGGATCAGATAACTTTAATCATGTTATGGATATTCATACATGTGTTGGTTACAGTAATGAGGTTATAGAGCTTTTTATAGCTACTGAGTGTTATAAGATAGATAACCCAAAACCTGGAGATGACGATGAATTTGTTGAAGTAATGGAAGTTACTGAAGCAGAAGCAAAGAAACTTATTAAAACTAATCAAATTAAAGATTCTAAGACTTTAATTGCCTTACAAAACTATTTTTTGGGAGAGTAATATGTTTAGAGAACTAAGAAGAGAAAAGAATAGAATGGCTGATGCATCAGCCATTGAGCTGTTAACTAATTGTCAAGAAGGAACACTAGGTACAATTAGTGTTGATAATGGATATCCATACACTGTTGTTGTTAACTATGTGTATTTAAATAATAAAGTTTATTTCCACTCAGCTAAAGAGGGTCATAAAATAGATAACATTAACAATAACACAAAAGTATCTTTTATTGTATTTGATAATGTTAAAGTAATTCAAGAAACCTTTACTACTAAATATCAATCAGTAACATTATTTGGTAGAGCTAAAATCATACCGAGTAGTAAAGAAGTGCTTTTTGAACTTATCAAAAAGTATTCTCCTGATTTCTTAAAAGAAGGAAAAATATATATTGATAATTCAGGTGAAACACCAGTTCTTATTGAGGTAGATATAGAGCATATAACAGGTAAAGAAAGACTATAAAAAATGGGAGCCAATTTTGGCTTCCTTTGCTACTCTATTCCTTTGTTTTCATATAGTGGAATTCCCACTTCATTCCGTATTTATCTTCTAAAACTCCATAAATAGCTCCCCAGAAAGTATCTTTAATTTCTTGAACTATTTTGCTATCTTTTTTCATATTTTCATAATGTTTTTTCATTACATCTAATTCTTTATAATCAAGTAGTAACATTGCTTGATCACTAGGTTTATGTGAAGCATCTCCCATATAGATGAAATGATCTTGAATTTTTAATTCTAAGTGAACAACTTTGTCTTTATCTTCTAATGGAGAGTTAGGAACATCTTTTCCATACATTACATAGACTATCTTTCCTTCAAAGACCTCTTCATAGTATTTAGCGGTTTCTAATGAATTTTTAAATGATAAATAAGGTATTATAAATTGTCTCATAGTTTTACTCCTTTTTCTTTTAGTTTATCAAATATATAATTTCTAATCAAAAGATATGCATTTAATATGATAAAATAAGAATGGTGATAAATATGAGGAAAGTTGTATTGAATTTAGCTCAATCTTTAGATGGACATATCTGTAGATTAGATGGATCAGTAGATTTTTTAGGAGATACAAGTGAAGAAAACCCTAAGTTATTTAGCAAGTTTATAAAAACTGTTGATATAGTTATAATGGGAAGAACCACATTTGATGAGTATGATATATATGGTTGGGATTACTTAGAAGGCAAGAAGATTATTGTTCTTTCGTCAAGACCCGGTAATTCTGATAGAGTTGAATTTATCAACTCTAATATAAAAGAATTAGTAGAATCACTTCAAGGTGTTATCTGGTGTTTTGGTGGAACTAGTATTATTAAATCATTCTTGGAGAATGATTTAGTAGATGAATTTTATATAACAACTGTTCCAAGCATTATAGGTAGAGGAAAGAGACTATTTGAACTAGGTGATTATGAATATAAACTAAAATTATTTGATTCAGAAATCAAAGAGAAGTTTATAACTCATATATATACAAGACAAGAGGGATAATTATGAAAGTAGTGTTAGCTAAAACTCAAAAAGAAGTAACAGATAATTTCTATGTTAGAGGAATGGTTTTTGTTGTGGAGCAAGAAATAGACTATGAAATAGAATTTGATGGTTTAGATTCCGAGTGCTCTCTTTTTGTTTGTTATAAAGATGGTAAAGCAGTTGGCGCAGCCAGACTTTATAAAAACAAAATCGGAAGAGTAGCTACATTAAAAGACTATCGTAATCAAGGAGTAGCTAAAGCTATTATGAAATATATTGAAGAATATGCTAAATCAATTGGTTTTGAACAATTGAAATTGCATGCTCAATTATATGTAAAAGATGTTTATTTAAAGTGTGGTTATATATCTGTTGGAGAAATATTTCAGGAAGCTGATATTGATCACATTAAAATGATTAAAGAGCTATAATTTATAGTTTTAGGAGTATTAAGATATTATATAAGGGGAAATTAAAATGAAAGAAATCAAAATAGCTGAAGGATTCTATTTATACCAGTTTTCAGAAGAAGAAAATAGAATTTTAGGTCAGAATATTTATGTTTTATATCACGATAAAGAGTGTATTGTCTTTGATGCTGGGTATCAAAGACATATGAAAGAAGTTAAAGAGAAAATAAAAGGCTATGATATTAAGTATGTAATCCTAACTCATTTTCATCCTGATCATTCATATGGTTTATTTGAATTGGATAAACAAACTGTAATTGGTTCAGACGAAGGAATTGAAACACTAAAATTCTTTGAAGCCGATGGAGAAGAATTACTAATACCTTCAATTACAGTTAAAGATAGATTAGATATTGTTTTTCATAATCACCATATTTCACTTGTTAAAAACCCAGGTCATTCAAGGTGTGGGCTATTAATTGAAGTTGATCATAAATATCTCCTTACTGGAGATGAATTTATGACAACAAATGAGGGATTACCGGTTTTACCTTATGTTGCTGATAAAGTTGATACACATATTATGGGATTAAACAATATTATAAACAATTATTCAAAACATACATTTCTACCTGCGCATGGTTCTATAACTTCAGATATTGAAGTCTTGAAATCAAGAGTTAGATATCTAGAATTTGCTAAAAAAAGAATTGTAGATATGGATAAGTTTTATGAACCAGGACAAGTAAGATTTCTAAATGAGAAAGGGCACCGTTTAAATATAAGAAAAGTCTAGTAGATTATTTTTCAGAGAGACAAGGAAGAGGGAATATTATGCATATATTTATTACTGGAGGAACCAGGGGAATAGGCAATGGATTAGTAAGAGAATTTTTGATAAGAGGACATCTTGTTTCTTTTACAGGCACAAGCCAAAAAAACATTGATAATTCCATTAAAGAGCTTAATGGAGATTATAAAGCTTATGTTTGTGATGTAAGAAATAGGAAAAGTATTATAGACGCAATGAATCAAGCGGTTGATTCATTTGGGAATATAGATGTATGGATTAATAATGCAGGAGTAAGTCAAAGTAAACTTGATGTATCCGAGCTAAATGAAGAAGAAATAAAAAGAATAGTTGATATAAACGTTTTAGGAACTATTAGTGGAACAAGCATAGCCCTAAATCAGATGAAGAAACAAGGTTATGGAATCGTGTATAACTTAGAAGGCTTAGGGAGTAATGATATGGTTATCCCTAAAACAGTTATATATGGATCTACTAAAAGACTTATTACATATTTCTGTAAGGGATGTAATAAGGAATTGAAAGATGATAAACGCATATCTGTAGGAACAATTTCACCAGGTATGGTGTTTACAGATTTATTGATGAATGATATGGATGAAGAAAGTCTAAAAGTAGCTAAGATTTTAGGAAATGATGTAAGTTATGTAGCTCCTATAATTGTGAATGGTATTTTAAAAGGCCAAAAGAAAATAAAAGTTCTAACTACCATCAAGATAATTTGGAGATTTATGACTAGCATGTTTAGAAAAAAATAAGGTGTCATTATGAAAATAAAAGTAATAACAGTAGGCAAACTTAAAGAGAAATATCTTATTGATGGTATAAATGAATACATCAAAAGATTGTCTAAATACTGTAAATTAGAACTAATAGAAGTTAAAGATGAAAAAGCTCCAGACAATCTATCTGATAAAGATATTGATATTATTAAGAATGTAGAAGCCAATAGAATTATTAGCAAGATAAATGATGAATACATAATTGCTCTAGCTATTGAAGGAAAAGAGTTATCATCAATAGAATTAGCTAATAAAATGAATGATATCACAAACTATCATTCATCAACTATTTGTTTTATTATTGGTGGATCATTAGGCTTATCACAGAGTGTATTAGATAAGGCAAATTATAAGTTGTCTTTTTCTAGAATGACTTTTCCTCATCAATTAATGAAAATGGTTCTATTAGAACAAATATATCGTTCGTTTAGAATTAACAACAACGAGCCGTATCATAAGTAATTGTAAAACATGTTATAGATATCATAACAAAGAGAAAAATCAATATATTTCTCTTTTGTTTTTACAATTATTTAGGTGTAATTTCTAAATCATTTTAGTGAAAACTAAACTATTGTATGTTTAGGGAATCAACTTTGAGCAGACGCTGGTATCCCCACACATTCACCAAATTTACCCATGACCGAGGAAATTGTAGTGTTTCATATACTACATATATAACCTCGGTTTTTCATTTGGATAAAACAATCAATTCTGTATTAATTTTGATAATACAAACATTATCAAACGTTATTCCAGTAAGGTTGTTTTTTAAAAAAGATATATATTCAATGTTTAGATGAAGTAGAGGTTTTGAAGATATTGGAAATCATATAAGCACAGGCTATATAATTTAATTTGCCAAATGATGTTGAATGTTTTCCTATATGAAGTATAATATTCATATTAAAGATTGCTGAACTTGAGTAAGTTTGCTTTAGACGGAGGATATACATGAAAAAAACATTATTTATTGTGGGGTTAATTCTAACTTCTTTTTTATTGGTTGGCTGCGATTTTTCAAAAGCAACAACAGACACTACAGATATCATAGATACCACAGATACCACAGAGGAAATAACAAGTGAAGTTGTGGTTCCCTTACCTTCAATTGAAATTTCTGGTGAAGGGTTAATAATTGTCGAACAATACACTGACTTTGTTGATCCAGGCGCACAGATAATTGGGGGTTTGGATTTGGATATAACAGTTATAGAAGATGTAGATACTGACATAATTGGTACCTATACCATTACTTATTCAATTGAGTATTTAGGCACTACTTATTCAATTGATAGAACAGTTATTGTTGTTGATTCCATTGAATTTAATCTTGATATTAATATATCGGATATAACTATTACAAATACGGCTGTAAGCTTTACGGTATCACTTGATGATCCGAATGGTGATCTTAGTGATCCAGTTGTTGTATTATATCAAGGAACTACTGTTCTAAGAACCTATCCCATATCAAATGGTGATACAGCTATTATAATTGATACCTTTAGTGCAAATACTAATTATAGAATAGCAATTGAGGGCAGTTATTTAGTTGGTAGTGTTGTTAAATATTTAGATGGCTATGAAGTAACCTTTACTTCACTTAGTGTAGATGCAGTTGCAGAAACACCTACTATGGAAATTGAAAAAATAGAAGCAACTTACGATACGATCACATTTGATATAGAGATCACAGATACAGATTTAGTAGGAGAACTAACAAATATAGAATTCTATCAAGGTATCAAT
>Ga0209345_10006443_pt1 | contig 10630 bp, 6 predicted proteins | sample Cruoilmetagenom7_FD_187294 | JGI IMG/M metagenome (GOLD analysis project Ga0209345, IMG submission 187294) | Oil polluted marine microbial communities from Coal Oil Point, Santa Barbara, California, USA - Sample 7 (SPAdes) (version 2) | ecosystem: Environmental > Aquatic > Marine > Oil seeps ... | reverse complement strand
TATAACACAGAACAGCCATAATGGCAATAGCCTACTTAATCATAACTGACTACTCTAAAAGGGCGAAAAGGGACGGAAAACAGGCAATTCACATTCATTTTCCAGAATATTTGTCGAAAATGGGGTGGAACATCCGATCCAGCATAACGCTATTTCGTACAACTAAAGCTACCTGCCTCCGCGTCCTGCCTGAGTGCTACCCAACTTATGGCTCAATGTTGAATCCAACAGAGATGTGATTTTGAGCGCTATTGACGAAGTGCTAAGAGGAAAGTTTGTGGAGGGCTTTGCGGTCCAGTTTACCGGTCGCGGTGGTGGGCAGGTACTCTACGAACTCCCAAATTTCTGGAACTTTGTAGGCGGCTAGTTTTTCAAGGGCAAATGTGTGGAGTTCATCCTTGGTTGGCGGATAGGAAACGTCCGGTTCAAGCATTACGTATGCTTTGACGATGGCACCCCATTTGGCATCAGGCATGCCGATCACCCCAGCCAGCTTCACTTTGGGGTGCATATCGAGCACGTTTTCTACCTCACCCGGGGCGATGTTAGAGCCACCCCGGATGATAATTTCCTTGATGCGTCCAACGAACCAGTAATAGCCATCCTCATCTCTATATGCAAGGTCACCGGTGTAAAGCCAGCCTTTCTGTAGTGTTTTGCGGGTATTTATCGGATCGTTCCAGTAACCCGCCATGACCGCCTTGCTCTTTACTAGAATCTGCCCGTGCTCTCCCGTGGGAACTTCCTTTCCTTTTGGGTCTACCAGTTTCAGGGTTGTGCCATGTGCAGGTTTACCAATGGAACCTGGCCGTTTTTCGCCGTAGGGTGGATTGGTCGCGTAGCCCTCACATTCGGTCATGCCGCATCCCTCGGTCAGTTCGAAGCCCAGGCGGTTTTTGAAGCGGCGGTAAAGGTCCATGGGCACCTTGTCGCCACCACACAGACAGCATTGCAACGAACTTAAATCCGTTTCATCCAATAGAGGATGATCAAGAATTTCAAGTAGTTCGATAGGCATAAGAAGAATAACGTTGGCTTTGGTTTTCTCCAGCGCTTGCAGGCAGGCTGCCGGATCAAAATCAGGGAGTATTACCAGAGTGCCCCCTTGCCAGGCACAGGGCAGCATTAGTCCAACGGAAGCCGCGGCATGACACAGGTGGGTAACGGCGAGAACGACATCATCCGGTTTAAATTGCCGGCTCGTGACTTGATTAAGCGCACTATTGTAAAGAGAGTAATGAGTATAGGTAACACCTTTGGGCTTATCAGTGGTTCCGGAAGTATAGAAAATGGCTGCGGGGTCATGCGGTTTCACCTCCGGCCATTCAACTTTGGCAGGAGCATTCTCAAGAAAGGCTTGATAGCTTTCAGCCTGACCGTGCGCTCCGCCAACGACTACGATTTTCTCCAGAGTGGGCGTACTTGGGCGTAAGTCGGCAACACAAGTGTAGAACTCAGAATCAACAATCAGCAGCTTGCATCCACAGTGGTTCATAGCGTATTCGGCTTCAGCAGCCTGATAACGCGAATTGAGTGGCACCGCAATCGCACCGAGATAGAAACAAGCAAAATAACTGAAAACGATTTCCGGTTGATTCTTCATAAAAAGAGCCACCCGGTCACCATGCCCGATACCGTGTGCATGCAGAGCCTTGGCCATCTGTTCTACGTTATCCAGATACTCTCGATAATTCCAGTGGAGTTCTTTCCAAACCAAGGCTATTTTGTCGGGTGTTTTCCGGGCCGAGCGTTGAATAATCTCTGGTAAAAGCATTGGCTCTCCTTTCTCTGTCTCCAGAGTTGAACCTTTCAAGAGAGTAAGGCCGGAACTAACTGGGCACCTGTGAATAAGCAGTTGAAAGACTCATTTCTACTGACTTCTTTTGTTTGGGGTATGTAGCAGCTAGAATAAGATATTGCTCAAATCGAACGAATGATTCCATCTTGATTCTGGTCTCATACTTCTTAGCCGAAGGTTTAGACGCCAGCCCAACATCTGCCGCATATCGGCGTTTTCAGCTGAGAAAACCATACCCATTGTATGTAGTCAGCGAAAGTGGGACAGTCTCGCCTTGATAATTAATGGACACTCTACAGGCCGTTGCCCTGCTTCCTGACAGCTCTATTATAATCCCAGATAATGCGTGAAAGGCTCCTTGCTCTTTGAAACTGCTAGGCTAAGGTGTCTCCTTCCAGCTACAATAGCAGCAGATAAGAAAACGCACCAAAAAGGTGCAGGAAAGGAGACTCCATGAACAGGGTAACGGCTAAGGAAAAAGTTGTCAACGATGGTGAGGTTGAGACGAGATTTACTGGCAAAAACCTGACCTCGGTAGGAGGGATAAAGCTCTTTCATAAGTTTACCCAGAGGTTAGGGGTGGAAGAGGCATTGGAACAAAGCATTAAGCTTCCCAGAAGAGATGGCAAGTATAAGACAGGGAGGGTGCTGGTATCGTTTTTGTATGCCCTGGTTTTGGACCTGATTCGCCTTTCGGACACAGCTCGCCTCCAGGCAGATAGAGTATTTCACCGATTAGCGGGCTTTGATGATTATCCTCACCAGAGCACTTTCAGCCGCTTTCTCAAGTTGTTCACCGTGCCCGTGGCTTGAGAAGATAGGGGAGACGAGTGTAAGTCTGCTGGGTAGGGTGAGGGATGATTTCCAGGACTGGACGAGGATAACACTTGATTTCCACTCTCATGTAGAGACAGTGTATGGGAACCAGCAACGGGCCAAAGCGGGCTACAATCCCAAGGAGCCGGGGAGGAAGAGCTTTCATCCTCTTCTTTGCTTCATTGGGGAGACAAGGGATTTTCTCTCGGGTAAGTTTCGCCCTGGCAATAGATATACCGGTCAGGGAGCAGCAGGCGCATCTTTAGGAATGTCTTAGAAGGCTTCCTGGAGAGGTAAAGGGGATTTCCCTCCGAGGAGACTCGGGCTTTTTTGATGACAGGTTCTCGACACTCTTGCCCAGCAACTCTGACACATAATGTGAGAGTTCTCCACCTAAAGGTCATATCAGCTTTGAGGCTACATTAGATATTTTCCTGTTTATAGTCTTCCGCATAACTTTGATTCCCCTCCCTTGAAGGGAGAGGTTAGCTGAGGGTGAATCTCCCCCTTCGTCTAACTCCTTCCCACCCGGGGAGGGAGAAGGATAGAGAATTCTGCGATTAACTACAGGATACATAGTGAAAAAAGAGAAATTCAAGATCTCGTACGTAATATATCGCCCTGAGCAGACTTGACTTTGTTGGGAATAGTGGGCTAGAATTCCCCCAGATTAGCGATAAATTAGGCAGCAGATGTGCCTATGATGCAGGTGTTTGTCGAATGACTAGAGTGGAGAAGGGCAAAATACTAAAGATCGGAAAGAAAGGAGGTAGTCTGAGATGTCAAAAGTGCTGTAGCTGCAGGTTATCAGCTTAGGTAGTTTGGCAAGCAGGTGATAAAAGAAGGAAAAGGTGAAAAATCTCGATAGGATAGGAGGTATTAGAGGAAAAAAGACGGGAGGGTGGGGGAATTTTATTTAAGGAGAGCGGAAAAATGCAGAAAGGATTAAAGAAGATCGGAGTAACTCTTGTAGCAGTGGGGGTGTGTCTCGCACTCTTACTTACAGCAGCTATTCCAGTCTGTGAGGCAAAACCAGCCGAGGAAAACGAGGTGAAGATAGGGCTCATAGGTGCATTTACTGGAGCGCTAGCTAGCATAGCTGTTCCTGTACATGAAGGAACTATTGATTACATAAGATATCTAAACGAACAGGGTGGCATCAATGGGATCAAGGTGAAACTTGAGTGGGCAGATTATGGAAGTGCAGCCCCTAGAACTATTCCTATTCATAAGCGGATGGCAGCAGCCGGGATAGTCCTAGAAATATACATAGAAGAAGGGGCAGCAAGGGCAACATTACCCCGGATGATAAGAGACGAAATACCAGGCTTATATATAGCAGGTAGTGTTTCACCTCTCTTAGAAACGGAGCCGCTGTGGGTCATTGGCTCTGGCACTGAGGCCGAGAACATATTTAGTTGCGCTGTAGAATGCCTCATGAAGCCAAACTGGACTGAGGAACGCCCGCTCAGAATAGGGTATTTTCATGCTGATCAGCCTTTACTCAATGAGGCCTGGAACAATATAGGCCCATACTTGAAGGAAATAGGAGTAGAGCCTGTTGGCGATGAGAAGACGCACATAGTGGGAGTTATCGATACAAGCACTGAGTGGCTTAGGCTAGCAGGTAAAAAGCCCGACTGGGTTATAGTCTCACAGTATGGTGGTACCCTAGTAGTGGTAGCAAAGGATGCCGCCAGACTAGAAATTCAAAGAAAAGGGATAAACCTTATGGCAGATCCGATATCGCTGGAGGAAAAGGCTATAAAGATAGTCGGGAAAGCAGCTGAAGGATGGTACAGGATGTGTTATGAGCCAACTCCGGTTACCTATCCGCCTGCCGCTTACCCCATGATGGGAACTGTCTTAGAGGTAGCCAAAAGGTATCGTGGCTTCGAACCGGAAGATGTGGGTATAGCATATATTAGAGGGTGGATCTCGGGTGCAGTTGCGGTTGAGGGTGTGAGGTTAGCTATAGAGGAGGTAGGACTTGAGAATTTAACTGGGCGTGCAGTTAGGGATGCTCTGCTTAGAATAAAGGATTTCGACACTGGGTTAAGTCCGATTCCAATAATAGTCACCAAAGACAAGCCATATTTTAATGATTTCGCCTATTTTGTTCTCATTGAGGGAGGTAAGTTTGTCCGTATAACTGATTTTATGGAAATGTCCCGTATCTTCTACCATGTTGTGATTGCTGGAGAATCTCATACCAAACGCTTTTAAATGCTCAGCATGGCAGAGTAGTGCTATGTGAAGAAATGAAGGTAAACCTATAAGGAGTGATTACTTTGTACTGGGCCTAGGTTTTCACCGTCTCATCTATGAGGGAGTAGGTATGAAATAGCTAGAGTAAAAAGGATAAGGGACTAGAAATCAAAAGAAAGGAGGTCATCCAAATGTTAGATATGTTTAACAGGCTCAAGAGTTTCAGCCTAGTAGCTGTCTCAGTAGGGTTAGTCGCAGCACTACTCCTGGGCTCAGCAGTCCCCGCTAAGGCAGCCGGGGAAAGGGCGGTAAAGATAGGGTTTAACTGCGCATTCACTGGGGTGCTCGCTACCGAGACCGTTTCTGGGCATGAGGCGCAGATTGACTACGTAAAATGGGTAAACGAGCACGGTGGCATTGATGGCATCAGGGTGCAGGCTAGGTGGGAAGATTACGGAAGTTTGGGCTCTAGGGCTATCACTACTTACAAGAGGTTGGTAGAATGGGGCGCGCTGGTAACAACCAATTTTCTGGACACAGCCATGTCGGCACCTCGGCATAAAAGGGATAAAATATCAGGTGTTTATATGCCGGGGGCTGTATCCTCTGTCTTAGTAACGGAGCCACCATGGATTATTGGCTCTGGCTCTGAGGCTGAGAATTATGCCGTGTCATGGATAGAGTGGTTTCTAGAGGACTGGACCGAAGACCACCCACTTAGGTGGGGAGCGATGTGCGCTGATTTGCCTGCCCCCAGGGATATCCAGATAAACTCAGTCCCATACGTACTGGAAAGGGCGGGAGGAAGAGTCGAGTATGTTGGTTATGAGGTTATCCCTTACGCAGGAGTTATTGATACGACTACTGAGTGGCTCAGGTTAGCTGCGAAGAGGCCTGACTGGATAACTGTGTCTCACTACGGTGGATCCATGGTGACGATCGTGAAGGATGCAGCCAGGCTAGGGATCCAAGAAAAAGGGATAAAGCTTTTAGCCGATCACGCCACGCTAGAGGAATCAATCTTGCGCATAGTCGGAAAGGCTGGTGAAGGTTGGTATAGGAGCACACTGGATCCACTTTCAAGTATGGCTGAGCTGTCTGGAATGAAGTGCATTTTGGAGGCAGCCAAGAAGTATCGCGGCCGGGAACCAGAAGATGTTACCATACCATACACTAAGGGATGGGTGGGGACTGCAATTGCGCTTGAAGGCATAAGGCTGGCTATAGAGGAAGTAGGCTTTGAGAATTTGACTGGGGAAGCTGTCAGGGAGGGTCTCTTCAGTATAAGGGATTTTGACCTCGGCCTAGGCCCTCCATTTATCATAACTGAAGATAAGCCATACTATAACGACTACTGGTACCCAGCTCATATTGAGAAAGGTAGGATCGTGCCCCTTACAGATTGGAGGAGGGTCAGCCGCGTTGCCCATTATGTTCTTGTCAATGGCGAGGTGCGCACCGAGCACCTCTAGGTGCTCAGCATGGTAGGGTAATACTATGTGAAGAAATAAAGGCAAATCTATAGCTGATGGTGAATTTCCCCCCTAGCTCCCTCTAAGGAATTTTGGGATGAACTATAAGATATATTAGTGAAAAAAGAGAAATGCAAGATCCCACAGGTGATATATTACCCTAAGCAGCCCTGAGCAAATTTGACTTTGTTATGAAGAGGATGCTAAAGTTTCCCTAAAGTTAGTGATAAATTAGCAGGAAGTGGCTTATGGTGCAGATACCTATAAAAATGGTTAGAGCAGAGAAGGCCAAAATACTAAAAGTCGAATAAGGGGGAAGTAGTCTGAAATGGCAAAGATGCTTAAGCACATCAAGAGCTTTGGCCTAGCAGCTGTCTCAGTAGGGTTAGCCTTGGCATTACTACTGAGCTCAGCAGTCCCCGCTAAGGCAGCCGAGGAGAGGGCGGTAAAGATAGGATTGCATGGAGCCTTCACTGGGCCTCTAGCTAGCTCTGGGGTTTTCTTTGGTGAGGGAGCTTTAGATTATGTAAGGCATTTGAATGAGGTGCAAGGGGGCATCGATGGGGTTAGAGTTGAAATACCTTGGGAGGATACCAAAGCACTGGTAGCTCAATCAATGAGCGCCCATAAGAGGTTTAAGGAGAAAGGGGTGGTGGCGGAGTTAATCGTAGAGACTGGCCCCTGTGAGGTGCTAGCCCCAATAGCACAGCGGGATAAAACACCGATACTATATGAGGGGGGTCCAAGCGAAGGGATGTTAACCTCGCCTCTTAGGTGGGTTTTCGGCATAGTGTTTAGTGTAGATGCATGGGGGACGGCTTGTGCGCACTGGATTAAGGATAAAGTTTGGGCTGAAGAACGTCCCCCCAGGATAGGGATAGTAATATTTGATGTAGCCGCTGTGCACTCGGTAATGGAGGGAGTCAAGCGCTATGCCGATGAGTTGGGGTATGAGTTTATTGGTTACGAGACAGTGCCGCTGCTTGCTCCTATCGATACTACAGTTGAGTGGCTTAGGATGGCAGCCAGAGAACCAGATTGGGTTATTATTGCTTGCTATGCCTCATCACTGGTAACAGTGGTAAAGGATGCTGCTAGGCTAGAAATCGCGAAAAAAGGGATAGGGCTGATTACTTCCCCGGCTGCTTTGGATGAAGTGATGGTACGTATAATTGGGAATGATAGTGAGGGCCTTTATTCTTCGCAATGTTATCCGTCCCCTACAGTAGAGACAGAGCTACCGGAGATGAAGGTGCTTCTTGAAGCTGCTAAGAAATATCGCGGCTATGAGCCAGAAAAGATGACGACGTGGTACGTTGTAGGATGGACTAACGCCATGGTTGCAGTCGAAGCTATAAGATTAGCTATAGAAAAGGTGGGAATTGAGAACCTGAGCGGGCAATCTGTTAGGGATGCCTTGGCAAGCATCAAAGACTTTGACACTGGGCTGCTGCCTCCAGGGAGTATGAGTGACGATAAGCCTTGGCTTTCAGACTATTTCCGGGTATATCAGGTTAAGCAAGGTAAGTTTGTGTCTGCCACTGAGTGGATTAAAACACCAGTGCTTTGGCCTTGGGAATAACCATTCGCTGCTTGGACCATGATTGCTGTCTTGGGCCAAAGATGGGGTTGATTGTAAATGTGGCTGGGTGTCAAGGAAGTAAAGCGCAGGAGGGTGTCCGATGGAAGAAAAAAAGAGGAGGATAGTTAAGCTTGGCCGTTCAGAGATTGATATCAGCACAGTGACTCGTGACCCTCGCGGAGTAGAGGATATTGTGGTCGAGGCGATAGAGACCGATTGGGGGGAGGGCCAGTATATTCAGTTTGACGAAAGATTGTTCCCCTTTGCTGATGCTGCCGATATCGCGGAGTGGGATAATTACTTAACCAATCAATATCCCCCCCTATATACCGAGCCCCAAGAGATCTGCGCTGATTGCCACATGGGCCCTTGCAACCTAAAGGAGAAAAGGGGCAAATGCGGGTTGGAATTTGAGCCTTATCAGGGCAAGCTCAACCTACGAGCGGTATGTAGAGGTTGCCTCATCCAGATAATGGACAGTCGCGAGGTAGTAAATTATGCCATCAAGATATTTGGCAAAGATAAATCTATTAGCTGGGGTATACTTCAAGATAGAGCCGATGTATGCCATCTTCATTTGGTTACTGGTATATTCGCCAAAAATCTGGCCGACATGGACAGAGCCCAATCTTATGTTGAGGAGCAGTTGAATAAACTCTTAGTGGCCAGTATTCAAGGCACGGGGAGTGTGGCTGACTTTGAGGAGATGGCTTTCCATGCCGGCTCAGTGTTGCTTGTGGCTCAAGATGTGGCTGAGCTGGTGAAGATGAATTGCTTTGGCTTATCTAATGCCTCTAACTATGATATAAATGAGCTTGAAGATTACCCTTGGATGGTAAACGGTGGCTTAGGCAGCCTGGAGCCTGGCAAGCCGGCGATCTGCTTTGTGGGGGATAACTTTCTCCCCGGCTGGGTGGCAGCGAACTATCTTAAGGATAAGGGACTTACCGAGCAAATAGAGATTTGTGGCATTGGTCCAGCGGGTGATGATATTGCCCGATTTTATGATCGGTGTCGAGTTATCACTGGGATGGTCAAGGCAAGTAAGGCAATCAGGAGTGGTATTGCCGATGTCATTGTAGGCAGTAGTTCTTGTCTACAGTTTGACATTCTGGCTGATGCCCAGAGTGTAGACAGCCGACTCATCTGGATAAGCAAAGAGAGGAATGTGGGCTTACCCGATAGGACAGATGACCCGGTGAATAAAATTGTCGAGGACTTAATTGCTGGAGTGCCTGGGGCGTGGATCAGGGATTGTGAGAAGGCAGGGGAGGTAGCAGTAAAGGCAGCCCAGGGGATAAAGCGAAAGCCGGTAAGTGCCTATCTTCTCTCCGAAGATGAGGCGAAAAAAGAGGCGAAGAAGTGTCGTGAGAATTGTGATCTTTGCTTTAATTCTTGTCCGAATAGTCTGATGATTGGCAGAGGCTTAAGGAAAGTGGCCCAAGAGGGGCTGGGGGCACTCAGCAAAGTAGAGGAAGGGTGTCATTTTTGTGGTAAGTGTGAAGAGGTATGCCCGGAGAACATCAGAATACTTGATCTGATCATCGCTGCCCAGGGGAAGCGAGCGCCCGAGGATAAGTTTGTGATGAGAGCAGGAAGAGGCCCGGCATGTAGGGAGGAATCAATGGGAGGAGCTTATGGTATATTAGCTAATGCTCCTGGTTGGTTTCATGTTATGGGTTGTGGCGATGCTAAAACTGTAGAGGATATTGGCTGGATCGCTGAAAAGCTAGCTGACTATGGCTGTATTGTCCATGTTGCTGGCTGCGCTGCTAGCGAAATTGCCCGATATTTCGATGAGAAGGAGGGGAAATTCATCTTCGAGACGCATGGCGGCGGGGTTGCGGCAAGGTGCATAGTAAATCATGGGGGATGCTCTGCGTGCGCTCATATTCTCGACCAAACGATGAAGTGGCCTCGCACGGGCACGGGTATCTCTTGTTATGCTAACTATGCTCGCATAGCAGATGTCTCCCATAATCTCATTTCGCAAACTCTGATCGTCTGGGGTGCTCTTCCCGAGAGGATGCAGGCCATAGTAACAGCTTGGACTCGGGCCGGTCAGGCAGTTGTCATTGGCCCGGCCTCTGCCTTTGGCTGGAAGCACTTCCTATTGGGAAATAAATGGGATTGGGAAAAGTGGTGGTCATACTTAATGAGTAATTTTGAAGAGTTGAAGGCAGGTGATAAGAGGATGCACGAGCCAGCACCGAAGCACATGATTATCCCGGTGGAGACTAAGGAGGAAGCAATAAACGCAGCTCTATGCGTGCAAAACAGGCCGGCTGGCGCTTGGGATGGGCGGCAGCAAAGTTTAGACGCCTATATAGAAGAATCTTTTAAAGCATTTGGTGAATATCCTGATGATTGGCATGTGCTTGTCAGGCATGATCTTGATCTGCCTCAGAGACGCAAAGGGACTATGATTAAGAAGCTACGGGAAGAGCAGGGATGGGAGATAGATCGGATGACGGTAAAAAAGCAAAAGTTACCTGATGGTAGGCTGGTATCTAGGGAAGAGTTTACTAGTGAATTCGGCATGGTGAGATATTTTCCTACAAAGTTCCCTAGAGGAGTGTCTAAAGGTTTGTATTTTAGGACGGGAGGTAAAAGACCAGAGAAGGTATAAAGGTTAAATTGCGGTGGTTTTTCATCACTCGAGATACCACCGGCCATAGCTTGCCAGGTGGCAAGAATATGGTGCTGCGAATTTGACATAAAGGTGAATTTCCCATCTTCTTTCCTAAAGCGGGG
>Ga0209345_10006442_pt1 | contig 10632 bp, 13 predicted proteins | sample Cruoilmetagenom7_FD_187294 | JGI IMG/M metagenome (GOLD analysis project Ga0209345, IMG submission 187294) | Oil polluted marine microbial communities from Coal Oil Point, Santa Barbara, California, USA - Sample 7 (SPAdes) (version 2) | ecosystem: Environmental > Aquatic > Marine > Oil seeps ... | reverse complement strand
GAGGCGTTGGCGCAGGGAGGCGAATGGTTCTGGCTCGGTGGGCGCATGTGGCGGGGTTTGAATTGTGTAATCCCACCAGCCGACATCATGCCAATCGCCTGACTTGAAACCAACATTGCGGTAGATGCCGACGGGTTTGAAGCCCAAACTCTCGTGTAGCCCGACACTGGCTGGATTTGGCAGCGTGATGCCGGAATAGGCATTTGTCACGCCTTGCTGTCTGAGAATATCAAATAGGCTCAGGTAAAGCTGTCTGGCGACGCCTCGGCGACGTGCTTGCGGGCCGACATAGACGCTAACCTCACATGACCAGCAATAGGCGCGCCGCGAACGGTGCGGGCTTGCATAGGCGTAGGCGACGGCTTGATTGTCCATCTCCCACACCAGCCAAGGATGGGTTTCGAGTAGCGTTTCGATCCGCCGCGCCATTTCGGCCGCATTGGGGGCTGCCGTCTCGAAAGACACGGGTGAGCCCTCAACACTCGGCGCGTAAATATCCGCAAGATTGGCGGCGTCGCTCGCCCGCGCGATCCGAATACTCATGTCATCATCCTGGTGGACCTAGTCATCGCCCGCGCCGCCCTGAATTACACGGAACGTGGGGCGACCTTTTTTGCGTGGCGGTGTGTCATCGGGCGGCGGGGTAAGCTCGCTGGCTTTGACCAGTTTGGGTTTACTGGGTTTCTTGGGCGGCGGCGGTGGAGCGTCCTCGACCTCGTGGATTTGACGAACCCGCGCTTTGCTTGCGCCGCCTAAAGGCTTGCGCTGCTTGAAGCCGGATTTGCCTTTGCCGCGCGCCTTCTTGTCAATCTCTCGCAGTTTTACCGATTGCAGAGCCGACAGGGGTTCATCTCGACCGCCCTTTTCAGGATCCGCGAACGCTGAGCCATAGGTCTCGATCCGTTCTTCGACCTCTTCGAGAAACTGCTTTTCCCAATCTGAGAGCTCGGGCCCCAATCCTTGTTCAGCGAGCTGCGCGGCCTTGCGGAGCTTCCGCAGGGCCTTTCGTTTTTTTCGCTCATCAATCTCGCGGGGCATTTGAGCAGTTTACCGGAAACTGGCTTTGGAAAGCAACTCGGCGCGTTGCCGGTGGGCGGCAGGGCGATCTATCTAGTCGAGCTCGCCGAGCGCATCTAAGTAGACTTCAAGTAATGCTTCCTGCTCCTGACGTTCCTGGCGATCTTGCTTGCGGAGCTTGATCACGGTGCGGAGCGCTTTGACGTCATAGCCGACCGCTTTTGCCTCGCCATAGACTTCCTTTATTTGTTCCGAGACTTCTTTCTTTTCCTCTTCAAGGCGCTCGATCCGTTCAACGGTGAGGCGCAGACGATCGCGCGCGGCTTCAGTGAGGTTATCAGATTGTGCGTCGTCCATGGGGGCTCCTAGAGGATGATTCAGATAGGTTAAGCGCTGGCTTCTAGGCCGGATTGGTAAACGAATCGAGAGCTATTTTGACGAAGTGGTGATACAAATGTGAGTCGGCTTCTGGCCGCGTAAATGTTAGCTAGGCGATATGATGAAAAACCCAACGTCCAGCTTTTCCCGCCGATCCGTTCTGATGGTTGCCCCAATGGTCGTGGCCGCAGCCTGTTCACGTGGCTCCGTTTCTGGCCCCGCCTTTGCCGATACCGCCGACCAGTCGTTTTCTGATGATCAATGGCGTCAGCTGAGCGATGCAGATTGGAAGTTGCGGCTTGAGCCAAAAGCCTTCCAAGTGTTGCGAAAAGACGCCACTGAACGCGCCTTTTCATCCGAACTGGAAACCGAAAAACGCCAGGGCACCTACCATTGTGCCGGGTGTGACCTCGCCTTGTTCGACAGCGCCACTAAGTTTGATAGCGGCACGGGCTGGCCAAGCTTTTATGATGTGGTCAGCGGCGCAGTTGGCACCAAGCCGGACAATAAGCTCTGGATGACACGAACCGAGTATCATTGTGCCCGTTGCGGCGGGCATCAGGGCCACGTGTTCAATGACGGCCCGGCACCAACGGGCCTGCGTTATTGCAACAATGGCGTGGCATTGAGCTTTAAGCCAGCCTAGCTTTTCTTCTTGTCGGCTGAAAACATGTCGAGCTGATTAGGATCAGCGGGCAGGGCTTTGCGCTTTGACCCGCGATGCTTGAAATACAGGTCGTCGGTGTGATCTTCCCGCACTTTTGCTTTGGGTTCTGGCTTTGGGGCCACCGCTTTTTTGGCCACAAGCTTCCAATAGGTCACCGCTAGAACCGGGTTGCCGCCCGCATCTTCATAATGCTGCAAAAACCCTTCGCCGGGGCCACTATCGGCGCTTTTCAGAAGGCCCGGAATGTCTTTCGCTTTCGGGGTTAGCCATTCGGTTTCCAGAGCCTTGATGGTCGCCCCATCAGATGCGGCCTGCGCCTCACCGCGTGTGCGTGCAGCCTTTTCCGCTTTCAGCACAGCGTCGCGGGCGGTTTTTGCGATGGGGTAGGAATGGCTCATGGTCAGGCAGCTAGGGTTAGAGGGGCGTCGAGTCTATAGACGATTGTCACGGCGAGGTGGCTTGATGCAGCCGGGCCGCGGCAAGCCGGGCAAATCGCAGGGTGACCGCCTTGCGCCGGGCCGCTACGAGTTTGGTTTCATCTGGTTCGCGCAAGATCGCGCCGCCAAAGGCATCCGCAATGATCAAGCCGGTGTCGCTGGGGATCAGATCTTGCGGAAAATCATGCCCGACCGCGAAGTAGAACAGGTCGCAATAGGGGCGGTATTCCGGCCATTTTGCATCGCTTTTAAAGTCAGCAATGGAGGACTTTATCTCAACGATAATGATCCTACCGTCCGCGCCGATGGCGGTGACATCGGCGCGTCGACTATTGGCGAGTGTCATTTCCGTCAGACCCGAAAACCCATGATGTGACAGGAGGCGCAAAACGCCGCGTGCAATCTGTGCTGCACCGGGGGAGAGTAGGCTTTCAGGGTCGTTCGGGATTATACTTGCACTGTCAGTCATCGACACAGGATTCCATGTTCATGTGATGTTCCAGTCTAGGGGCTGCGAAGACAAGGTCAACGAAAAAGCCCCGGACCATGGCCCGGCGTATAAAGATATCCGAAATTAGATTAGTGGGCCCGTACCGATTGAGGTGTGGGCCCTTTTTCTCGGTGTGTTTCGGTGAATGCTACATTCCTATACGGCGGCGCAAACCATTACCGTGGTACGGCCGCTATGACGCCGGAAGGGGGCTTCAGCTCCGAGACGTTCGAGGACGCAGAGACACTCCGATGCACCTCCGTTCAAAGAGCATAGAGTGGCCACTGCGGTGATGCCCCAAAAAGACTGCGTCCGACATCTGCAAGCATCGACGGTTGGGCGACAATATGCCGAAACATCGCCTGTAGGTCTCGGTTTCGCTTTTCCAGTGGAGAGGAAACATAAAGCGCCTTGGTTCCACCGAGTGCATGTAGATCATTCATCGCATGTCTTGCGACGCTCATCGCGTGCATCGACATGGCATAGAGAGATGTGATTGACGCTTCTCCGGCGTCTTCCCCCCGGCCCGCAGACGTCCATAGCTGGTCAGCAGACGCGTGTAGGCCCAAGCGAGCGCTCGATAAGGCGGCCCAATGGGTTGCGATCTTGGTTAGAGCGTCTGGTCGATCGCGCATATCTGGCATCGGGCCGGGCGTGATTTCATCGCGTCCACGCTGCAGAATATGATCGCAGGCCGTTTGCGAAACGCCCAATGCTTGAGCGGCAAAGATTGCGGTGACCGCCGCCATGATAGGTACGCGGTCAATCGCCTCTCTCGGCGTATGCTGATCGCTGATCTCAAAAACGCGATGAGCCGGAATTGTAACTTCCTCTATTCGCAAATCATGGCTTCCCGTACCGCGGAGCCCGCTCGCATTCCAGGTATCGATAATTTCGAGTTGATCCCTCGGAACAGCAATTACCGGCATACGAGGCATTCCCGACGTGGCCATAATCGGTTCGCCTCCGTCCATCGCCACGCATGTTAAGAACGCCCAGTCCGCATGATTGCATCCCGAAACAAGTGTCCAACACCCCCGCGCCACATATCCATCCGGCGATGCTTCAATAGTCCCCATTGGGCGGGTCGATTGGCAAAAAAGGAATTGATCGTCCCCGAATACTTCACGTCTCAGAGTGGGGGTCATGAACCGCGAGAAAAAGGTCACAAGACCTGAGTTCCACAACACCCAAGAAACCGCAGCATCTTCGCATGCGAGCCGTTCATAAACCATCAAAGTCTCGATGAGCGGTGTGCCTTCTCCACCGTCCGCTTTGGCCAAAGCCATCCGTCCGAGCGGGGTCTTTCGCAGCGCTTGAATCACGGGACTAGCGATATTTCGTTCCACGTCGCTGCGCTCACAATGCGCTCGGATGATAGGTGCTAATTGGTTCGCGATCTCCAAGTTGTTCGACATTTCCTCGCCTCCGTCTGTGTGTGCCGAGCATGGTTCAAGCGCAGTTTCAATTCCACTAGTATTTTCGAAGTTGATTGTGTTCCCGAGATCGCGGACATTGGGGCTATGACAAAACCTTATGGACAATATTGTCCCGTCGCACTGGCAACCGAAATTCTTGGAGAACGCTGGACCATCTTGGTCGTGATGGTGTTGGCGGACGGATTTGGCAGGTTCAATGAGATACAACGCGCATTGCCGCGCATCTCAGCCTCAACGCTGGCCCAGCGACTTCGGTCACTGCAGGCGGCCGGAGTTATTGAACGGCGCCCCGGCGAGCAAGGTGAAAAGTGGCACTATTACCTAACAGAGGCGGGGGCTGAGCTTGGCGAGATCGTTTATTCAATCGGCACATGGGGGCATCGATGGGGGCGTGATTTAGCAACTGATGATCTTGATCCCGAGCATCTGATCTGGAGCATGCATATGCGAATGAATTTGGAGATCATGCCTGACGGTCGCACAACAATCGCGTTCGAGTTTTCCGATCAACCGCAGAACAAGCGCTACTTCTGGATTGTTGTGAACGATGGTGTCGCCGACGCTTGTCTAAAGCATCCAGGATTCGACGAAGACGTTCGTGTTATCTCAAAACTACAGCCTTTTACCGATGCGTGGCGCGGTTTTAGTTCACTTCATGATGAGGTGAGATCGGGCCGAATTCTTGTGAAAGGCCCGTCCAAATTGGCAAAGGCATTTCCGGACTGGCTTCTCCTTAGCATGTTGGCTCGAGAGGAGCGCCGCAGACCTGGGCGAGAACGGTCACTTCAATCGCGCACACGGAAATCGGATTGATCAATCGGCAACTTGGCAATGCCCGCTTTGACGCCGAAAGCAGTCACTAGGTTTGCCAAAAAAAGCCCCGGACCATGGCCCGGGGCTTTGAAAGCAGAAAATCTTGCGATTAGTCGTTCGACATGAGCGCCAGGATGAACTGGAACATATTCACAAAATTCAGGTACAGGCTAAGCGCGCCATAAGTGGTCGCTACCGACACTGCGCGTGCATTGCCGCCGATCCGGAAATACATTTCCTTCAGGCGCTGCGTATCATAGGCCGTTAAGCCGGCGAAAACGAGCAGCCCGATGACAGAGATTGCCAAGCTGAGCATGCTTGATGCGATGAACATGTTGATGACCATGGCGACAATTACGCCAATCAAAGCCATAAACAGGAAGACACCCCAGCCGGACAGGTCACGCTTGGTTGTGTAACCCCAAAGCGAAAGCGCTCCGAAAGAAATCGCAGTTGTCATGAAGGCTTTGGCAACAAGCATCATACCGCCCGGCTGTCCGGCATAGACATAGACAATCGCACCCATGCCAACCCCAATGAGGGATACAACCGACCAATAGACCAAGTTGGCGGCTATCGGGGACGGGTTTTTCATGACTAGGCCCGACAGAAGTAGAATGCCGATTGGGCCGAACATAACAATGTAAGCCAATGGTGGGGTCAGCAATGTCATTGTGAGTTGCGTATTTGTACCAACGGCAAATGCCAGGATCGCAGAGAGTGCGAGGCCGAGGGCCATTTTATTGTACACACCGAGCATGAAGCCGCGAAGGCCCGCATTTACCGATGTATCCATCTCACGGCTTGCTGAGCCGTAAGCCTGATTGAAATCGTTCATAATCTTCCTCTTTGAAAAGAGCCCGCACAATAGCGCGCGGATTGGCACCAATATGAGGCATGATTTACTGATTTTCAAGACAAACCGGACTGGCGGAGCGCCTGCGCGCACCCTAAGCATCCACGCGGATACAGTTAGGAAACGAAAAATAATGGCAATTGTAAAACGTAAACTCGGGCGGACGGATTTGATGGTCACGTCATGCTGCCTTGGAACGATGACATGGGGACAGCAAAATACCGAGGCCGAAGGCCATGCTCAAATGGACTATGCGATGGATCGCGGCGTAGACTTTTGGGATACAGCGGAAATGTATGCGGTGCCGCCAAGGGCGGAAACACAGGGATCAACAGAGCGTATTATTGGTAGCTGGTTCAAGAAGACGGGTCGCCGTAAAGATGTGATCTTGGCCAGCAAGGTTTCTGGTCGATCCCTGATGACCTGGACCCGCGATGGTGAGGTTGAATCAACCCGGCAAACGAAAGCGCAGATCGACGAGGCCCTTAGCAAGAGTCTGGAGCGCTTGCAGACAGATTACATTGACCTCTACCAGTTGCACTGGCCGGACCGCCCGCTGGGATTGTTTGGCGCAAAAATGGATGCAGCGGCATACGCTGCCGAATATGAGGCGTTCGAAGACATTCTTGGACATCTGGATACGCACGTCAAAGCGGGCCGAATTCGCCATGTCGGACTGTCAAACGAGGCCCCTTACGGCGTGATGCGGTTTCTGGCTGAAAGCGCTGCAAGAGATCTGCCGCGTATGGCGTCCATCCAAAATGCCTACAACCTCGTGAATCGTACATTCGAGGATGGGGGATTGGAAGAGATATGCGTGCGCGAAGATGTTGGTCTTCTGGCCTATTCGCCGCTTGCCCAAGGATATCTTACCGGAAAATATCGCAATGGGGCCTTGCCGGAAGGGTCGCGCAAGCAATTGTTCAATCGATTGCAGCGTTACGAATCACCGGCCGCTGATCGGGCCATTGAGTCTTACCTCGAACTTGCGAGCCAAGTTGGTGTTGATCCGGCCCAACTCGCCATCAAGTTTTGCGATACACGTCACTTTATGGCGTCGACGATTATCGGCGCGACCACAATGGAGCAACTTGCAACCTGTATAGACGCCTTCGATTTGGACTGGACAGACGATATTGAGGCCGAGGTCAATCGGCTGCATCGTGAGCAACCATCGCCCTGTCCGTAGGAATCGCATGCTGTTGGGAAATTGACATTCCGGGCTTCTGCTTGCAGCATTCACCCCAGCTGTAGGAATATTTACAGACCGCAGCCAAACATAAAAGGGGAACTAAATGGCAGACGCCTCAAAGTACGAAGAAAACATCAAGAAATACGCAAGCGGCTATAATCAAGCCGCGGCTGAGAAAATTGTTGGGCATCTGGGGATTGCCTTAAGAAACCGCGATAGCTCACTTGTTTCATGTTCTGATGAAACAGAGTTGCAGCGCGTTCGCGAGAAGTGGTGCCGCGGCAAGCTCGCACTGGCTCAGTCGAATGATGATCTCGATGCGGCGATTGCAAAAGTGTGTGAAAAACTGAGCGCCGAAGGGGGCAATAAGGGCCGGGTGACGTTTTACTATCTATTGGCGGAGCACTTTGGTAAGCTGGGCAACCTGGCTGGCTAAGCCGGTCTGACGAATGCAAATCGAAAACCCGGCTGTTTCGGTCGGGTTTTTTTGTGGGATAAAACTATGCACCGTATCTTTGCCGCGCTGCCCGTTCCAGAAGAGGTGTCGAGCCGACTGATCCCCTTGCGTGCGGACCTGCATGGTGCACGTTGGCGGCGGCCGGATCAGTTTCACATCACGCTGCAGTTTTACGGCGCTGTGGCGCTGGACGTCGCCGAAGAGATTGCCAATGCGTTGGAGCGTATAGAGGCGACCGGTTTTGAGCTGTCGCTTGAAGGCGTAGGCTGGTTCGGTCGCAAGGAACCGCATTCGGTCTATGCACGAATTGCCGACACAGCAGCGCTGACCAATCTGGCCGAAAGGTGCAGGAAAATCGCCGCACAAGTCGGCGTCAAGCTCGATGCAAAGCCCTTCAAGCCGCACATAACCTTGGCCTATTGTAAAGATACGCCGCTCGCGGATGTGATGGCGTGGAGCGAGGATTTTCAGGTCTTGCGATCCGCTCCGTTCCACGTGGACGCGTTTAACTTGTATGAGAGTTTCACCGCGGTGGGGCGACCTAGCCGGTATCAGACCCAAGCCAGCTATCCGTTGAAATAGTCATTCGAGGTTATGTGGCGACGCATAGTTCCTGATCTGCTATCACGATTGATGAAGACAATGGAGAGCATCGTTATGTCGGGCACTAGAGATTATAATGGCATTGAGTTGGACCAAGCGGGTCGGGGCCGAATCTATGGCTCAATCACAGAGACGATCGGCAATACGCCGCTTGTCCGTGTCCCCCGCCTGTCTGCCGAAGAAGGGTTAGAGGCTGATCTGCTTTTGAAGCTGGAGTTCTTTAACCCGCTTGCCAGTGTCAAAGACCGCATTGCGATTGGCATGATTTCAGATTTGGAAATGCGTGGGTCATTGAAGCCCGGGATGACCCTGGTGGAGCCGACGTCCGGCAATACTGGGATTGGGCTGGCCTTTGTCGCCGCATCCCGTGGATATCGCCTAGTTTTGACGATGCCGGAATCGATGTCGATTGAGCGCCGTAAAATGTTGGCAATGCTTGGTGCAGAACTGCATCTGACGCCGAAGGAGGAGGGTTTGAACGGCGCTTTGAAGAAGGCTGACGAATTGCTCGACTCTATCGAGGGGGCCATCATGCCAAGCCAGTTCAATAACCCGGCCAATCCCGCCATCCATGAAGCGACCACAGCGCTTGAAATCTGGAACGATACGGGTGGCCGCGTGGACGCAGTCGTTTCTGGCGTTGGAACGGGAGGGACGTTTTCTGGTTGCGCACGCATGCTTAAGGAAAAGAATGCTGACCTGAAGATGATCGCGGTTGAACCAGAAGGTAGCCCGGTACTCGGCGGTGGCGAACCTGGCCCGCATATGATTCAAGGCATCGGGCCGGGGTTTGTTCCCGGGAATATGGACCTCTCGCTGATGGATGAAGCGATCAAAGTCTCGAACGATGAAGCTATGGCAAGCTCTCGTCGATTGGCTCAGACAGAGGGTATTCCAGCAGGAATTTCATCTGGCGCGGCTCTGTGCGCAGCGCTTCGCGTGGCCAAACGGGCCGATATGAAGGGCAAGACGATTGTCGCCATCATCCCGTCATTTGCAGAACGCTACCTCTCAACCGCGTTGTTTGACGGGCTGTAGGTGCCAGCCAGCTGCGAAAACGGACGGGCTGCGCTGTTCGGCACATGGACAAAAAAATGCAAACATGATGAAAGCGGCACAAGTGTCTAGTCAGGCTTTGTGCCAGTTGGAGGGCGTTCCCAATGTCCAAGGGTCTTGTAACGGTTTTCGGTGGGTCTGGTTTTATCGGCCGCTATGCCGCGCGCCAATTGGTGAAGGCTGGCTGGCGCGTGCGGGTGGCGGTTCGCCGCCCTAATCTTGCGGGCGATACGCGTTTGGCCGGAGCGCCGGGCTGGGTTGATGTTGTTCAGGCCAATATCCGGCACAAACTATCTGTCGAGCAGGCGATTGAGGGCGCCGACGCGGTTATCAACCTTGTTGGTATTCTGGTTGAGAAAGGTCGCCAGACCTTTGAAAGCGCACAGCGTGAAGGCGCGATCAATATTGCTGAGGCCTGCGTTAAGGCCGGAGTGACCCGGCTCGTTCATGTTTCTGCCATTGGCGCTGACCCCGACGCGGAGGCCGATTTCGCCCGCACAAAGGGTGAAGCGGAGCGGGCGATCCGGGAAATCCTACCTGAGACGGTGATTTTGCGGCCATCCGTTGTATTTGGCCCTGAGGACGACTTCTTCAATCGCTTCGGCGCCATGGCGTCACACCCTCTTTCTACATTCGCTCCGTTCTTGCCTGCAATTGGTGGTGGTAAAACTCAGGTTCAGCCGGTTTACGCGGGCGATGTCGCTGATGCGATCACAGCTGCAATTGTTCGCGATGACGTTGAAGGAAAGACTTACGAATTAGGCGGGCCGAGCACGTATTCGATCAAAGACCTATACGCCTATATCTCCGAAACAACCGACCGCTCACGGATGGCGCTGCCAGTGCCGTTCTTCCTCGCCAAACCTTTGGGGCTGACCTTTGGCGTGTTGTGGCGCTATGTGCCGCCGCTTTCTTGGGGCCTGTTCGGGCAGCCGCCGATTACCGGTAATCAGGTTGAGATGTTGAAGTCAGATAATATCGTCTCTGGCGACGCACTGACTTTGGCTGACCTTGGTGTCGCCGAGCTTGAGAGCGTTGAAGCAATCGTGCCGTCTTACCTTTGGCGGTTTCGTCCATACGGCCAATATCATCAAAAGACCGAAGCCTAAGACAACTCGCGTCCGCTGCACTGAGTATGAACATAACCAACCCAAAATGGCCGTAATCTGGGACCGTTTGGTGCCTTAATCGCGCGTCATATCTGTCCACGTTGACAACTCTTCGTAG
>Ga0209345_10006441_pt1 | contig 10632 bp, 11 predicted proteins | sample Cruoilmetagenom7_FD_187294 | JGI IMG/M metagenome (GOLD analysis project Ga0209345, IMG submission 187294) | Oil polluted marine microbial communities from Coal Oil Point, Santa Barbara, California, USA - Sample 7 (SPAdes) (version 2) | ecosystem: Environmental > Aquatic > Marine > Oil seeps ... | reverse complement strand
AAATGCAAAATATTCCGCCGTAGTTAATGCTACTCGCGGAATTATTAGTCTTTCCATTATTGGATCGTCGGCAAAATTGATAAAAGAAATGATATTTTGTATGTTTCCACTTTCTTTAAAACGATTCATAAAAAAAATAGCTTCATCTTGGATAATTCCAATTCCACAAAAAATTATTAAGAATGGTTCTTCTGTCAAAACCTTTGCTTGAGTAACAATTTGAGCAGCTAAAAGATTATGGGGTAATCCTTGACCGCTAAATATTGGGAGTTTTTGTCCTCTTATTAAGGTAAAAAGACCATCTATTACCGATATTCCCGTTTGGATGACTTGCGTTGGATACTCTCTTGCAAAAGGATTAATTGGTAATCCATTTATATCTCGTTCAATTTCGGTAAAAATATCTGAATCTAACACTTTTTTCGTATTAATATCAATAGGTTTTCCTAAGGAGTTAAAAACCCTTCCAACCATATCACTTGAAATTTTTATCTTAAAAGAATCTTCAGTAAAAGTAATTGTAGAATTTTCTGAAGAAAGTCCAGCTGTTTCTTCAAATACTTCTATTGTTATTATCTTTTCATCCATTTTTACGACTTGGCCTGTGCGTTCTTTTCCATTATCAGAATGGATTTTAACGATTTCTCCATATTGTACATCGTGTCTATTATCTAAAAATATTAAAGGTCCAACAATTTGTTTTATTTTTCTATAAATTACACTCATTTTTTCCTAAAAACTCCATATGTTAATTTTAATGACTCTATTTCGTTTAGCATTTTCTTTCTTAATTTTTCTAATTGATCAAATTTATTATTAGGAACAGAACGGCAAATTCTAAGAATATCACTTACAACATCGAGTTCTTTGATATCTTCAATTAGAAAACCTTGTTTTAAGAGTTCATTGCCCTCTTTAAATAGTAGTAGAATAAGTTTTACTAGTCCAATTAATTTTTTAACATCTGTAAAACAATCTATAGAATCAAAGGCATTTTGAATTAATAAACCATTTCTAATCAATGCTGAAATGAAAAGGATAAATTGTTGATTTTCTGGTAAGTTTTCTTCACCAACTAATTGGGTAACGTTTTTTAGTTCGTTTTCTTGAGATAGGATGCTATTTATTAGCTTTCTACACTCGTACCAATCTATATCTATCTCAGGCCAATAAATATCTCTTTCAAACCACCAATCTGAGATAAATTCAGGATATTTTGAATATGAATTTAACCAGTTAATCGCGGGATAATGTTTAGAATACGCTAAACTCGCATCTAATGCCCAAAAAGCTTGAACAAAACGCTTCGTAGTTGAAGTAACAGGCTCGCTGAAATCTCCTGAAGGCGGTGATACTGAACCAATAATTGTTAAAGAGCCGAATTTATCTTTTTCAGAATCTTTTTCTCCCAATATCTTAACAACACCAGCTCTTTCATAAAAACTAGAAATTTTAGAGGGCAAATAAGCGGGATATCCTTCTTCGGCGGGCATTTCTTCTAATAACCCTGAAATTTCCCGTAGTGATTCTGCCCATCTTGAAGTACTGTCTGCTAAAACTGCAACATTATACCCCATATCTCTATAATATTCCCCAATTGTAACTCCCGAAAATATACTTGCTTCTCGCGCTGATACGGGCATATTAGATGTATTAGCTAGGATAACAATTCGTTCTAATAACGGGCGTCCACTTTTTGGATCTGTTATTTCAGAAAACTGTTTTAAGACATCTGCAATCTCATTCCCACGCTCCCCGCATCCAACAAAAATAATTATATCTGCATCGCACCATTTTGCTAGAGATTGTTGGATTACCGTTTTTCCCGTTCCAAAACCTCCAGGGACGGCAACTGTCCCACCCTTTACTATTGGAAATAATAAATCGATTACCCTCATTCCCGTAATTAATGGTTCGTTAGGAAAACCTCGCTCTTCATAAGGCCTATTTTTGGTGATTGGCCATTTTTGAATCATATTAAACGATTTTTCTTTGGAACCATTTTTCAAGCGGTAAATTTCATCACTAACTGTATATTCTCCTTCTTTTGCAATATAAGTTATTTTTCCAGAAATTCCTAATGGAATCATAATTTTATGTTCAATAAGTTCTGTTTCTTGAACGGTTCCAACTATATACCCTGTACTTACATAATCATTTATCTTTTTTACTGGTTTAAAATGCCATTCTTTCGTTCTTGATAAAGCGGGTAAATCAATACCTCTGTTTAAAAATCCTCCACCTTTAAAACTCAAGAAAGTTGCTTCCAATGGTCTTTGAATACCATCAAAGATATTTCCTAATAGACCAGGACCTAATTCCATTGATAAGGGTTCTTGTAAACTAATAACTTCTTCATTTAATTTTAAATTAGATGTATTTTCAAAACATTGAGCAGTAATATGATCTGAATAAATTTGGATTACTTCACCTAAAATTTTATGCTTAGACTCCTTAATTAAATCATATAGCCGTACATAGTTTTCTAAACCTTTTATTTCTATTAAGGACCCATTTATAGATGAGATATATCCGGACTTAATTTTTTCTTTAGTTTCATTCATATTTCTTTAAATATTCGTTTATAGCTAATTTTTGATTTTGGATAAATTGTATATAATTATTTTCTAGAGCTCTAATATCAGGCTCGGAATCAGAAAAAATCTTTGAAAACTCAATTTCTATAATCGATGTGCTCTTTTTTAATTGATTTTCAATCGTATAATCGTAAGATAAATGTCCGTTCAGAATTACACATTTAAAACCTCCCGTAATTTCTTCTTTGGACTTGATTAAATTTACTTTATTTTTTAATATACCTTCAATCTTTCCCATATTATTGCTGAAATATTTAAAATCTATTGGATTTAAGTGAATGATAATCTCCGGTGGCTTATCCACGAGATGTTTGATATTTTCAAGATTTTTTAGTAAAAAGCTAATATAGCTAGAATAGTTATTTTTTATTTTATCTTTTACTAAGTCTGTTAAATCTGAAATAAGTTCTAACATTAACTTGTTTTTTGATTTTAATACTTCTTCTTTAATTTTCAAGAGATAAGAAGATAGAGAATTATTTAATAGTTTATTGTATGTCTCGTTAAAATGTGCTTTCATTTTTAAAGAGCTTTCTGAAGTTCTTTCCCTAGCCTTTTTTCTAACTTCTGCCATTTGAAAGAGGGTTTGTTGATTGATCTTTTTTATCTCATTTTCAGCTTGATCTATTAAATACAAACCTAGTTTTCCAAATTTCTCTTTCATGTTATTTCCTTCACTAATGGCCGATCATCTTTTGTTATATAATTTCTTCTATTAATTCGTAAATTTTGCTTAATACCTTATCTTGATTTTTTACGTCTTGTTGAAAAATATTTGGTAATAGATATACAAATGGTGTCCTATTATTTATTTTAAAATCTGTTAGAAATTCGAGAATTTCGTCTGATAAATCTATGTATATAATTATCATATCAATAGAAGATTTTTTTATTACATTTTTAAAAATTTTTAAAAAATCTTCATTATGTTTAATTATCGTTCCTTCAATACCCAAAAGCCCAAATAATAGAACTATTTCATCGTAACCAATAATATGTATTGTTTTATCAGGCATTAAAAATCAAATCCTAATTTTTCAAATATTAAATTCATTAACCCTTCCTTATTTTCATAATAATTTTTTTCTATTTTGCTACATAATTTCGATATTGACTCTCCAAATTTTAAAGATTTTTCATTAACTTCTTCTGAAAGTGTTTTTAAGGCAGAATTAATAATTTCCTGATTATTATGATTTTTTTTTTCCATATCTTTTTCTAGTGAAACCTTTAATTTCTCAATGTCTTCTAAACTTTCTTTTTTAGCGTTTTCAATCAAATCTTCATACATATTTTCGATTTCTTCAACCCATTTAAAAATTGGCATTAATACACCTCCTATATTATTATCTATTAAATATTTTTTTTCATAATTAACTTTAAAATTTCTGCGTTTTTAATGCTTTAAACTTATAGTGGAGAATCTTAACAATCCTGGGCATAATATCAAATCGTATTTCTTTTTCTTTTTTTATAAGTATTTCTAAAATTTTGTAAATGGTGAAAAAATCAATGTCGTCAATTTTAATCTTGAAATTCTTAAAATAGTACATTATGTAAAATTGTTCAATTGACCTAATTAAGTGTTTTTGATTAATTCTTAACTTGATAAAAAATGGTTTTATTTCCTTAATATTCTTCAAATATTCTTCTATAACTGATATAAATTCTTCAAGATTGTCAAGATTTAACAAATGTTCTATTTTACTCTCATTTAGGAATAAATTATTATTTACAAGAAATTGAGATAATAATTTTCGATCAATATTATTTTTTATTCCCCTATAAATCATATTTATATTATAAATTTCAGTTTTATATTTCACAAACAACGATATCATTGTTTTTTCTTTTTTATTTAAATTTGCCAATTGTATATTTAGTTGCTTGTAATATAATTGATCTAAAAAAGCTTCCAGAATAAAAATTTCTTTATTTTTCTTAAAATAAAGAATCCCTTCTCTAATAGCCATATTGTATTTAGTCCTTTTAAGAAATAATTGTATTTCATCTAAAGAAGTAAATTTAAGCAATTCTTCAATGAATTCCGTGTTATCTAAATATTTTTCAACTAAAAAATTAATGTATTTTCTTTTTTCTTCTAAATTAATTCCTAAAATTAAACTGATGATTATTTGTTTGAGATTTTGTATTTCAAATTTCATGAGATAATTTCTTAAGAATATTCTCATGTTTTGAGGAGAATAATGTAAAATTTTACCAATTAGCTTAATATAATTATTATTAAGAGCTCCTTCAATATCCTCTATGGTTTTTTCTTTCAAACCTAAATTAGGATAATATGGTTTAATAGATTCCATAAAATCATCAATATCGTAGATTCTTTTAAGTTTTAGTAAAGTATCATCTTTAATAATTAATGGTTTTAAAAAATCGATTTTAATGTATGTATAAGCATAAGACGGAATTATCTCACTCGTAAAAAAACACCTTCTTAACGATTTAAAATGTAAATAAAGATTATCCTGGCGTAGGGATTTTTGTCCAAAGTAATATTGCTACGATTAAACCATAAACTGCTAATGCTTCACATAAAGCAACGACTAAAAATGATTTAAAAAAGCTTTCTTCTCTTTCGGATAAAGATGATATTGCTGCTGTACCTACTGTTTTTAACGCTATTGCACTTCCTAATACTGATGCTGAGAGGGTAATTGCTGCTGAGAGCGCTAAAATCGCCGCTGTTGGAGAGTTGTAATAATCAAAACTCTCTGTTTGCGCTGCAACCATAGTGATAATTCCATCTACACTAAAAAACACAATGAATAAAAGCATTAATTGGAAAAAACCTAATAATAAATAAAATTTCTTTTTTCCGTTCATAATATTCACAAATTGTACTTGTATTATTTTAACTTAATTTAAGTTATTTTAATAGAATAATTCATATTTACGTATAAATTTTTCCAAATTTTTTATGGTTTTAAGGATTTTACTTAAAAAATATTGAGTTATTTCAATTTTAAGAAAGAATATGATGTTTGGATTAAAAAAAAAGAATTTGATGTAATATAGGGTGAGATTTATTTATTGATATAGCAACACTCTCATTAAATCAGCAATATCGTGGATGCGGTCTGCTAACTGCTCCAATAACACAATACTATCCCTGATACGTAGTAAAATTCTTATGTCTTCAACATTAGAGTATAAAAACTCAAGAAATTGCCTGTAAGTTCTGTCAATTTTAGATTCAAGTTCATGAATTGTAGTTGTGTTAGCAAAGACTTTATCCGGATTATCCCTTAAGTTTTTTATAGCAATTTTCAAGATACCTGCCATTTCCATAATTTGGTTTATTAACTTATGATATTTCTTCTTAATCTTATTTGCACTTTTACCAGTTAAGGTAATTTTTGTTAACATATCGACAAATTCGAGGGGATAATTAATAACATTATCCATCTTCAACACTAGTGCTACGTAATCTCCGAGATTAAAAGCTTCTGCCTCTGAAAAGTTTTGTATTAAGCGAATTTTTAGCTCGTCACCTTCTTCTTCTGATAATTGCATTTTACTCTTTTTCTTTTCTAAACTTTTTTTATTTGCCTCAAAGTCTTCTGCCCAGGTGGTGTAATACACACCCATATCGCTAATAATAGAGTAAATAATCCGAACATGATCTATGAGTAAGGAAATTATTTCTTCTTTGATTTTTCTATTAGATGACATTTTAAAAATCACTATATTTTTAATATTCTATGAATATTATATGATTAAATAAATAAAAATCATCAGTTTTTACTGAAATTTAATTCAAAAAGATTAACAGCATCAAATGTTTATAAGGATTATAATAGAATCCCCCTTAAATTTAAAAAATATGTATATGTTATTTAACATAATGCGAAAAAATATAATGCGAAAAAAGGTGCTTTTTAAATAAAATGGGTTTAAAAGATTTAATCAAGAAATGGCGTCAATATTCTGAACTGTCTAATTTAGGAATAATAGTTCGCCGTAAATTTTTTAATAACTGCTTTGACGGAGCTTTAACTTGTGCGGGAATAATAAGCGGAAGTTTCATCATATTTCTTGCAAATCCAGCTCAAAATTTAACTTCGGCTGTTATTATCATAACCGGTTTTTCCACTGCTTTAGCAATTGGTATTAGTGGCTTATGGGGCGCGTTTCTCTCTGAAGAAGCCGAAAGAAAGAAAAAAATGATTGATCTAAAAAAAGAAATGGCAATTTTTAAAGAAGAAAAGGAAGAAAAACCGAATAATAAAGAGAAAAATGGCCTAAATAACGATGAGAAAGAAATTTTAGAAGACCAAGAGGTTCAAAAAGCAATGGTAACTCTCATAAATTTAAATCATACTAATAACAAAAGATTTTTTTCTTTAAAGGGTAATCCAAAGAAAAAAAAAATAAAAAATCATAAGTCAATAATTGAACAATCAGAAGGATTTGCCACCATTGTCGCGTCTTTAGTCGATGGAGGTGCTCCTGTTTTAGGATCGATCCTTCCATTGATTCCGTTTTTCTTTGGAGATACATTATCCATATTTCATTTTTTGGTTGCTTATACCGTTTTGGTAGCTATATTGATATATTTAGGAATATTTTTAGGAAAGATCTCTGGCGGGGGACATGCTAAGTACGCAATTCATTTAGTTACAGCGGGTATTACAACATTACTTGTTTCTCTATTGCTACAATTAGTAATTCCTGCTTAATTTAGCCTTCAACAAAAATAAAACTGTAATGAATAGAAGATTTAATATCGAAAAAAACTTATAAAAAATTATTAGTTAGATATAAGGAGCATAAAAAAATTCTATTGAATCTTATTAAAGTTAATATAAAATGATAAAAAAAATCAAAACATACGCGAAAATTACTGATTTTGGCTCCATCGCCCGCCGTTATTTTGTAAATAACTTTTACGACGGAATGTTAACTATTTTAGGCATTTTATTAGGATTTTTTATATTAATATTTAAAGACGGACAAAAAACTGTAGATAGCCATATGGTAATATTAACTGGGTTCGCAACATCAATTTCAATGTTCATGTCAGGATTAAGTGGTTCATACATATCTGAAAAAGCAGAACAGAAGAGATTGAAAGCAGAGTTAGATAAGGCTATGGTAATAATAAAGAAAGAGGAAGAAAAAGAAGAAGATGATAAGCTACTAGAAGACAAAGAAATCGAGAAAGCAATGTTGACGTTTAATTTTAATGATAAAAATCAAAGAAAAAAACTAAATTTAAAAAAAAAAAATAAAAAGAGAAGGAAACCAAAGACATTACAAGAAAAGGCAGAAAGATTTGCAAGCATAATTGTATCGTTAGTAAATGGGGGTGCGCCGCTTTTAGGTGGAATTGTTCCAATAATTCCGTTTTTTTTCACTATAAAAGCAGGGATTAATTATTTCATCTTTTCTTTTTTAATTATTTTTATATGCATTGTTTTTCTAGGCATTTTTGTAGGTTTCATTTCGAGAGAATCATTATTGAAAAATGTTCTTCAAATGCTAGTCGCTTTTGGTCTTACTATAATAGTGGCAATCATAATTTTAAATTAAAAAATTATTTGGCTTTTTCGAAAATTTAAAATTTTTATAACAACTCTTTTACAAAAATAATAAATTCTATTTGATTAAAATTGAAAACTTTCATAGGAATTGATATAGGTTCTTTAGCAACAAAAATTGCACTTATTAGCGACGGAAAATTAATGGATCACCGAACAGAAAGATCCACATATGATTTCAAAAGAATAGGGCATAATCTATTTGATGATTTACTAAAAAAGAATAATTTAAACAAAGATGAAGTGTTTTTGATGAGCACTGGTTACGGAAGAAATACAATAGACATAGCAAATGATAGAGTGACCGAAATTACAGCTCACGCTAAGGGTGTACAATATTTCTTTCCAGATGTTCATTCCGTAATAGATATTGGGGGGCAAGATAGTAAAGCAATTGTAATATCTACGAAAACTAGGAATGTTATTGACTTTCAAATGAATGACAAATGCGCAGCAGGAACGGGTCGATTTTTGGAAGTCATGGCTCACGCGTTAGAAATTCCTATTGATCAATTTGGAAACTTAGCCTTAGGATCTAACAAGTCAGCTTCAATAAGTTCCACATGTACTGTCTTCGCTGAGAGCGAAGTAATAAGTCTATTCGCTCGAGGGGCTTCTAAAGAAGAGATTGCAAGCGGTATACATAAATCAATTGCCAGAAGAGTTGCCGGAATGGCAAAACGTATTGGAGTTGGACCTAAATTAATTTTCTGCGGTGGAGTTGCTAAAAACCCGGCTGTAAAAAAATATTTAGAAGACGAACTTGGATATGAAATCGAAGTACCAATCCACCCACAGTTGACTGGAGCTATTGGCGCTGCTTTAATAGCTCAAGAAAACAATTCTAATTAAATTAATTTCAATTAATTTTAATATTTTTATCTATATTTTAAATCGGTAAACTTTTATAAGGAATTAAGTCTTTTCACATAGATAAATTAATACTTCTAAAGCTGATAATATGACCGATGCCGTTCTTCTCTCAGAGTTTTCGTTATTTCTTCAAGAAAAAAAGCAAGAAGGCGTTAAAATTATTGCTTTTTTAGCTCACGATAATATCCCCGAAGAGCTGATAGATGCAGCGGGTTTCTTTCCTTTAAGGATGATGTTTGGAGGGAATGACGAGTTGATGGAAGCTAGTCACGATTTTTTACCTCCATCTACATGTGCATTTGCTCAATCATCTATTGGATTATTTTCTACTAAACCAAGTAACTTCAGATTTTTAGATTTGGTGGATTATTTTATTGTTTCAAACCATTGTGTATCAGATGTTTGTGCTTCAGAAATAATTACGAAATATTTTAACATCCCTCGTTTGAATTTTTACGTACCATATTTGACGGATGAAAGCAGTTTAAAATATTTCAAGTTAGAACTACAAAATTTAAAGGAGAAGCTTGAAGATATTATAGGAGAAAAAATTCCTAACGAAAAATTATTTGAGAGTATTAAGAAGTATAATGATTTAAAAAAAACACTATCGCAAGTTAATGATTTGGAGATTTTGGGTTCAGAAAAAATAAAAATAATTCAAAAAGCAATATTATACGGTCCAACATTCTTGCCTGATTTAGAAAAGTACATTGAAGAAGTTAAAACCAGTCCACCTCAAAACCTTGGTTTATATAAAGATATTTTATTTACAGGATGTTCGATCTTCATTGGCGATAATTTGATTGATTTAATCGAAGAAGGAGGGGGAAATATTGTATATTTTGATACATGGATTGGAAATCATTATTATTCACAAGTTATAGATGGCGACTCGATAAATTCAAATAAAGATCCTTTGGATTTATTAGTGCTGAGATTTAAAAATAACACTTATGGAGACCATTCAGTACCTAACTTCCTGCAACAAAAAGTATCATTAATTGAAAATTATTTTAGGAACTATAAAAAAAACACTGGTAAAAAATTAGGCGTGTTCAATCACATTATTAAATTCTGCGACCACATATCGTTAATGGCTTCTTTCTTGAAAAATGAGTTACAAGAAAAGGGAATACAAGTATTGAATTTGGAAAGGGATTATTCGCGAGCTAATCGAGGACAGCTCTCAACAAGAATAGAAGCGTATTTGGAGATGATGAGATGAGTTTAATTGCTGACGAAATAATAACATTTAGCTCCGTACTAAGAATTGCTTACAATTTTTTAGCAGGTCGTAATAACTTAAAAAGAAAAAAGTTTCGAGAGAAAAAAAAGTTAGTTGGAGTATCCTTACCATTTTCAGATCTAGCTTTCGCGGCAGGAACTGTGCCCGTATTTCCTATAAGAATGCACACTTTTAAAATAAGTAATTACCTCGCGTACTTAGGCTCCGCATCTAGTCTGTTTGGCTGGAACAATGTTTCTAATTTTTTAGGTTTTGTAAAGAACCTTGGAATATCCGAAATCAGTAAAATCATTGACGATATAATTGAAGAAGTAATTGATGTTATCAATCAAAAGTACAACGAGATGTATGA
>Ga0209345_10006440_pt1 | contig 10632 bp, 7 predicted proteins | sample Cruoilmetagenom7_FD_187294 | JGI IMG/M metagenome (GOLD analysis project Ga0209345, IMG submission 187294) | Oil polluted marine microbial communities from Coal Oil Point, Santa Barbara, California, USA - Sample 7 (SPAdes) (version 2) | ecosystem: Environmental > Aquatic > Marine > Oil seeps ... | reverse complement strand
CCGAGACCGGCGTGTGGAAGCGCCGGAAATTGGGGTTGAGCCGCGCAAGGATCTTGCGGGTCTCGGCTTCCATCTGGGCATCGTCGACGAAACCTGTCGACCCCATCAGCTCACGCCCGAGGAACAGGTTCGAGGCCGCGTCCAGATTGTCGGCAAGCGCGAGATACTGGTAGATGGTCTCGATCTGGTAATCACGCGCATCACGCGGATTGTTGATCGCGGCCTTCTCGCCATTGATGAAGATCTCTCCGCTGTCGCGCTGCAAGGCGCCCGACAGCATCTTCATCAACACGGACTTTCCGGCTCCGTTGTGGCCAAGCACGCCGACCACTTCGCCCGGATAAAGATCAATCGTGACATGGTCGACGGCCTTGATGCCTCCGAACGATTTCACCATGTCGCGCATTTCAACAAGCGGGGCGGTCATGTCTTGTCTCCCGTCCGTCGGCGGTAGAGGATGTCGATGAAGACGGCGAGAACCAGCACTGATCCGACGACCATGTTCTGATAGGGCGCGTCGACACCGACCATGGCCATGCCCGACTGCAGGCTCTGCATGATCAATGCGCCCAGAACTGCGCCGTAAATTGTGCCCATGCCGCCGGCAAGCGCCGTGCCGCCGATCACGGCCGCAGCAATCACCCGCAACTCGTCCAGCGTTCCGATGTCATTGGAATGAAAGGTCTGGCGCGACGAGGCAACCAGAGCAGCGATCGCACACAGCACGCCCATGATGGCGAAGACCTTGACCGTCAGCATCCGGGTGTTGATACCGGCCAGCGCCGCAGCTTCTGGATTACCGCCGGTTGCGAAGATGTACCGGCCCACCCTGGTCCGCCGGGCGATGATGGTCATGACGATGACGATCACGATCAGGAGCAACACGGAAATCGGGATGCCGTAGCCTTCGATGGTGCCTTCGGGCAATACCTCGCCGCGGGCTTCATACATCCGCTGCAATCGTGCAGTCGGAATTTCATAGGCATTGAGGATTGCGACAAAACCGGCGATCGTTGCCGCGATGATCGAACCGATGAGGATCTCGGCCCACATCGGCTTGACCGGAAACTCGTGAGCCATCTTGGTGCGGCGAGACTGGAACAGGGCGTAGAATGAACCCAGAATGGCAACCGCTGCAAAGATCCAGCTCCAGGTTTCCCCGAGGGTCCCGTTGATGCCACCGAACAGCTGGAAATTCTCGTCGAGCGGGCCGATGGTCTGGCCCTTGGTCAGATGCCAGGCGACATTGCGCCAGACCAGATAACCGCCAAGGGTGACGATGAAGGCCGGGATCGTAAGATAACCGATCAGCCATCCCTGGAAGGCGCCGATGACCAGGCCGGTGAGGACACCGACGGCGACAGCGACCGGCATGGTGGCGGGATTGTTGAGCCCGAGGCCGAGCCAGTCCGGCATGAACCAGGTCTGCGTCATCGCCATCATGGCCGAGCATGTCGCCAGCAGCGAGCCGACCGACAAGTCAATATTGCGCGTGACGATGACGAACACCATGCCGGTGGCCATGATGGCGACGGAGGCGGTCTGGATCGTCAGGTTGAACAGGTTGCGTGGCGTCATGAAACGCCCGTCGGTGAGGAAATTGAAAATCAGGCAGATCACGACAAATGCGCCGATCATGCCCAGCAGGCGCGTATCAATTTCAAGTGCGGAGAAAAAAGTTCGCGGCTTAGGCGGCGCGCTCGCAGCAGTTGGCGTATCGGTCATGGCCGTCTTCCGAATAGATGCAAAGACGTGCCCCCACCCTGAAGGGTGGAGACACTATTCACATGATTTGCAACAAAGGTGGCGTCTTAGTTACAGGGGGCCGGGCCGCCGGAGACGCCCTGGCACAGGTCTTCCTTGCTGATCCAGCCAGCATCGACGACCGTGGTCAGGTTGTCCTTGGTGATCGGAACAGGCGCAAGGAACATCGCGGTCATCGTGGTACCGGCAGGCGAGGTCCATTCGACCGAGCCTTCGATGTCAGCCATTGCAGTGCCGCTTGCCAGCTTGGCGGCGATTTCACCGGCAGTCTTGCCGAGCGCACGAGCGTCCTTCCAGACGCTGACGGTCTGGGTGCCCTTGGCAACACGGTTCAGCGCGGCATGATCGCCGTCCTGACCGGAGACCGGGATCCCCTCCATGCCCTGCGCAGTCAGCGCCGCGACAACGCCACCGGCAGTGCCGTCATTGGACGCCACGACTGCATCGACCTTGTTGTCTTCGGCAGTCAGGATCTGTTCCATGTTGCGCTGGGCATTGGCCGGCAGCCAGCCGTCGGTATAGGCCTCGCCAACGATCTTGATGTCGCCCGAATCAATGGCTGCCTGCAGAACTTCCTGCTGACCGCCACGAAGGAAATCGGCGTTCGGATCGGTGGGCGAACCCTTGATCATCACGTAATTGCCCTTCGGTGCAGCGGCGAAAACGGCGCGCGCCTGCATGCGGCCAACTTCGACGTTGTCGAAGGTCAGGTAGAAGGCGCGGCTGTCTTCGATCAGGCGGTCATAGGCAATGACCGGGACGTTCTCGTCAGCGGCGGCCTGAACGGCGGGAATGATCGCCTGGGTGTCCTGCGCCAGAACGATGAGCGCATTGACGCCCTGGGCCATCAGGCTTTCGATGTCGGAAAGCTGCTTGGCGGCGGACGACTGCGCGTCGGTCGAAACGTAGGTGTCGCCGGCGGCCTCGATGGCTGCCTTCATGGCGGCTTCGTCAGTCTTCCAGCGCTCTTCCTGGAAGTTCGACCAGGATACGCCGATCTTCATGTCCTTGGCAAAAGCTGCTGTCGACATGGTGAGTGCGATGGCCGATCCGGCCAGCAAATGGATGATGGATTTCATGTAGTCCTCCCAAGGAATTAATCTGCCGGACGGGGTTTTCCTGTCCGGCTTAAGTTCAACTGCACGACCCGCAGCCCGGTAACGAGCTTTTTCTCGACAGTCGAGAAAATTAATGTCAGGCTTCCACCAAGCTGTCAACTCACGGCCGTCAGGCGGACGGGCGTGGCAATTTCGCGCTTTTTCGCCAGCAGGGGAAAAACCCGCGGCACTGAAGACAGACGAACCGGCGAGCGATAAAATATGCTCTTGTCCGGCGGACAGGGAGAGAGGCATGAGTGGAACAGGCCACCAGAGTCTGGCCGTCATGCGATGAGGAACGAGAGTGGAATTGCAGCTATGAAGCGGTGGCGGCGACAATGCTGACAAAGTCCAGCACCGAGCTTATTCGCCAACAGAACAGAGCGCTGGTGCTTGTGGCGCTGCGGCGCAAGGATGGTCAGTCACATACCGAACTGGCAAAAGAGACCGGCCTTGCCTCGGCGACCGTGACGGCCATTACCCACGAGCTGGAAAAAGAAAACATCATCGAACGCACGGAGGCGGCACCGGCCGGCGGCCGGGGACGGCCGCGGATATTGTTCAAGCAACGCCGCTCGGCCGCCTATGCAGCCTTTGTCCGGATATCCTCCGACGTGCTGCAATATTCCATGGTCGATTATTCGGGCACCCTGATCTACCGCATCGAGGAAAAACGCGACAATGCCGGTCAGAAAGTCGAGGCATTCGCCGCCGATATCCGCAATGCGCTGGGCCGGCTCGCCGACAAGTCCCGTGTTTCGCGAAGCGACCTGAAGGCAATATCGATCTCGTCAAAAGGCCTTGTCGCGGACGACAACACCACGTTGCTGTGGTCGTCGGTGCTTGGAAGCCAGCAGATCAACATGCGCGAGACGCTGGAGCCGGACTGGCAGGCCAAGGTTACCCTGAACCACGAGAGCCTGCTGGTCGCCAGCGCCCTGCACGCCTCACTGAGCCGGGAGCAAGGCAAGCCGATCCCGCGACTGGCTGCCCTGTCGCTCGGCCACTCGATCGGGCTCGGGGTCGTGCACGCCGACAGCTACGAATCGCCCCGCGCCCGCGCTCCGGGATTTGGCCACATGATCCACAGCCATGGTGGCGCGCTCTGCAGATGCGGCTCGCAAGGCTGTATCGAGGCCTATGCCGGATCCTACGCCATCCTGCGGGCTGCGTTCAAAGTGCCCTCGACCACACTTCCCGCGAACTTCGTGCCTTTCATCGAAATCGAGAAGATCGCCGTTCAGGCCCGGCAGGGCGACCGTCTGGCAAATTCTGCATTTCGTGACGCCGGCACCGCCATCGGCAACGGCCTGGCCCGGCTGATCAGCCTGCACGGCAAGATGCCGGTGGTGTTTACCGGCCCGGGCGTGCGTTTCTTTGACCTGATGCGTCCGGGGATCGATGAAGGCCTGTCGGCCTCGCTTGGCGTTCGAATCGAAGGGCCGCCGGAGATGTCGGCCTCGCTTGATGAGGAACGCCTCGTCTTCGAAGGCCATCTCAACCACACCATGTCGGCGATCGACCGCGATGTCATCGCACCCAAGATCCTTGGGCAGGGAGGAACGCCATGACGTTTTCAGCACCAGGGGGACGATGGAGGTATCGCCCCGGGATCGTCCCCGCACTGCTTCGGGGGCTGCTGCTGGCGGGACTGGCGGCGCCGGCCCTTGCTGACGACGCGCCCTGGGCCGAACGGACGCAGGCGCTGGGCGCGATAACAGAGATGCCAACCGGCGTGCTGTCAAAGGATGAGCTGGAGACGTTGGCAGCTACCGGAGAGCAGTTGTTTGGCGCGCATTTCACAACACTGGACGGCGTCGGCCGGCCGCAGGCAACACAGGCGATTGACCCGACGCGGCGCAAACACCCGCGCGAACAGGTGTTTTTCAGGACTGCGGGACCGGACGCCGGGTCCTGTGCAGCCTGCCACAACCAGCCCGCCATCGGCGGTGCCGGCGATTTTGTCACCAATGTGTTTGCCTCGGAGGGATTTGAGAGCGCCGATTTCGATTCCCTTGACCCGCAGTTTTCCAGCGAACGCGGCACCAACCATATCTTCGGTGCCGGCCTGATTGAATTGCTGGCGCGCGAGATGAGCCTTGAGCTGCAGATGGTTCGCAGCCAGGCCCTGTCACAGGCGCGGGCGACCGGCTCTGCCGTGCGGCTGCCGCTGGAAGCCAAAGGCGTCGAATTCGGATACATTTCCGCCGAGCCCGACGGTTCCGTCAATCTGGATGAACTCGACGGTGTCGATACCGATCTGGTTATCCGCCCGTTCAGCCAGAAAGGCGTGATGACCTCGCTGCGGCAGTTCACCATCAACGCCCTCAACCAGCACCACGGCATGCAGGCTGGCGAACGTTTCGGCGCGCGCTGGACGGGATCGGATGATTTTGACGGTGACGGCAAATCCGCGGAAATTTCGGCGGCCGATGTCTCCGCACTGGTGGCATGGCAGGCAACATTGCCAACTCCGGTTCAGAAGATACCCCAGGCGGATGGATGGGCCGAGGCGGCTGCACGCGGCGAAGCGAAGTTCACGGATTTCGGCTGCACCGTATGCCACCGCCCTGCCCTGCCGCTTGAGAATCTCGCATTTGCCGATCCCGGCCCCTTCGATCTTGCCGGAACGCTCAACGAACAGCAGGTTGCCGCCAAAGCGGTCTACGACATCGGCCTGATGGACTGGGCCAGAGAGCTGCCGCGCGATGACCAGGGGCGCGTGCTGGTGCCGCTTTTTGGCGACCTCAAACGGCATGCCATGACCGACAACCAGATCGATGCGCTCGGCAACGAGCTCATGTCGCAACGGTTTGTCGACCGCAACATCTTCCAGACTGCGGAACTTTGGGGCGTCGGATCGACCCAGCCCTACGGCCACCGCAATGATTTCAGCAGTCTCGACGCGATCATTCTTGCCCATGGCGGCAACGGGCGCCAGGCACGCGATGCCTATGCGGCTGCTTCCGATGCGGAGAAATCGGCATTGATCGCATTTCTCAAGACCCTGGTGATTGTTCCATGACCAAATTGCGTTCACTCGCCGCGTTCGGCGCTCTCTGGCTCTCCGCGCTGGGCCAGTGCGCCAGCGCACAAACCGCCTTTACCGCAGACACGCCAATCTTCAAGGAAGAGGCGGCCAGCGCAGGCATCACCCAAAGCTACACCGGCGGATGGGAGTTTTTCGTCGGCGGCGGAGCGGCGAGTTTCGATTGCAACGGCGACCGGCGGCCTGACCTGCTGATTGCAGGCGGTGCGGGGCCGGCGAAATTCTTCGTCAACGAAAGTCCGACCGGCGGTGAACTGGCTTTCAGACCGCTGGACACCGGATTGAAGGAAAAGGATCTCACCGGGGTGCTGGGCGCCTATCCGCTGGATATCGACAATGACCGGCACATGGATCTGGTGCTGCTGCGGCTTGGCAGGAACCTGGTGCTCAAGGGCGGACCGGATTGCCGGTTCGAGAAAGCCAACCGCAGTTTTGCAATCGATGGTGGACGCGCCTGGTCGACCGGCATGTCGGCGACCTGGGAGAAGGGCAACAGGTTTCCGACTATCGCGATCGGCAATTACGTTGACCGTTCCGCACCGGGGACACCGTTCGGAACCTGCGAACCAAACCAGTTGCTTCGTCCGCGTTCCGGCGAGACGCCGGATTATTCCGACCCGATGACGCTCGAACCCGGGTATTGCGCCCTGTCATTGCTGTTTACCGACTGGAACCGGACCGGCCAGCCGGATCTCAGGATCACCAATGACCGGCAGTATTACCGCGGGGGTGAAGAGCAGTTGTGGCAAATGTCCCAGGGCAGGCCTCCACGGCTCTATACCGCCTCGCAGGGCTGGCAGAGGCTGACCGTCTGGGGCATGGGGATCGCCGAAACGGATTTCGACGCTGATGGCCTGCCGGAATATGCGCTGACATCGATGGGTGACACCAAGCTGCAGAAGCTGGACGAAGAGGCGGGAGAAGACCGGCCGACCTATCGCGACATCGCCTTCGAGAAGGGAGCCACCGCGCACCGGCCCTATACGGGCGGCGATCCGAAGCCTTCAACCGGCTGGCACAGCGAATTTGCCGATTTCAACAATGACACCAAAACCGATCTCTTCATCGCCAAGGGCAATGTGCAGGCGATGCCGGACTTCGCCAGTTACGACCCGGACAATCTGCTGCTTGGCGGCTATGACGACATCTTTCATGAAAAGGGCATGGAAGCCGGCATCGCACTCGATACAAGGGGCCGTGGCGCCGTTGTCGAAGATTTCAACATGGATGGCATGCTCGACCTGCTGGTGGTCAATCGCGAGCATCCGGCAAGCCTGTTCCGCAATCTGGGGGCGGCGACGGACTGGGGTTACAGGCCCCTGGGCAACTGGATCAAGATCGAACTCGACAACGGCAAGATCAATCCTGCGGCGGTGGGGTCGCTGATTTCTGTTCGCACCGGCACGCGCACCCAGACCCGCCGCATACAGATTGGCGGCGGCCACGCTTCCGGGCGGGCCGGTTTCGTCCATGTCGGGCTCGGGGTTTCGGAACGGGCGACCATCCGGGTTCAATGGCCTGATGGCGAGTGGAGTCATCCCTACCGGGTTTTCGCCAATCAGCATGTCAGGATCATTCGCGGAGAGGCCAACGCACGCTACTGGTATCCGGTGGCGCAATAAAGCGCCGGCCGGTCAGCATGCGCGATTGCCGGCAAGCTCAGTCGATAAAACCAAAACGCAAGCCATGAGCAACAGCCTGCGTTCGGTTGACCGCATCAAACTTGCGGGCCGCGTTGTTGAGGTAGTGGTTGACCGTGTGTTCTGACAGACCAAGGATCTGGGCGATTTCGATCGAGGTCTTGCCCACCGAGGTCCAGACCAGGCATTCGCGTTCACGCTCGGTGAGCGGGGAATCGGGCTTTACCGGCTTGGCTGAAACCTGGTGCAATTTCTCGTGGATCAGGTGTCCATAAAGAACCAGCTCGGCGGTCTCCCCAACGCTCAAGGGCGCACGCTTGCCGACAAAGAGCACGGCCGCCGGTCCATGATCGGGATGGAAAACCGGAACAATGAACGAGCAATCCAGCTTGTAAGCGGTTGATACGCCCTCGGCGAAAGACCGGAAATCGGCGGGCACCGGCGAGGCTGATTTATCAAGCTGATATTCGATCGGCGCACCGGTCTGGCGCAAGATGGTGGCCAGAGGATTGCTTGCAACAGGCTCCCTGGCTTCATGCGCCTGTACCATTTCAGAGGGGGCGGAGGTGATGATGATCGCATCCGAGAAGGACTTGGCGTCCGCCGCCGGTCCCCTGACGACAAAAAAGTACTGGTATCCGAAACCGGTGGAGATCTCACGCAGCAACCTGAGAATATCAAACTGTGTCTCACAGTTCTGAAGCTGCTGAAAATTATTGATAACGCCTAGTTTTTGCTGACCCTGCGCGATCATAAACGCACCATCGCGGCAACGCAGCCTACCTTAGAGTACCCAAATTCAACTCTTCCGTATCCATGTCCTGCCAGTAAATCGCTGAACTTCAACTCACCATTCCAATCCATAGTCCAGTACAAACAAACCTTCGACGAAGCAGCTTGCTGCCAAACAGTCAGGCTTCAATACCAGTATCTTAGCTTCTTTGTATTTAAGGTTATACTAATTTTCAAGAGATGCAAAACATCAATTTGGCAATAATTTAATATTGTCTCCCCTCCCCCCGAAGCGCTACTGTTCCGAGCTGGAAGAGGAAGAAATCCAAAGGGGATCATATGCTTGGAATGATGCAGGAATGGCCGCTTCTCTGCCACAAGGTCATCGATCATGCGGCGATTTATCATGGCCAGAGAGAAATCGTGTCACGGTCAATCGAAGGACCTTTTCACAGAACAAACTACGCAGAGGTCCGCGCCCGTTCACTCAAGCTCGCGCAGCGCCTGGAGCGTGACGGTTGCCGCATCGGCGATCGAATCGCGACGATGGCCTGGAACACCTGGCGGCACCTGGAAACCTGGTACGGAATTCTCGGGATCGGTGCGGTTTACCACACCCTCAATCCACGGCTGTTTCCCGACCAGATCGCCTGGATCATGAATGACGCCGAAGACAAGATGCTGTTCGTCGATCTTACCTTCGTCAAACTGGTCGAGATGATCGCACCCAAGGTTCCAAGCCTGGAACGCATCGTCATCCTGACCGACGATGCGCATATGCCGGAAACATCGCTCAAGAACGCGGTTTCCTATGAAAGCTACCTGGCGGAAGCCGACGGGGACTTTGCCTGGGCGGAATTCGACGAACGGACCGCAGCCGGAATGTGCTACACTTCGGGCACCACCGGCGACCCCAAGGGCGTTGTGTATTCGCACCGCTCCAATGTCCTTCACGCCATGGCAGCACTTCAGCCCGACATGCTCAACCTTTCGTCACGCGACCGGTTGATGCCGGTGGTTCCGCTGTTTCACGCCAATGGATGGTCGACGGCTTTCTCCGGCCCGATGTGCGGCTGCTCGATGATCATGCCCGGCGCGGGCATGGACGGGGCATCGATCTACGAAATCCTGACGCAGGAGAAAGTGACGATCACGGCTGCGGTGCCGACCGTCTGGCTGATGCTGCTCCAGCACATGGAAAAGCACGGCGGCGACCTGCCGGATCTTTCACGCGTGGTGATCGGCGGATCGGCCTGCCCGCGCGCCATCACAAAGGCGTTCCAGGATGACTACGGTGTCGAAGTCATTCATGCCTGGGGCATGACCGAGATGAGCCCGCTTGGAACCCTGTGTTCAATCAAGCCGGAATACAGCCACCTTACCGGCGAGGAAAAACTCGACCTGCAGGCCAAGCAGGGTCACCCGCCGTTTACGGTGGAAATGAAGATCACCGACGACGAAAACAAGGAACTGCCCTGGGACGGCAAGACCTTCGGCCGGCTCAAGGTTCGCGGTCCGGCGGTCTCGTCGTCCTATTACAAGGGCCGTGGCGCCGAGCAGTTCGATGCCGAAGGCTGGTTCGATACGGGCGATGTCGCCCATGTCGATCCGCACGGTTACATGCAGATCACCGACCGTGCCAAGGACGTGATCAAGTCAGGCGGGGAATGGATTTCCTCGATCGATATCGAGAACCTGGCAGTCGGACATCCCGACGTGGCCGAAGCTGCAGTGATCGGTGTCGCGCACCCGAAATGGGACGAACGCCCCCTGCTGGTCATCGTGGTCAAGGAGGGACGTTCGCCGAGCAAGCAGTCCATCCTGGATTTCCTGGAAGGCAAGATCGCCAAATGGTGGATGCCGGACGATGTGATGTTCATTGATGAAATCCCGCACACCGCAACGGGCAAGATCCAGAAAACCGTGTTGCGTGAGCGGCTCAAGGACTACCAACTGCCCACCGTCTGAGGCCAGGCAGCCCGACAACAAAAAGGCCCGGACGCATCTCGTGTCCGGGCCTTTGTCATGCTTGCCTGCAGGTATCAGCGCAGGCGCGCGCCAGTCCGGGCATCGAAGAGAAAGGCCCGTTCCGGGTTGAAGCCGGTCTTGAGCACTTCGCCTTCACGCACATCGCGATTTTCGCGGATCTCGATGGTGAGCGGCAATTCCATGTCGGATCTCGAATAGGCGAAGGACGAGCCGCCGAGATGCTCGATGACATCGATCGGCATGGACACCTGTACGCTGCCTGAAGCATCGAAATGTTCCGGCCTGATACCGAGTTGCAACTGCGCGCCGGGTTCGGGATGCGGGCCACGAATGGTCATCGGCACCTCGATGCCGTCCACGT